>TBL_comb47_HYPODRAFT_10007308_pt1 | contig 11643 bp, 6 predicted proteins | sample TroBogypolimnion_40_FD_10682 | JGI IMG/M metagenome (IMG submission 10682) | reverse complement strand
CTGCCAAGCTAGCTAGCAGATCCCAATAAATTTTCGGTGTAAGGCGCATGAATGAACATTATCCATTTAAACTATAATCGCTAAGAGTTTACGCGAACTATCTAGTCAGAAATATTAATGTTGTTCGAGCATGAGCAATATTTTTTCTTCCTCTCTTTTTAATACGCAGGACTTAATCGCTTATTAGGCTTTGAAAATATAACTTATTACGTTATTTCCATTCCTAAGTGACGGCAATCGTATACAATAATTCATGCAAAAAAATACAACTCTCAGTGCCAATCTTTTCAGCGACTTATCGGCTAATGATAGCGAGCAAATTAAGCGCGCCTTAGCCATCGTCGCCCGTATTCCTGACGACCCACATTACAATCGCCCTAAGGGGATTGATGTGGCAGTTGTATTAAAAGATTATCATGTAGATATCAATACCCTGCTAGCCGCCCTATTAAGCGATCCTCGTCTTGCAAATTTATATTCCGATACTGAGATCAAAACACAATTCGGTGATGTCGTCGCGGCTCTAGTCAAAGATGTTAATTGGTTAAATAAATTAACAGTCTATACCCCAGACATGGCTAATAAGCCCAATCAGACTGAAACCTTGAGGCGGATGCTCTTATCCATGACTCAAGATGTTCGAGCAGTACTGATTAAATTTGCTTATCGAGTTTATAGACTGCGGCATTTACCGAATGAATCTGCTGAAATTCGTCATTTTATTTCCCGCGAAACCTTAGATATTTATGCGCCTATTGCCAATCGCTTAGGCATACATCAATTTAAATGGGAACTAGAAGACTTAGCTTTTCGGCATTTAGAACCGCAAACCTATAAACAAATTGCTAAATCCCTCGCCAATAAACGTGTAGAACGGGAAAACTGTGTCAATAGCTTTATTGAGCTATTACAGTCACATCTAGCCAAAGAACATATAAATAGTTCCTGCTATGGTAGGCCCAAGCATATTTACAGCATTTGGAAAAAAATGCAGCGTAAACAACTGACCATAGATGAGTTGTATGACTTACTAGCCGTAAGGGTGATCGTTGATAATTTAACGCAATGCTATACGGTATTGGGTATCGTGCATAGCTTATGGCAATACATCCCTAAAGAATTCGATGACTATATCGCTAATCCCAAAGAAAACGGTTATCAGTCTTTACATACTGTGATTTTAGATCCACAAGGTAATCGTATTGAAGTACAAATACGCACCCAAGATATGCATGATTATGCTGAATTAGGGGTCGCGGCTCATTGGGCTTATAAAGAAGGCGGCAAACAGTCGGCTGCCATGGAAAAAAGCGTAGCTACGCTGCGTAAGCTCTTAGAAGAAAAACAAACGGATGAGGTGTTAAGTGATGATTTTCGTAGCGAGCTCTTTAACGATAGGGTTTATAGTTTAACGCCCGCCGGCAAATTGATTGATTTAGTCAAAGGTTCTACACCCTTAGATTTTGCCTATGCGGTGCATACCGAAATCGGCCATCGTTGCCGTGGTGCAAAGATCAACGGTAAGATCGTACCTCTAACCTATCAACTAAAATCGGGAGAACAGGTTGAAATTCTTACCACCAAAGAAATCACCCCTAATCATAATTGGATAGATCCCAACTTAGGTTATTTAAAATCTTCACGCGCCATCAGTAAAGTAAAAAGCTGGTTTAAAAATCAACAGCAAACAGAAAACATCCTTCGAGGCCGAGCGATTCTTGATAAAGAAAGTCAGCGCCTAGGTTTAAAAGCCTTAAATATGGTTGATATGCTGAGTCATTTTAAACAACCAGATACAGACGCCTTACTTGAAGCCATAGGCCGCAGCGATATTAATAGTAGGCAACTAGCAGGGTTCTTAAAAATCCCCGAGTTGGAAGAACTGCCCTTCAACATGCGAGCTAAAAAGACTTTTGCAAAGTCGGCCGTATCAGTGGCAGGTATCGATAATGTGCAAACATCCTTTGCCCATTGCTGTACACCCGTGTCTGGCGAGGACATTATTGGTTATATCTCCCATCATAAAGGCATTACCGTACACCGTAGCGATTGCAAGAACATAAAAGAACTTAGCCTAGAAAAACAAACAAAGCTTATTTCGGTAACCTGGAGTGATAAAAAGACTAGTCATGCAGTACCTATTATCATTCATGCCTTTAATGCCCAAAACTTACTCCATAATGTCTCCCAAATGCTCACCCAGGCCAAGATTCATATTTTCAACGCGGCGTTAGAAACCCAAGTTGATTTGTCAGCGACGTTAAATTTAACGCTGCAAATAGAAAATACCAATCAATTAGCTCAAGTTCTAAGTAAGATAAGCTGCCTACCTAATATCATCGATGTTAAGCGTAAAACTTAACACCCCTACCTTTCGCCTTTAACTTTTAAACCTACTCCATGTCACAAACACCAAAACGTCTCATTCTAGTCGATGGTTCTTCATTCTTATTTCGTGCCTATCATGGCGTACCGCCGCTCACTAATGCTCAAGGCGAACCCACTAATGCTATTTATGGTGTAACTAACATGTTGCGGAAATTAATCGCTGATTATCAAAGCGATTATGTAACCGTGGTTTTTGATGCGCCAGGCAAAACCTTTCGTAATGATCTTTACGAAGACTATAAAGCGCATAGGCCGCCTATGCCTGATGATTTGCGGGTACAAATAGAGCCTTTACATCACTTAATTCGCGCCATGGGCTTACCTTTAATTATGGAAGCCGATGTAGAAGCGGATGACGTATTAGGCGCGTTGGCACAACATGCCGCTATACAAGGCTTTAACGTCGTTATCTCAACAGGTGATAAAGACATGGCTCAGCTAGTTACCGAGCAGATCACCTTAGAAAACACCATGACTAATACTCGCATGGATATTCAAGGCGTAATCGATAAGTTTGGTGTTAAGCCAGAGCAGATTATTGATTATCTGGCCTTAATGGGCGATACCAGCGACAACATTCCTGGCATACCTAAAGTCGGCCCTAAAACAGCGGCAAAATGGCTACAACAATATGAAACTTTAGAGAACTTAGTTGCTAATGCTAATGACATTAGCGGAAAAATTGGTGAGAGCTTGCGCGCACATTTAAAGATGCTGCCGTTATCGAAGCAATTAACGACCATTAAATGTGATCTTAATCTGCCCTATACCATGGATGATTTAAAACGCCAGCCTTCTGACTTGTCGGAACTAAAAAGCCTGGTTTCAGCACTGGGTTTTTCATCATGGTTAAAGGCACTCGATAATCAAGTAACAACCGTGATTGTTGAAGAGCCGCCCGCAGTCGTTGAGATGGCATGTCATTATGAAACGATACTCACTGAGCAGCACTTCAAACAATGGCTAACTCGCTTAGAGCAGGCTGATTTATTTGCTTTCGATACTGAAACGACTAGCTTAGATTATAGTTTAGCTCAAATCGTAGGCATCTCGTTTGCTGTAACCCCTGGTAGTGCGGCTTATGTACCCTTAGCCCATGATTATCCAGGCGTACCCGATCAGTTAAATCGTAACGATATCTTAGAACAACTAAGGTCGCTATTGGAAAATCCACTCAAAGCGAAACTAGGTCAAAATCTCAAGTATGATAGCCATGTATTAAGCAATCATGGCATAAACCTGCAAGGCATCGCTCACGATACCATGCTGGAATCTTACATAGTGAACAGCACCGCGACTAAACATAATATGGATGATCTCGCCAAGACTTATCTAGGCGTTACTACCATTCATTATGAAGATGTAGCCGGTAAAGGCGTCAAACAAATTCCTTTTCAGCAAGTCCCTATAGAACAAGCTGCGCCTTATGCGGCTGAAGATGCCGATATTACCTTACGCTTACATCAAGTCTTAATGGCTAAGCTGCAACAAACACCTAGTTTATTAGCCTTGTACTCTGACCTTGAAATCCCTCTGATCAGCGTACTCAGCCATATAGAAAGCCAAGGCGTACTCATTGATAGTGACATGCTGGCGCAACAAAGTTTAGAACTCGCTAATCATATCAATGCCCTTGAACAACAAGCACATGATCTGGCTGGTCGTGTTTTTAACTTAGGTTCACCTAAACAAATACAGGAAATTCTATACGATGAGCAGCAACTACCTATTTTAAAGAAAACCCCTAAAGGCCAGCCCTCTACCGAAGAATCAGTATTACAAGAATTGGCGCTCAATTATCCTTTGCCTAAACTGATTTTAGATCATCGTAGTTTAAGCAAACTCAAATCAACTTATACCGACAAGCTGCCGCAACAAGTTGACCGTCTAACAGGTCGCGTACATACCTCTTACCATCAAGCCGTTGCAGCTACCGGCAGATTGTCATCATCTAATCCCAACTTACAAAACATTCCTATCCGTAGTGTAGAGGGTAGAAAAATAAGACAAGCCTTCATTGCGCCATCAGGCTATAAAATAGTGGCGGCAGATTATTCACAAATTGAATTGCGCATCATGGCGCATTTGTCAGCCGATGAAGGTTTACTTAAGGCTTTTAGTGCAGGCCTTGATGTACATACGGCAACGGCAGCAGAAGTTTTTGGCGTGGCGCTAGATCAAGTGACTACCGATTTGCGTCGTTCAGCAAAAGCCATTAACTTTGGGCTTATTTACGGCATGTCAGCTTTTGGTTTAGCTCAGCAACTCGGCTTATCACGCAGTCAAGCACAATCCTATATCGATTTATACTTTACCCGCTATCCGGGGGTAAAAAATTATATGGAAACTATTAGAGAACTGGCGCATGAACAAGGTTATGTGGAAACATTGTTTGGCCGTCGTTTATATTTACCAGAAATAGCTTCACGTAATGCCGCACGTAGGCAATATGCAGAACGAACTGCGATCAATGCGCCTATGCAAGGCACGGCAGCAGACATTATTAAACGTGCCATGATTAGCACTGACCAGTGGTTATGGTCAGAAAAACCGGATGCTAAAATGATTATGCAAGTGCATGATGAACTGGTTTTTGAAATTGCCGACGATCAACTGGAGCATTGTACGGCGAAGATTAGAACCCTGATGTGTTCAGCCGCTGATTTAAAAGTACCCTTGATCGTTGATATTGGTAGAGGCTTAAATTGGGATGAGGCGCATTAAATAAAATACACCTATAGGATGTACTGAACGACAGTGAAGCGCATCCTATAACGTTTTTAGCCGAGTTATCAGTGCGTTAATAGCGCATTCTTGCTGCATAATGCTCTCACATAACTGAAATTGATTAACAGCTCTATGCAAGTTTTGGTCTGGTTCGGTTACTTTAAAATAGCGATTACCTTCAAGGTAATCCGTATAAAAACGCAGTCCTAATTCCAAGGGAATTAAGCGGATGCTGGCATATAAATAATCATAATCAGCTTCTGAAAAAAACAAACCGGCCTCAGATAAATAACTGCTTAATAGTGTCGTAGCTATCACTAAATCAAATTCATTAGTGGTCAAATTATGGCAACAAGAACGCAAGCAATCACCAATATCATAATGCACCAAACCAGGTTTAACGGTATCCAGATCAATCAGACTGATAATTTTCTGAGTATCTTTAGCAAACAAAAAATTATTAAGTTTAGGATCGCCATGAATAACTCTTAAGGGCAAACAGCCTTGCTGTTTTGCAGCTTCCAGATCATTGATGAGATGTTGATGATTAGCAATAAACAAGGCGCAATATTGGCTTTCAGGACGGCTAACGATAGTCGCGGTCAATAAGACTTGCTGATAATGACTTAAGTAATCGGGAGCAATATGAAAACCGGGCAAAGTATCAACTAAGTGGCTAGGCTTAAGATCACTGACTAAACGGTGAAAATGTCCCAAGGCAAAACCGGTTTGCTGAACTTGATGAATATCAGTGATAGTTTCTAAGCTTTCAGTATTTGCAATATATTCCAAAGCGCGCCAATAACTACCCTGTTCATCCTGATAAAGTTCATCGTTACTTTGGGTTTTTAAAATAGCGGGGATTATAAGCTTAACGTCATCTTTAGGTTTTTGTGCGACATGAAGATTAAGCTGACTTAAATTAGCCATAATCTGTTCTGGCTTTGGAAAAACGCTGTGATTAATTCGTTGCAAAACAAAAGGTTTAGCGCTGGTTTTTACCAGAAAAGTGTCATTAATAAGGCCATTACCTAACACAGAGATGTCAGACGCTATTTGAATAAACTGCTGAGCAATCGCTACTAATGCTTCCATCAGAATGACTTAGCTTCTTGCCTTAATTAAAGTGCTTAGACTACGCACCGCTAGCCCACGATGGCTTAAGGCATTCTTGACAGTAGCGGGTAGTTCAGCGGAAGTACACCGCTCACTGGGCACCCAAAACACGGGATCATAACCAAAGCCCTGACTGCCGATAGTTTGAATGGTAATCAATCCTTCCCAAACGCCTTGTGCGATCAGCGGTGTAGGATCATTGGCATGTTCCATAAAAACCATGACACAGATAAATCGTGCTGTGCGCTGACTCTCTGGTACGCCCTCAAGCTCTTGCAACAAGAGCTGCACATTATCTTGATCACTGGCGCCAATACCCGCATACCTAGCAGAAATAACACCAGGCGCACCTTTTAAGGCATCGACGACGAGACCTGAATCATCGGCTATCGCAGGTAGTTTGCAATGAAAAGCCGCATGCCTAGCTTTGATAATGGCATTTTCTACAAAAGTAGAGCCCGTTTCGTCTACTTCGGTGATATTAAAAGCAGATTGAGCAATAATTGGATGACCTTCCAATATGGCTTGAATTTCTTTAATCTTGCCTAAATTACCGCTGGCTAAAACAATTTGTTGAGATATAGGAAAGGTCATATAGATAAAGAGCTCAGGTTAAAGACAACATTTATAGAGGCAGTGCTCTGCCTCTATAACATTAAGGTAATACGCAATATATCCTCCTACTTTTATCATAGGTATCTACACAAGTAAAAGTCGCGTCATTCCGGCAGGGATTGCCGGAATCCAGGACACATGGATGTGAAAAATTAGGTCAAGTTAGCTTCATATCGCTAGAATTTGATGTGTGTAACTTAACATTGCCATCCATGGCAACTGGATCCCGGCAATCCCTGCCGGGATGACGATTTGTGTAGATACCTATGCACATTCTATAGGGGGGTATTTTATTTTTTGCTAGTTACCTAACTAAAAATCAAGAATGACTAGCTAAAGCTTCTTGTTGTTTTTCTAGTAATTGCTTAATACCTAAGCCCGCTAATTCAAGCATCGCATCCAATTCTTCTTTTCTAAAAGCATGACCTTCAGCCGTACCTTGAACTTCAATAAAAGCAGCGGCATCATTCATAACCACATTCATGTCCGTTTCAGCGTTGCTGTCTTCGGCATAATCCAAATCCAATACAGGAACACCGTTATAAATACCCACAGATACAGAGGCTACTTGTCCATGCAAAGGATTGGTTTTAATCTGTTTACGCTTTAGCATTTTATCAATGGCCAAAGTCAACGCGACAAAGCCGCCAGTAATGGCCGCTGTACGTGTACCACCATCAGCTTGTAAGACATCACAATCGATAGTAATGGAATGTTCACCTAGCGCTTTTAAATCAACAGCGGCTCTTAGAGATCTACCGATTAAACGCTGAATTTCTAAGGTACGTCCACCTTGTTTACCATGCGAAGCTTCACGGTTCATACGACTATGCGTTGAGCGTGGCAACATGCCATATTCTGCAGTCACCCAACCTTCGCCTTTACCTTTAAGAAATCTAGGAACGCTTTTGTCCACACTGGCAGTACAGAGCACTCGAGTATCGCCAAATTCGACCAATACAGAGCCTTCTGCGTGCTTAGTAAATCCGCAGGTAAATTTTATCTCTCTGAGTTGATCAGGTGCTCGTCCGCTAGGTCTCATACTATGTTCCGCTAAAATGAAAACCGCACAGTATACCTTAATTACCCAAATATATATTTCATAAATCAGTCAAAGGATGCAAGACTAGCCTTACAAGGTTAGAATGACGGCTTTTATACAAATACTTTCGCGGACTTAGGTGAATAATGATTAGAAGCATGACTGCTTATGCCGGCAATGAAGTCAGCATTGGCGATATAACCTTAAACTGTGAGTTACGCTCGGTTAATCACCGTTACTGTGATATCACGCTAAAACTTCCTGATCATCTGCGTTTTATAGAAACCGATCTACGCGCCCTACTGGCGACAAAGATTAATCGCGGCAAAGTCGAATGCGCCATCAGTTATAAAAAGCAGGCAAAAAATGGGCAGCCTTTTAACGTTAATCTTGAAGCTGTCGCGGCCTTACTAGCAGCAACCGATCAAATTGAACAGCAAATGCAAGCGTCGCTATCCTTTTCTGCCTTGGATATATTGGCTTTTCCTAATATTACCCAAGAACCCAGCATCGATAAATTAATACTGAATGAAGAAGTTACCCAACTGGTTAAAACAACCCTACAGAAATTTTTAGAAGTTAGAGAACGAGAAGGCGCTCAACTTAAAGTATTAATAGCCGAACGTTGCATAAAAATTCAAAGCTTCTCCTTGTTAGCCGCTAAGCGTATGCCTGACGTTTTATTGCTAATACGCAACAAACTAAAAGACAAAATTGACGAACTGCAAGTACAACCTGATTTTGATCGATTAGAACAAGAGCTAGTATTTGTAGCGCAAAAATTAGACATCACCGAAGAACTGGATCGCTTAGATACCCATATCATCGAAGTTTTACGTGTGCTTCAAGAAAAAGAACCGGTAGGTAGACGTTTAGATTTCTTAATGCAAGAACTTAACCGCGAAGCCAATACCTTAAGCTCTAAATCTACCGATAAAGAAATGACGGCTATTGCTATCGAGCTTAAGGTATTAATAGAGCAGATGAGAGAGCAGATTCAGAATATTGAGTGATGTTTTAGACTGTCTCAACCAATTCCATCATTTCAAAATACGGTGCAATAGGGCTATCGGCTATTGCACCTTACAGAACTAAAATGAAAACCATCCAGACTTAGGGCGTTGAGCGTAACCTATTACGCCGAATGATATGCATTGCATACATGGAGCAATACGCTAGGCTAAACACCCTACGATTACACCTTACCAAATACTTAATACGTCGCGATTTGATTACTAAGAGCTGTTTATATCGTATAAAGTCATTGCTTAAGATTGAGATCAAAAGGCGATGAGTTGTAAGTTACACAAATAAAACGCTTAGAGAATGGAGGCAATATAGGGCTTTTGTAAAATCATCATGATGAAGTTTTCTATGTTCAGGTTTAATGTTGCCGCAATATCTTAGCTGATGGCTTTCACAGAGAAGAACATTGCTTTCGTGTAGATCCAATTGTATTTGAAGTGGAGACTGTTTTCTTTATGCTAGATAACATGGTCTTTGTCGTAAAGTGAGTTGTCTTTGGTTTAAAGAAGGTTTGCCCTGTTGTAAAGCAGACCTACCCTAAGCATTGATAGCTTACTCTACACTATAATTAGTTTCCTTTAGTGCAAAGCTAGTTGTCTCTAGTGCAGATATACATAGCCCTATAACAAAGCAGGTACTATCTAAAGAGCGTTAACGTTTAATCGACGCTGTTTTTTATGACAGCTTGGATAGATTCGCAGCAAGTTGCCTCGATGTAACGCAATGGAATCGAGGCAGTCGGAGTACTTTAATCGAATCTAGGAAGATAGAACCGCCAATCACTTGTTATTTGTTCAGTGTAATTAAAATCCAAAAACACACGCTATCGACTGGCTGGTTTGCTAATTAAGCACTCTCTACCTTGAAATATAAAGTTATGCCCCCACATATTTGTCATTCACAATAACCCATTAGGAAAAGTACCGTGACTGTTGATACAAAAAAAGAAACCCTAGGCTTTCAAACCGAAGTAAAACACCTATTACATTTGATGATTCACTCCTTGTACAGTAACAAGGAAATTTTTCTGCGCGAATTGATTTCTAATGCGTCTGATGCCGCTGATAAATTGCGTTTTGAAGCACTGTCTAATGACGGCTTGTATGAAGGCGATAGTGAGCTAAAAATTCGCCTAGAATTTGATAAAGACTTACGCACCATCACCATTAAAGATAATGGTATCGGCATGACCCGTGCTGAAGTACAAGAGCACATTGGTACCATTGCCAAATCAGGTACTAAACAGTTCTTTGAAGCTTTAACCGGCGAACAAGCTAAAGACAGTGAATTAATTGGTCAATTTGGCGTAGGTTTTTATTCGGCTTTTATTGTCGCTGATAAAGTCACCTTAACCACCCGTAAAGCGGGTTCAGAACAAAGTGCCGGCACACGCTGGGAATCAGCCGGTGAAGGCGATTACACTATCGAAGCAGTAGAAAAAGTACAACACGGTACAGAAATTGTTTTGCATTTGAAAGAAGCTGAAGGCGAATTTTTAGATGGTTACCGTATTCGCTCTATCGTTAGAAAGTTTTCAGATCATATCTCTTTACCTATCGTGATGGATAAAGAAGTCATGCCGATTATGGATGACGAAGATACTGAAGAAGGCGAAACTGCAGTTAAACCCGTTGCGCAAATCGAAGAAGAAACCATCAACAGTGCCTCGGCTTTATGGACTAAAGCCCGCCAAGAAATTTCTGATGACGATTATAATCAATTCTACAAACATGTAGGCCATGATTTTCAAGACCCATTAACACACGTACACAGTAAAGTTGAAGGCACTAATGAATACACTTTATTGCTATATGTGCCTGCACGCGCACCTTTCGACATGTGGGACAGAGACACTAAACACGGTGTAAAACTTTATATTCGTAAAGTCTTTATTACTGATGATGCCGAACAATTAATGCCGCGTTACTTACGCTTTGTTAGAGGTATTATTGATGCGAATTCTTTACCGCTTAATGTCTCCAGAGAAATTTTGCAACAAAGTAAGCAGATAACATCAATTAAATCCGGCGCGGTTAAAAAAGTATTGGGTATGTTGGAAAACTTAGCTAAAAATGAACCTGAGAAATATGAAACTTTCTGGGCTCAATTTGGCCAGGTCATTAAAGAAGGTCCGATTGAAGATCATGCTAACAAAGCACGCATCGCTAAACTATTACGCTTTGCCTCGACTCATGCGGATACCGATAAACAAAGTGTTGCCTTAGAAGATTACGTTAGCCGTATGAAAGAAGGGCAAGATAAGATTTATTATGTAACGGCTGATAGCTTTGCTGCAGCAAAAAATAGCCCGCACTTAGAAATCTTCCGTAAGAAAGGCGTTGAAGTTATTCTTTTATCAGATCGTATTGATGAATGGTTGGTTTCTAATTTAGATGAGTTTGACGGTAAGCATTTACAGTCGGTTGCTAAAGGTGATTTAGACCTAGGCGACTTAGATGCAGAAGAAGACAAAACCGCTCAAGAAGAAATCACTAAAGATTTTGAATCCGTTCTTAAGCAAATCAAAGACGTATTAGCCGACAAAGTCAGTGATGTCCGCTTAAGTCACCGCTTAACTGAATCGCCCGCTTGTTTGGTGGCCGATGTTTATGGCATGAGTCTTAACATGGAAAGAATCATGAAAGACGCTGGCCAAATGATGGGTATGGGCATGGGTAGTAAGCCAGTATTTGAAATCAATCCGACTCATCCATTAGTGGTGCGCATGA
>TBL_comb47_HYPODRAFT_10007306_pt1 | contig 11647 bp, 12 predicted proteins | sample TroBogypolimnion_40_FD_10682 | JGI IMG/M metagenome (IMG submission 10682) | reverse complement strand
GGGCGGATCAGGTTGGGGCACCGGCTCCGGGGCGGGTGGCGCTGCCTCTACCGGAACCGCGGACCATAACTCGGCCTCCACTGTTTGCACCACGGCGTCGCGCTTCCATTGCACGCCGGCCGCCAAAATGGCCAGCAGCACCAGATGGGCCAGCAGGGCCAGCACCAGCGCGCGCAACATGCCCGGTGTGGGCGGTGGCGCAAATTCCAGGTGGCGGGGGACGGTAGACATGCCTTGCGTGAAACTACCTTAGTTGACCAACTGCACCGACAGGCCGACACGCTGGATGCCAGCGCGCTGCAGGCTGTCCATGACACGCACCACGCTCTCGTATTTCACGTTTTTGTCGGCGCTGATGACCACGGCCGAGCTGGCTGGTGCGGCGCCGTCTTTGCTGATCTGGGCGCGTTTGACGGCCGCTGCCAGCTCCTTCAGGGAAATCGGCGCGGTCTGGTCGCTGGTTTTAAGCTCCAGCTTCTCGTCCTTGCCGACAATGACCTGAATGATCTGGTCCGGCTGGCGCGAAGCCTTGCCGACGCTGGGCAGGTCGATCAGGCTGGGCGTGATCAGCGGTGCGGTCACCATGAAGATGATGAGCAACACCAGCATCACATCGATAAAGGGCACCATATTGATTTCATTGATGGTGCGGCGTCCGCGTCCCCTGCTGGCTACTGCTGGCATGTGGTTCTCCTTGGCGCTGCCTTAACGGGCGGCCGGTGGTGGTGTTTGGGAACCGACGTTGCGTTGCAGGATGTTGGAGAACTCTTCAATAAAGGTTTCCTGCTGGATGGCAATGCGGTCCAGGTCGCGGGCGAAACGGTTGTAGGCGACCACCGCGGGAATGGCGGCAAACAGGCCGATGGCGGTGGCCACCAGTGCCTCGGCAATGCCGGGCGCTACGGTCGCCAAGGTCACCTGCGTCAGTGCGGCCAGGCCGACAAAGGCGTGCATGATGCCCCAGACCGTGCCAAACAGGCCGACATAGGGCGAGACCGAACCGACCGAGGCCAGAAACGACAAATTGGTTTCCACCACGTCCATCTCGCGCTGAAAGCTGGCGCGCATGGCCCGGCGGGCGCCGTCCATCAAGGTGCCGGCGTCGGTGATGCGGCGCTCGCGCAGCTTCTGGTACTCGCGCATGCCGCTGGCAAAAATGCGCTCCATCGGGCCGCAATGGCTGGCCCGCTTGGTGGCGGCGGTGAACAGGTCGTTGAGGCTGGCGCCGGACCAGAACTCACGCTCGAACTCTTCGTTCTGGTCCTTGACCTTTTTCACTTGGAACAGCTTGCGAAAGATGGCCGCCCAGCTGGAGATGCTGACGATCATCAGCAGCAGCATGACGGCTTGCACCACGGCGCTGGCGTTGAGCACCAGATGGAGGATGGAAAGGTCTTGGTTCATGGTCTTTCTCGGGTTATTCAGGCCAGCAGGATGCGCAGCCGAGCTATCGCACTCTGCAATTGCTCCATGGAACTGGCAGTGGAAAAACGAATGAAGTGGGCAGTCTGGGCGCTGCCGAAATCGCGTCCCGGCGTCACGGCCACATGGGCGCGCTGCATGACTTCAAAAGCGAAATCCCAGCTGCCCTGTATGCCCAGTTTGGCGCAGGCCGCCGAGCAGTCGGCCCAGGCGTAGAAGGCACCGTCGGGCATGACCGGCACCGTCAAACCCAGGGCGTTGAGGGCCGGGATGAAATAGTCGCGCCGGGCCTTGAACTCTGAGCGGCGCTGCTCAAAGATGGCAATGCTTGGCGGCTCAAAACAGGCCAGGGCTGCATGCTGGGCAATGCTGCTGGGGCAGATAAACAGGTTTTGCGCCAGGCGCTCAATGATGGGCACCAGCTTCTCGGGCACCACCATCCAGCCCAAGCGCCAGCCGGTCATGTTGAAGTATTTGCTGAAGCTGTTGATGCTGATGACGGACTCATCCATCGTCAAAGCGGTCTGGCCGTATTGCGCATCAAAACTCAGCGCCAGGTAAATCTCATCCACCAGCGTGATGCCGCCACGCGATTGCACGTAGGCGTGGATGCGGCGCAATGCATCGGGGTGAATGCTGGTGCCGGTGGGGTTGGAAGGCGAAGCCAACAGCACACCGCGCGTGCGGTCGGTCCAGGCCGCCTCGACCTTGTCGGCCGTGAGCTGAAAGCGCTCGGAGGCGGTGGTGGGCAGCAAGATGGCCTTGCCACCGGCGGCACTGACGAAGTGCCGGTTGCAGGGATAGCTGGGGTCTGGCATCAGGATTTCGTCGCCCGCATCGATCAGCGCCATACAGGCCAGATGCAGCGCGGCCGAGGCGCCGGCGGTGATGACGATGCGGCTGGCCGGAACCTGCGCGTTGAAGCGCTTGGCGTACCAATCGGAAATGCGCTCACGCAGCGGCATCAAACCCAAGGCCGGGGTGTATTGCGTCAAGCCATCGTGGATCGCGCGCGCCGCAGCTTCCTGCACCAGAGGCGGCGCGGTGAAGTCCGGCTCGCCGATGTTCAGAAACACCATGGGCTTATCACCGTGCGCAACCGTCTCGCCCAGTTCGGCGGCGGCCTTGGCCACCTCCATCACATAGAAGGGCTCTATGGCTTGTGCGCGCTGGGAAATCTGCATGGAACGGAGCTTGGGTAGTCTAGCGGGGCTTTTTGTTGCGGTCGGACTCGACCTCGACGGCGCGCAATTGTGGCGCCAGTCCGTTGAGCACGGCGTTCACATACTTGTGGCCGTCGGTGCCGCCAAATTCCTTGGCCAGCTCCACGCATTCGTTGATGACCACGCGCCAGGGCACATCCAGGCAGTGCAGCATCTCGTACACGCCTATCCACATGACGGAGTGTTCGATGGGCGAGATCTCACCCCAGGGACGGTCCAGCAGGGGCTGGATCAGCACGTCGAGCTGGCGGGCCTGGTCGGTGCAGCCATGCAGCAGGGCGTGGAAATGGGCGGCGTCGGCCTTGTTGAAGCCGGCCAGGTCGCGGGTGAAATGGTCCACTTCTTCCACCGGGTTGCAGCCGACGATGAATTGGTACAGGCCTTGCACCGCAAACTCGCGGGCGCGGCTGCGGTCGGACTTGCTGCCAGCCTTGCGGGCGCCGGTGCTGGTGACGCCGGTGCGCGACTGCCGCGGTGGGCGTGCCGGACTCGAGGGGTGGTTGAAATCGCTCATCCAATGGTCTCCAAAAGGTTGGCCATCTCAATCGCAACACGGGCCGCATCGCGGCCTTTTTCTTCCTGGCGGGCCACGGCCTGTTCCAGGTTTTCGGTGGTGAGCACGGCGTTGGCAATCGGCAGCTGGTAGTCCAGGCCGATGCGGGTGATGGCCGCGCCCGACTCATTGGCCACCAGTTCAAAGTGGTAGGTCTCGCCACGGATGATGCAGCCCAGCGCAACCAGTGCGTCAAAGCCGGTTTTTTCGGCCAGAGCCTGCAGGGCCACCGCTACTTCCAGCGCGCCGGGCACCGTGACATGGGTGATGTCTTTTTCGGCCACGCCCAGGGCCATCAGCTCGGCCTTGCAGGCCGCTGCCAGGGCGTCGGTGATGTGGGCGTTAAAGCGCGCTTGCACGATACCGATCTTGAGTTTCTTGCCGTTGATGCGGCTGTCGCCTGCGGCTACGCTGCCTTTGTCTGCGCCAAACATATGGATATCCCTTGTAACGAATTTATTTGCTGATGTAGCCGGTGATTTCCAGACCGTAGCCGGTCATGCTGGGCATGCGGCGCGGGCTGCCCAGCAGGCGCATTTTGTGCACACCGCACTGGCGCAACACTTGCGCACCTATGCCATAGCTGCGCAGATCCATGCGGCCGCGCTCTGGCGCGTGGGCGGCGCGGGCCGTGCCTTCAAACTGCGACAGCAACTGTTCGCCGCTTTCGCCGCAGTTAAGCAGCACCACCACGCCCTTGCCCTCGGCTGCGATGTGCGCCAGCGCGCCCTCCAGGCTCCAGGAGTGCATGGTGCGGTTGACTTCCAGCGCGTCCAGCACCGACAGCGGTTCGTGCACACGTACGGCCACCGAATCGCTTGCTGCCCACTCGCCTTTGACCAGCGCCAGGTGGATGCCGCGTCCGGTGGTGTCGCGAAACGCGTGGGCGGTGAATTCTCCGGCTGCCGTCTGGATGCTGCGCGTGCCCACTTGCTCAATCAGCGACTCGACGCGGCTGCGGTGGGCGATCAGGTCGGCAATGGTGCCAATTTTGAGTCCATGCTCGGCGGCAAACAGTTGCAGGTCGGGCAGACGGGCCATGGTGCCGTCATCGTTCATGATCTCGCAAATCACGGAGGCGGCCGAGCAGCCGGCCATGGCGGCCAGGTCACATCCAGCTTCGGTATGACCGGCGCGCATCAGCACACCGCCGTCCACTGCCTGCAAGGGGAAAATGTGGCCGGGCTGCACCAGGTCGGCTGGCACGGCATTGCGGGCCACTGCGGCCTGTACGGTGCGGGCGCGGTCAGCGGCGGAGATGCCGGTGGTCACGCCTTCGGCGGCCTCAATCGATGCGGTAAAGGCCGTGCCCTTTTTGTCGCCATTGCGGGCCGTCATGGGCGGCAGTTGCAGGCGCTCGCAGCGTTCGCGGCTAAGCGTCAGGCAGATCAGGCCCCGGCCGAACTTGGCCATGAAGTTGATGGCTTCGGCCGTGACGTGGTCGGCTGCCAGAATCAGGTCGCCCTCGTTTTCGCGGTCTTCTTCATCCACCAGGATGACGATCTTGCCGGCGCGCATGTCGGCGACGATGTCTTCGATAGGGGATATGGGCACAGGTGCCAGTGTGGGTGCGTTCATGGGGTGAAAAGAAAAGGTTTAAACAGGTGCAGGTGTCGACGACGCGGTTTGCACGGGCGCCGTCAGCATGCGTTCGACATAACGGGCGATCAGGTCAATCTCCAGATTGACCCGGCTGCCAGCGACCAGGGCGGAGAGTGCGGTGTTTTCCACCGTGTGCGGAATCAGGTTGATGCTGACCTCACAGCCATCGGCCAGATCGGCCACCCGGTTCACGGTCAGGCTGACGCCATTGATGACGATGGAGCCCTTGTAGGCCAGGAACTTGCCCAACTCCTTGGGTGCCAGAATACGCAGGTCCCAGCTTTCGCCGACCTGGCCAAAGTGGCTGACGGTGCCAATGCCGTCCACATGGCCGGAGACCAAATGACCGCCCAGGCGGTCATTTGCGCGCAGGGCCTTTTCCAGGTTGATAGGGCCCAACTGGTCCAGTCCGGCAGTTTTGTCCAGCGACTCGGCGGAGATGTCGACGGTGTACTGGCCGTTGGCCGTGTCGAGGGTGGTGACCGTCATGCAGGCGCCATTGAGCGCAATGCTGTCGCCCAAGCCCACGTCCTCCAGGTAGTCCGCAGGGCAGGAGATGGTCAGGCGCTTGCCGTGCGTAGAAGAGCTGCCTAAGGCGTGAACGGCGGCGATGCGCCCTACGCCGGTGATGATTCCGGTAAACATGCCGCTATTTTCGCAGGGATTGGGGTCGCAGCCTGAGTCCGGGCTTAATCAGGCAAATTAAAAAGCGTCACGGCCTGTAACCCGCGCCAGGATGCGCAGATCCGGGCCCACCATGGCAGTGGATTGAAAGGCGAGTGGCAAGGCCTGGGAGAGTTCGGTCAGCGGCCCGAAATTTGCCATGTCGGCGCCCTGGCCCATGAGCTTGGGTGCCAGATACACCAAAAACTCATCCACCAGCCCCTCTCGCACCAGCGATCCATTGAGCTTGTGGCCGGCCTCCACATGCAGTTCGTTGATCTCGCGCGATCCCAAGTCGTGCAGCAGGGCGCTCAAATCGACCTTGCCCGTGCTTGTGCCGTCGGCGTGCTGGCCGGGCAGGTAAATCACGGTCGCGCCCTGGGCCGTGAGCGCGCTAGCCTTGGCTTCATCCGCGATCGCAGCGTAGATAAAGAGCTTGCGGCCTTTCAGGAATATGGGCGAGTCCAGTGGGGTTTGCAGTGCGCTGTCTACCACCACCAGATGCGGCTGGCGCGGCGTTTGCACCAGGCGCACGTCCAGCCGGGGCCGGTCACTTAGCACCGTGCCAATGCCGGTGAGGATGGCGCTGGCCCGCGCCCGCCAGGCGTGGCCATCGGCCCGCGCCTCGGGGGACGTGATCCACTGGCTGGCGCCATTGGGCAGGGCGGTCTTGCCATCCAGCGAGGCGGCAATCTTCATGCGCACCCAGGGCGTCTGGCGCACCATGCGGCTGAAAAAGCCGATATTGAGTTCTCGGGACGCGATGGCCAGCGGATCGGTCGGATCCAGTACCTCCACCACTATGCCTGCCGCGCGCAATCGCGCAAAGCCCTGGCCCGAGACCCGTGGGTTGGGGTCGGTGTTCGTGGCGATCACCCTGGCGATGCCCGCCGCGATCAAGGCGTCGCAGCAGGGGCCGGTGCGCCCAAAGTGGGAGCAGGGCTCCAGGGTGACGTAAGCGGTGGCGCCTTGTACGGACAGTCCCTTGGCTGCGGCGTCGCGCAGGGCCATGACCTCGGCGTGGGCGCCACCGGCTTGCTGGGTATGGCCTTGGCCCAGGATGTCGCCGCTTGCGGTGGTGATGACGCACCCGACGCGCGGGTTGGGGTCCGTTAAATAGAGGCCAAGCTGGGCAGTTTGAAACGCAATGCGCAGTAATTCACCAGGGTCGTAATGCATGGGGTGAAATTTACTCTACCAATGGGACGTTCCCCAGATTTTTTGACCCGATTGGCTGATGCTCAGGCTGCCATCGTTGGCCTGCGACTTTTCAGGGACCGGTGTCGCCGTCAGCGTAAAGCTCTGGTCTGTGGGCGTGGAAAGACTCAGGGTATATCTCCCGTCCTTGCTGGTTTCACTGGAGCCCAAACCATTGGTACTTGCATCGGTTCCGTTGTAGGCGTTGCCAAGACTTGTGCTGTATTTGGAGGAGTTCAGATAAATCTTTTCCTGCAAATTCGCCAATTGCAATAGTTCGACCTGGACGGCGGCTCGGGACCCTTTGACCACATAAGCCTGGTAGCTCGGCATGGCAACGCGCGCCAGAATGGCGATGATGGTCAGCACAACCAGGAGTTCAATCAAGGTAACTCCTTTGAATCTCTTAATTTGGAAACCAATTTTCATATAGCAATAAGTTTCGTACTATGCGTGGTTCATGCGCTAATGATTTATGAGTTCCCGCCAGGAAATACGTCTGGATCTCAGGTCCATTCCACTCTCACTACCACCACTGACAGTGGCTCCGTTGGCATCCAGAATTACCTCGGTCTTGGTTTTGATCAAGCTGCCTGATGCCGTGTAATCCGTGCTGGTCCTGCTCGTCTTGCCTGCACTTGTGGAAGTCACGATCACGGTATAGGAGTTGTCCGGAAAGATGATTTTCTTAGTGCTCTGGTCCACGCTGCTCGCCGGTGGAGAGATGGCGTCCGGATTCTGGTTCATCAAGGTCGTATAGAGCTTCCTGAATTCCAGCAACAGGGGCTGGGATTGCACGCCCGTCGAAATAAACTTTCCGACCGGAATACCTTTTTCATTGGGAATCAAAATGGGGCTGCCCGGACGGGAGCCGCTTGGCAGGGTGTCACCCGTGGCGTAGGGGATCCGGTCCTTGTCGTCCAGAATCTGGTCTGGATAAAGGTCGAGAAATGGCGAGGAACTGCTTCCGCCCGTCAGTGCATTGAGCTCCATCAGCCAGTTCTCTCCGTAAATATCGGTAGTGCTTCCGGTCATCGGGGAGGGCGCCACCGTCGGGTTATAGCCAGTGAAATAAAACCGTCCGTTTGCGATAAAACTTCCTTCTCCGACCACTCTTTCCCCGACTGGCATGGCGACCTTCCAGCCCTTTTTTGTACTCCAGTCAATCGTGTTGGCAGTGGCGCGCCGCACCCGGATGCCTGGCGCCGAATGGGAATAGGGGCGTTCCTCCAGCGTTTGCACCACCAGGTCCGTGTCGACCACTGCCGCGCCCGACCCTTTGTCCCAGATGCCGTATACATAATAGGTGGCGGGTGAAGTGGTCGTCAGGTCACCGCTGCCGTTTCTTGTCCAAGAACCGCTGGCGTGGTTGTACGTGCCATAGCTTCCTGACAAGGTGCTGCCGGTGCCAAAGTCAATCAGGTAGCCGCCATGGGGATGTTTGATGACGCCCAAAGTGGACGTGACCGGCAAATGGTTGGCATCGCTGAACAGCAATGTGACGGACCAGCCGGAGGCTGATGGGGAGCTGAGGTCAAATTTCCACAGGTTTCCGTTCAGGTCTGCGGCGTACACGCGGTCGACCACGCCATTGCCTTGGGTATCAAGTGCCTTGGGTTCAAATATGCCGTTGGCGGAGCCCGAAGCCGGGGTGTCTGAGCCAGCCCGAATAGCGGCAATCTGCGCACCCGTTTGCGCATTGATCACGTAGAGACAGGCAGTGCCCGAAGGGTTGTATCCATTGCCTATGATCAAAGCATCAATTGTCATGCCGCCCCTGTTCAGCTTGACGAGTAAGGGCGTGCCGTAGCTGTAGCCCAAATCGGCATAGGCCTTGCTGTCGTATCTGGCGCCGCCCGATTTAATACTGTCTGGCGTTATTTCCCACAACGCCTTGGATGCCACATCGTCCTCGCTCGAGGCATTCAGCTTGCTGATGTCCAATGCATATATTCCCCGGCCACCCCCGCCCAGGCTGCCGAATAGAACGGTTTTGGAGCCGCCATTGATTGCTCCCAGGTTGATTTGACCATCCACAAAATAGTCATGTTTATAGGTATTGGTTGCATCCAAGGGGTTATAGGCCAATGTGCCCAATTTGCCCTGTAGCATGGAGGGAACATAGGCCCAGCGTTCGTCGCCCGTGGTGGCGTCAAATGCATGCAACATGCCGTCATTGGCGCCAACAAAGACCGTCGCATAGTGGGGGTCCTTGAGGTAATAGGGCCGGGAATGGATGATATCGCCCAAGGGTGAGGCGCGTTCTCTCAGGCCGGTACTGCCTTCATGGGTGGTATCTCCACGCAAATACGCAAGCAGGTCGGCCCGGGTGTATGTTTTTCCGCTGATGGCAGGCGGTGCCGGAAAACTGTTGGCGCTCATGCTGGTGTCCCGGAAGGGGACGCCCACACCGGAATCATTCATGGTCCCTATCCATCTGCCAGTGTTCCAATTTTGCCCGGTCAGGATGCTGGCGGGTGAAGTACCACCGGTCCAGATTTCTTGCGATGTATCTATGACGGCTGCGCTATTTATGGAATAAGCATGCAAATTGCCGGACCAATGCCGGGGATCATAATCAGCCCGGTAGACCACCGCGGTACCTTTGCTCAGGTCAAAGTCGGTGATTTCGTCCTGCGCGACGTAGCCCACCGGTTGCTCCATTGGCAAGGGTGCTGATGCAAATCCGCCGGTGTATGCGAACAGTGCCAGCGGCATCACCATGATGGAAGCCACGGAGAAAAATTTCAAGGAATGCGAAAAGCATGCGGGTTTGTTCATGAGCATCCCCGGCTAACAAGGAGTGGAAACCTTGAAATAGGACTGTAAAAATTTCACAGATCCGCGTACACCGGTGCCGCGAGCAGTGATGAGATAGGTATTGACCGCATGGGGCGGTGCACTTGATCGTCCGCCCATACCCAGTCCCGATGCGTCCGAAACTATATTTTTGGAAACAAGCTGGATGGTATATCTTTGACTGTCGTCTGTTACCATGCGCGAGCTCGTGTCGTTCCAGTCCATGGTCATTGGCAATACCGTGGCGTTGATGGGATATTGTTCCGGCGTGTCCGCTGAATGCGTGTCGGAACGAAAGCCGGGTGAGGTGCAATATCCGGCCTTGATCAGAGTGGATTCCGCCGTGGCGATCCCGGCTTCTGCGTTGTTGAACGCCGTGTCTTCAAACTGCAAGTTGCCAGACAATTTCAATTGCGTATCGGACGCAACCATGGCGCTTATGCCCATCAGCAGGATGAGCATCAACAGCACCATGCTGACTACCAGGGTTGAGCCCCGTTGCCTAATGGGTTCGTTGGAATGCTGGTTGCGCTGCATTTTAATCCTTGAAGCCATGTCCATCATTCAGGTTTTTTGTTTCTCAGACTGACCGAAGTGCTGAATACTTGTCTTCTGTATCCATCGGCCACGGTGATGTTGGCGTTCCCCATCGCGTAGGTCGTGGTGTTGGAGTAAGCGGGCTCTTCGTTTGCGTTGCGGGCCAGCAGCCAGATGCGCACCGCATTGACATCATTCCACGCAGTTGCCGATGTGTTGGACAGGTAAGAGTTGCCACTGATACTGCTGGCATCCACATACTGATTGCTCAAGTCCGCATGCGTCGTTCCGTATTGAATCTGCATATTTTCTATACCACTGGCAACCAGTTCGCTGGCCATGGAACCATCCGTCTGTAGGGTAACGCGTGCCAGAGCCGGAATTTTCGGATACTCGTTGTTGGATGCGCTGTACGATCGAATGTAATAAATATGGGTGATGATGGGAAAATTCAACAAATCAACGTTGGCAGTGCCGGCAATACAGGGATATTTGTTATAGGGCGCAGGGTATGCAGAGACTGGAAACGACCCTGCATCGCAGGCGCTGGTCGGTGAACCGCGAAAGACCTCCCCTTTGTTGTAGTGGGTCCGGAAATACAAGGTATCCACATCCAGCGAAGTGGCCGGCATGGGATGAAGCCGTCTTACCACTAGGACATCGCCGCGCGCATAGTCAGACAGGCAATTTTTTCCCTGGGCGAATGGATTCTTGTCGTCGGCCCCCCAAATTCCTTGCCAGATATTGGATATGAATGCGCCCGCACTGGCACCCGGTTCAAGGCATTCATTGTCTATCGGTGTAATGGCCGTGCTCAGTGGACTGTTGGGTGGATCAGGGGGTATGTCGGTAAATCCCCTAAAGCCAGCCTGGCGCACATCCACTTTCATGCTGTTGAGCGCATAGCGTCCGGCATTGAGCAGCTCCGATGTGTTCTTATTGGTATTCGAGCTGCTGTTGCTGTGGAGAAAGAGCGTCAACAATGCCGAAGTGATGGCCAATCCGATGGCCAGAGATACCATCATCTCTACCAAGCTATAGCCACGCCTGGGCAAGGCGGGGTGCTGCCAATGTGTATGGAGTGTGGACATCGATGTATGCCGACTAATAAAGAGTCCTTATGGCCCGGTAACTCGCTGTCTCACTGTCGCCTGCCATGGCATTGCTGGTATCGGCTTTTCTGTCATGCCATTGGATCAAGATGGTATAGGTCGTCAGCCCACTGGCGTTGGAGTCGGCGGTCACGGACCACCGGTTAGCCTGTGGCAACAAAGCAGGAATTTGGGCGTTCCAGATACCGAGGTCGTAGGCTGCACGTTGTGCGTAGCTACAACTGGCCGTGGCGCAATCAGCAGCTGTTGTTGCAGCATGGGAACTGTCAAACGTGTAGGCGCCCGGATGGAGCGCCTCTACCGTTTTGTTGGCCTCTATTTTTTCAGCCAAGTCCGCAGATAGCAGTACGGCCTGTGCGCGTGCCTGGCTGCTTTGTCCGCTTTGCAGGGCGCGCAATTGCAGGCTTGCGGCACCGAGCAAGGCGAGGGCCGTAATGGTGAGGGTTGCCAGCACTTCCAGCAAGGAGAATCCATGGGTACAGCCAGTCATCCTTGAGCGTCGATGCCCGGCGGTAGGAGTGGGCATCGCTTTCGGAAAT
>TBL_comb47_HYPODRAFT_10007305_pt1 | contig 11650 bp, 9 predicted proteins | sample TroBogypolimnion_40_FD_10682 | JGI IMG/M metagenome (IMG submission 10682) | reverse complement strand
CAAGTGCGGCAGTATTTAATTTTGGTATCCCAGCGGGTAATGCTGCAACAGTATCAGTAGGAACCACATCAACATTATCTCCAGGATCAAGCGCTACAGTAACAAATACAGGTAACTCAAGTGTTGCTATATTTAACTTTGGTATTCCTGCAGGTAATTCTGCAACAATTAATGTAGGAACAACTACTACAGGAACTGCAGGATCTAATGCTTCTGTTACAAATAGTGGCAATACCTCAGCAGCAGTATTTAATTTTACTGTTCCGGGAAGCCCAACACTTGCAGTAGGAACAACAACTACACTTACAGCGGGATCTAATGCTACAGTATCCAATGGCGGTAATGCTTACGCATCATCATTTAATTTTGGTATCCCAGGAAGTCCAACTGTTACAGTAGGTAATGTTGTAGCATTAACAGCAGGATCAACTCCAACGGTTAACAATAGTGGTAATGCTTATGCTTCTATCTTTAATTTTGGACTTCCAAGTAATCCTACAATTTCAGTAGGAACTACAACAACTTTAGCAGCAGGATCAAACGCTACTGTTAATAATAGTGGCAATTCAAATGCGGCAGTATTTAATTTTGCTATTCCTGCAGGCCCATACACCAATGTAACAATTGGAACAACAACAACGCTTGCATACGGATCAAATGCAACCGTAAATAATAGTGGTAATTCAACTACAGCAGTATTTAACTTTGGTATCCCACAAGGTGCGCCTGGCGTTGGTTTAGGATACGCAGGTACATGGAATGCATCAACGAATACACCAACACTCACATCAAGCGTAGGTACTCAAGGTAACTATTATGTTGTATCTGTAGCAGGTACAACAAATTTAAATGGTAATAATTTATGGTCAGTAGGTGACTGGGCATTATTTAATGGAACTATTTGGCAACGTTTAGCAGGTTCAACATCTGAAGCTTTCCAAACAATTACTGTAACAGGCCTTACAGGCTACATGTATGCAAACAATACATCAGCCGTTACAGCATCAACCACTATTCCTACAACAGCATTAAGTGGCACTATTACCAATGCTCAATTAGCAAACAGTTCTGTCACAGTCAATGGAACATCGATCAGTTTAGGTGGTAGTGGTACCATTACAGCAAACACGACCAGTACATTAACCATTGGTACAGGACTCAGTGGCACAAGTTTCAATGGCTCATCTCCAGTTACAATTGCTTTAGCTAATACTGCAGTTACGGCCGGATCATACACAAATGCAAACTTAACGGTTGATGCACAAGGTCGAATCACTGCTGCATCTAATGGATCTGCAGGTGGTGTAACATCATTTCAAACAAGTTTAAGTGGATTATCACCAAGTACTTCAACCACTGGTGCTATTACTTTATCAGGTACTTTGGGTGTATCAAGTGGAGGAACAGGCGTTACATCATCAAGTGGTGCTAACTCTGTCGTATTGAGAGATGCAAATGGAAACATTACCACAAACTGTTTATTTGAAGGATATGTTAACCAAGCTGCTTCAGGAACAACGATTGTATTAACTGCAAGCACAGTACAAAATTATGCTATTACTGGATCAGGTGGTCAAACTATTAAATTACCTGATGCAACCACATTACCTAATGGCGCAACATTTACATTTAATAACAATCAATCATCAGGCACGATTGTTATTCAAAATAATTCATCTACAACAATTGCAACTATTCAATCAGGGTCTTATATTACTCTAGTTTTATTAAGCAATTCAAATGCAGCAGGTTCATGGGATTATCATAATTCACCACCATCTAACGCAAGCTGGTCTACAAACACACTATCATGGGCTGGCAGTTACACAAACGGCACATGGAATGGCAATGTGATTGGATTAAATTATGGTGGCACTGGCGCTGCATTGACAGCCACAGCGGGAGGCATTGCATACTCCAATGCGTCAGCTATTACATTATTAGCAGCAGGCACAAGTGGTCAGGTACTCACATCAGGAGGTACTGGTGCACCAGTCTGGGTAAACGCTAACACCGTTGGTGGCGTTACATCATTTAGTGCAGGATCAACTGGATTAACTCCAAACACAGCAACCACAGGCGCAATTACTTTAGGTGGAACACTTGGTACAGGCTACGGCGGTACTGGACTTACAACATTTACTGCAGCAAATAATGCAATCTATTCAACATCATCATCTGCACTCACTGCTGGTACATTACCAGTTGCAGCGGGTGGTACTGGATTAACATCATTAACTGCTAACTACATACCTTATGGTAATGGTACATCAGCACTTAGTTCAAGTGCTAATTTAACATACAATGGTACAACATTTAGTTTAGGTGGTACGGGTACAAGTGCAAGATTTACTGGAGATTTTAGTAATGCTACAATTAGTACTAGACTTGCATTTGTAACAAACACAGTAAATAGTGCAACAGGTATTTATGCATTACCTAACGGCACAGTATCAGGACAACAAGCATCGTGGCAAGCTGCAAATGCTGCTGATCCTACCAATGCATCTAAGATTTTAATTGCGGCAACAAGCACTGATGTTCAATTAGTATCAGGTATCAATGGTACAGGTACATATTTACCATTAAGTTTTTACACCAATAATACCCAACAAAAACAAATTACCACAACAGGTGCATGGGTATTAGGTACAGGCACAACCAACTACGGTACCTCTGGCCAAGTATTAACATCATCTGGTAATGGTGTACCAACATGGTCTAATGTAAATGCTTCTACAATAGTATCAACTGCAGGTTCTGGAACAACAAATTATATTATCTACGCATCATCAGCAACAGGAAACATAGCACTTAACACAACCACGTCATTTACTTACAATGCCACAAACGGAACTATCACTGGCGGTATTAAAGGTGGAACATTTTAAAAATATGTTGACAATTTTTAATTTTTTAAATAAAATCGTAATTTAAAGGAAATATTTATGGCACAATCAGGCTATACACCCATTGTACTTTACTACAGCACAACTTCTGGTAATGTTCCCACATCGGCGAATTTAACCACAGGTGAACTCGCGCTTAATGTGCCCGATGGTAAACTATTTTTTAATCAATCTGGTACCATTGTAACACTCGCAACTGCAAATAGTGTAACATCATTTAGTGCTGGAACAACAGGCTTAACACCAAGTTCAGCTACATCCGGAGCCATAACACTTGCAGGCACTTTGGCAATTGCCAATGGAGGAACAGGCGCTACTACTTTAGCAGGCGCTAATATTGCTGTAACATCTGCTGCAAGCACATTTACTGCTACACAAACATTTAGTGGTTCTACAAGCGTTCTTGCACAAGTAGTGACAAATGCCGCCGAAGTAACAACAGTATCAGCAACCGCTGCTACAGGAACAATTAACTACGACATATCAACACAATCAGTGTTGTACTACACAACATCAGCATCAGCAAACTGGACAGTAAACTTTAGATTCAGTTCAGGCACATCATTAAATACTGCTATGTCTACAGGTCAATCTGTGACTGTTGTGTTTTTAGTATCGCAAGGCGCTACAGCTTACTACAACAATGCAATTACGATTGATGGCAATTCAGTCACACCTAAATATCAAGGTGGTACAGCATGGTCAAGTGGTAATGCATCAGGTGTTGATGCTTACTCATACACAATCATTAAGACAGGTTCAGCCGCATTTACAGTATTTGCGTCACAAACACAATTCAAATAGGAATAGTTAATGTCATTACTATCACGATTAGCGGTAGAAGCAGCAAGAGCTTATGGTATGTTGGTAGGCAATAGCACCAATGTCCCTGCTTCCATTTTACTTGTAGCTGGCGGTGCTTCAGGTGGTGCAGGTTCAGGTGGTTATGGTCCTGGTGGTGGTGGTGGAGCTGGTGAATATTATACTGCTTCATCTATTCCATTAAACACATTAACTACATATGCAATTACAGTAGGAGCAGGTGGTGCTGGAGTTGCAGGACCAGGTGGAGTAGGTAATGGTGCAGATGGAAATAATGGTTCAAATTCTGTATTAAGTGGGACAGGTTTAACTACATACACAGTAAAAGGTGGGGGTTTTGGTTCAGGTGGACATACAAGCCCTAATGGCGGTTCAGGTGGTTCAGGTGGTGGTGCTGGAGGTGTATCAGCAGGTAATGGTATTGGAGGATCTGCTTCACCATTTATTGGTCAAGGGTTTGCTGGTGGATCAGGCACAGTAGCTTATGATTCTAAAGGTGGTGGTGGAGCAGGAGCAACAACTACAACCACAACAGGCGGTGTAGGTTTATCTAATTCAATTTCAGGTTCTGCTGTTTTTTACGCTGGTGGTGGCGGCGGTGCGGTTAATTCAAGCGCAGGTGGAGCTGGAGGTAATGGCGGTGGCGGTGCTGGAGGAACAGGTTCAGGAGCTGGAACTGCTGGAACTGCTAACACAGGAGGTGGTGGTGGTGGTGGCGGTAACTCAGGAACAGGTGCAGCAAGTGGTTCAGGCGGTTCAGGCATAGTCATCATATCTTACGCATCTGCTACACCTAAATTCGTAGGTGGCACTCTTACTACTTCAGGTGGTAACCAAATACACACATTCACATCTTCAGGCACATTAAGCCCTCTTACACCTGTAACAGCTAGTTATTTAGTCGTAGCTGGTGGTGCTGGTGGAGGAAACTTTGGTGGTGGCGGTGCTGGTGGTTATCAAACATTTACATTTAGTTTATCTTCACTTACAACATATACAGTAACTGTTGGTGGTGGCGGCACAGGAAGTGCAACATCAATAGGAACAAATGGAGTAGATTCTTCTATTTCAGGCACAGGCATTACTACTGTAACATCAACAGGTGGTGGCGGCGGAGGTGGATTTACAACCACACCAAATCACAATGGACAAAATGGTGGTTCAGGTGGTGGTGCAGGCGCACTTAATACAACGCCTTATACAACAGGTTCAGTTGGAACAGGAACATCAGGACAAGGAAATAATGGTGGCCTAGCTGTAACAGGAGCAACTGCTGCTGGAGGTGGCGGTGGTGCTAGCGCTGTAGGCGCAGCAGGAAATTCAAATACAGGGGGCAATGGTGGTGCAGGTAGTGCATCATCTATTTCAGGATCATCCGTAACATACGCAGGCGGTGGTGGTGGTTGTGGTCTTTCTGTAGGTGGTTCAGGTGGCACAGGTGGTGGCGGAGCAGGAGGTGCAAGCACAGTAGGTGTGGCTGGAACTGCAAACACAGGAGGTGGAGGTGGTGGTGGATATAACACTACAGGTGGAACAGGTGGTTCAGGCGTGGTGATATTATCTGTTCCTACTACTAAATATTCAGGAACTACTACGGGAAGTCCTACTATAACAACATCAGGTGCTAATACTATTATTACATTTACTGCTTCAGGAAGTTATACAGCTTAACAACAAAGGAAATAACATGGCACATTTTGCAAAATTAGAAAACAACATAGTTACACAAGTAATTGTAGTAGCTAACCAAGACATTCTTGATGAAAATGGACAAGAGTCTGAACAAAAAGGTATAAACTTTTGCTCTAACCTTTTAGGTGGCAATTGGAAACAAACATCTTATCACGCTAAAATTCGTAAGAATTACGCAGGCATTGGATATACTTATAATGAAACATTAGATGCTTTTATTCCACCACAACCTTATCCTTCATGGACATTAAATAATGATATTGCTCAATGGCAAGCACCCACACCTATGCCTACAGATGGTAAATTTTATTCTTGGGATGAAACAACTAAATCATGGGTTGAAATAAATAATGTCTAATCAATATACATGGACTTTAAAACAAGTTACATCAGAAGGTGATTTAATTACTCACGCTTATTATTATGTAAGTGCTACTGATGGCGAAAATACTGTAGAAACAGAAGGTAATTATTATTTTACAGGTAAAGAAATTATTGTCCCTTATGCTGAAGTCAGAGAAAAAACTATTCTTGATTGGATCAATGACGAAACAACAACAAATGAAGTTTCTAGTATAAAATCTCGTTTAGACGAACAATTATTAGAGCTAAAAAAGGAAAAAACAGTAGGTTTTCCATGGCTCGCTAACACATTTAAACCTAATATTTAGGAATTATTATGGCAACCCCTATAGACATCATATCAAACGCACTTAAAGACATAGGCGCTTTAGCTTCAGGCGAAACTCCTGCTCCTGAAGAAACGCAAGATGCGTTTTACACATTAAATGAACTTTTAGACCAATGGTCAAATGAAGATATGATGATTTTCTATAAAACAGAAATAGTCTTTCCTATTACGCCAGGTCAAACACAATACACTATTGGCCCAGGCGGACAAATTGGCGCATCTATTACAGGTTCTATTACAGGCAATATTTTAACTGTTACAGGTATTACATCAGGTGCTATTGCAGTTGGTCAAACATTAAGTGGTGCAGGTATTACTGATGGCACAAAAATACAACAAATGCTCACAGGAGCAGGAGGCAATGTTAATGAACTCGGCACTTATCAAGTTAATATTAGTCAAACTGTTGCCTCTACCGCTATTAACCTATATTACCAAAGACCACTTAACATTGATTCTGCATTTGTTCGTATTAACACTAACTCTAACGGCACTCCTATTGTTAATGGAGGATTAGATTATCCAGTAGCTGTATTAAATGTTGAAGATTATGAAATGATTGGTCTTAAAACATTAAATGGCCCATGGCCTAAAGCACTTTATTACCAACCTGCTGAAACTTTAGGAAACTTATTTGTATGGCCTAATCCTGCTCAAGGTGAAATGCACTTATTTGTAAATACTATATTTAGTAGATTTGTAACCATTAATGACACAATTAACCTTCCACAAGGCTATACAATGGCATTACGTTGGTGTTTAGCTGAAAGATTAATGCCTATGTTTGGTAAAGCTTCAGCTACTCAAATTGCTATGATTACAGCGTTTGCAGGTCAAGCTAAAGCCACAGTAAAACGCACCAATATGAAGCCTGTGCAATCTGCAAGATTTAATGATGCACTATTATCAAGCAGACAAAAAGACGCTGGTTGGATTCTTACAGGTGGGTTCTTTAGATAATGGCTGATTTTGGATTTGTAGGCCCAAGTTATGTAGCGCCTTCTATTTATCAAGACGCACAAGAATGTATTAACTTTCGCCCTGAAATTGATCCATTAAAAGGTGAAGGAAAAAGAGGCGTTGTAGCTTTATATCCTACACCTGGTCTTACATCTGCAATCGTATTTCAAAACAAACAAGAAGTTCGTGGTATGCGAACTTTATCAGGCGGTCAATATATGGTCGCTGTTGTTGGCCCTTATGTATATATTTTAACTTCTACTTTAGTTCCTACTATGGTAGGTCAATTAAACACTTCAGTAGGTCATGTAGGTATTACCGATAATGGTGTAAATGTATATATAGTTGATGGCTCTTATAGATATACATGGCGCATTTCTAATCCTTCTGCTGCATTATTTACAGGCTCTATTGCAGGAACTACATTAACTGTTACTAATGTTACTTCAGGCACAATTGGATCAAGTCAAGCTTTATTTGGTGCAAATGTATTACCTGAAACTGTAATTACAAGTCAATTAACAGGCACAACAGGTGGCGTTGGAACTTACTCTGTTAATCAAACACAAACTGCGGCTTCAACTATTATGAATTCTGCTGCAGTAGCCTCTGTATTAACTGCTTCAATGTTAGGTAATACAATGACTGTAACAGTTAGTTCAGGCACGTTATATCCAGGTCAAACTATTCAAGGCACATCTGTTACAACATCAACTATTATTACTGCTTTAGGCAGTATTACTGTATTAAGCCAATCTATCGCAACTGCTGGAACAGGTTATGCAGTCAATGATACAGTAACTGTTTTAGGTGGTGTTTATGGAACAACTCCTGCCACTTATACTGTTTCATCTATCGGAGGAAGTGGTGCAGTTACAGGATTAACTCAAGTAAATGCAGGTAACTATACATCTCAACCTACTAATAATGTATCTACATCAACAAGCGGATCAGGCACAGGATTAACCTTAACATTAACATTTGGAACAGGTAGTGGTGGCACAGGAACATATCCTATTAGCGCATCACAAACAGTTAGTTCTGAAACTATGTATGCGTTAAATTTTACTATTTTACCGCTTTCAGATGGTGCATTTAATGGTGGCGATACTCTTGATATTGTAGATAATTACTTTGTTTATAATAAACCTAATTCACAACAATGGGCAGCTTCTAATCCTTTAAGCCCTATTACCAATGCTTTAAGCTTTTCATCTAAAGATGGCGCACCTGATAACCTTGTATCTTTAATTGTAGATCATAGAGAAGTTTATTTACTTGGTGAAGCTTCATCTGAAGTATGGGTAGATGTAGGTTCTTTCCCTTTCCCATTCCAACGTATTCCTGGCACATCAACACAAACAGGTATTGCGGCTAAATTTTCTGTAGCTCGTTTAGGTAATTCATTTGCCTATGTATCACGCAACAATCGTGGTCAAGCAGAAATTGTAATGATGAATGGCTATATTCCTACACGCATATCTACTCATGCTGTAGAACAATCATTATTAGGTGGTTATGTTAATGACGCTATTGCATGGACTTATCAACAAGAAGGCCATGAATGTTATGTTATTACTTTCCCTACATTAGATTTAACATGGGTATTTGATATATCTACTCAAATGTGGCACAAATGGCTATCTATAGACACCACTAATACTTATCATAGACATCGTGGTAATTGTTCTGCTGTGTTTCAAGGTTTAGTTTATGTAGGTGATTATCAAAATGGAATTATCTATTTATTAGACCCTAATAACTTTACCGATAATGGTCAAGAAATTCGTAGATTACGCAGAGCGCCTCATTTAGTTACTGATTTACAACGTCAATACTTGGAAGAATTCCAAATTCAATTCCAACCAGGCGTAGGTTTAACAGGCATTACTCAACCATTAAACAATGAAGTTGTAGGCGCTAATCCACAAGCCATGCTTCGTTGGTCAAATGATGGTGGCTCTACATGGTCTAATGAACATTGGACTTCTATTGGCGCAGTCGGTTTATATAAAAATCGTGCTATTTGGCGCAGATTAGGTTGGTCAAGAGATAGAGTTTTTGAGGTTGTAGTTACAGACCCTATAAATGCAGTTATAATATCAGCTAATCTAAAAGCTTCAGAAGGTGAAAACTAATGGCTACAGGAAATGGTATTTACGGATCAAGTCAAACCAATCCATACCCACAAACTGAATTTTTAGATACTGCATCAAAAAGACCAACTCGTGCTTGGCAACAATTTTTTTTAAATTTGCTTAATTTTAGTAGTTCAACCACAGCAACTACTGGAACAGCAACGTTACCTGCTAAACCAGCAGGATTTATTAATATGACTGTAAACGGTCAACAAGTAAAAGTGCCTTACTATAACCAATGAATGATCTTGTTCAAATTGGTAATACAGCATTAAAAGTATTTACTAATGTAGAAGAAGCAGAAAAGGCAATGTTACAGTTGCCACAAGTAGATTGCCCTTTAGTGCATCATTTTGGGCCTAATCTATGTATTAGAGAAGTATTTATGCCAAAAGGCACAATGGCTGTTGGTCATAAACAAAAGTTTAAACACATGAACGTATTGCTTAAAGGCAAAGTTATGATGTTAAATGAGGATGGTAGCACAAAGATATTAGAAGCACCTTTTATATTTGAAGGTGAGCCTGGCAGAAAAATAGGCTATGTTTTAGAAGATATGGTATGGCAAAACATATATGCTACCGATTTAAAAGATTCTAATGAAGTTGAAGAATTTTTTGTAGAAAAAAGCGAAAATTGGCAAAACGACCATAATGTTAAGCTTTCTATAGAAAAAGTAGCAAAAGAAGCTGATAGAAATGACTATCAAAAGCTTTTAAAAGAATGTGGAATTTCACATGAAATAGCTAAAGAACAGTCTGAAAATGAAGAAGATCAAATTTCAGTATTTAGCAATATAGTTCGTGTTGCAGATTCAGCAATTGAAGGAAAAGGCTTATTTTTAACATCACCTATAAAAGAAGGTGATGTGATATGCCAAGCTAGAATTCAAGGCAAAAGAACACAAGCAGGTAGATTTACTAATCACTCTGTGTTTCCAAATGCCAAAATGGTATTATTGCCAAATGGCGATATAGATTTAGTAGCAATTAGAGATATTGATGGGTGTAAAGGTGGTAGTTTAGGTGAAGAAATAACCATAGATTACCGACAAGCTTTGTCTTTATCAGGTATTAATTTTAGAGGAAATGTATTATGTCAGCAATAGCAACCGCCATAGTTGGATCAGCAGTCATTGGAGCAGTAGGCGCTAATAGTGCAGCCGATACGCAAGCCCAAGCAGCGCAAGCAGGACAAGCTCAACAGCTTGCAATGTTCAACACGCAAAATGCTCAACAAGCACCATATAGAGCGGCTGGATATAATACTTTAAATACTATTGGTTCATTGGGTTCAGGTCAATATCAACAATATGATGCGCAAGGTAATCCAATTGGAATGGCCACAGGTTCAGGTTATTTAACCAATCAATTTAATAATCAAGACTTAAACGCTAATTTAGCGCCTAATTACGCATTTCAATTACAACAAGGTCAACAAGCATTAGCTAATCAACAAAATGCAACAGGCGGTTTAATTGGTGGTAATACTTTACAAGCTATGCAAAATTATACTCAAAACTTTGCAGGTAACGCTTATCAAAACGCATTTTCTAATTATCAAACACAACGTGGCAATATTTATAATACATTAGCATCTATTGCAGGATTGGGACAATCTGCTCAACAATCTACAGGACAATTAGCTTCTAATACTGCTAATTCTATTAGTTCACTTGGTGTAGGCGCTGCAAATGCTCAAGCCGCAGGAACTGTTGGAACTGCTAATGCTATTGGTGGCGGATTAAGTAGTTTAGGTAATTATAGCTATATGAATCAATTATTAGGTCAAAATGAAACAATAAATCCATATAGCCAATTACCAACATATCCTGGCTCTACTTCATCAACACCTACATCATATTATTCAGGATAGGTATAAATTATGGCAGACTTTAGCGTATCAGACGTAGCTTCAAAAATTAAAGCACCTGAAGGCATATCATTAGGCGATATGATGAATATGGCTATTGGCGCTCAAAAATTTAAACAAGCGCAACAAATAAATCCATTATTACTTCGTGAAGAAGAAGCTAAAACTACTGAAGCAGAAGAAACATTACAACCTAAAATTACACAAAAAAAGGCAGAATCAGAAACTGCTGTTTATGGTGCTAATACTGCAAAACTTAAAAATATTATTGATGCTTCAACTAATGGCGTTCAACAAATACAACAATTACATAATGATCCAAAATTATCTTATGACAAAGTTGTTAAAATGGTTACAGATACCATTAATAATTCAAGTCATTATCTTAATCCTGAAGACAAACAATCTGCAGTTAATCAAGCTTTAATTGGATTAAATCCAAATGCTACAGCAACAGAAATTAAAGCATTTTTAGCTCAAAAACAAGCTTCTGCATTATCTGCTCAAGCACAAGCTGAAAAACTATATCCAACTGCTTATATGCAAGATACAGGTCAAACTATTAC
>TBL_comb47_HYPODRAFT_10007303_pt1 | contig 11654 bp, 9 predicted proteins | sample TroBogypolimnion_40_FD_10682 | JGI IMG/M metagenome (IMG submission 10682) | reverse complement strand
CCTGCTCGCTCCTGAGCGCCTTTGCGGGGGCTTGGTGCCTGGGCCTCTTGCCCTCGACGTGGCTTAGGCTGGCCTTGCCCTTTATTTTGCTCACCCTGTTGATTTACACCTGGGTGAGCAAACGCTTGGGCCAAGCGCACGCCCCGCTTTTTAAAGGTCGCCAAGAAACGCTAATGCTCATGGGGGTGGCCTGGGTCATCGGGTTTTACGATGGATTTTTTGGGCCCGGGACTGGCAGCTTTTTAATTTTTATTCTGGTGCGCTATCTCGGCTACGACTTTTTGCATGCGTCGTCTACGGCCAAGGTGCTCAACTCGGCCAGCAACGCCGCCGCCTTGTGCCTCTTTATCGCCCAGGGGCAGATCTGGTGGCATCTGGCCATTCCGATGGCCGTTTGCAATGTGGCGGGCAGCTTTGCCGGCACGACCCTGGCGGTGCGTCTGGGGTCGAACTTTGTGCGCTGGATGTTTTTGCTCGTGGTGAGCGCCCTGATCGTCAAAACCGCGTGGGACGCCTACGGCGGATGGCTGCGAGCGCTCTTGCTGACCTAGATTGCTGACCTAGCTTGGCAGCCTGGCCAGGCTCTTAAAAGAGCTAAGGTACTAAGGTACTAAGGTACTAAGGTGCAAAGGTATTAAGGTATTAAGGTGCTGGAGCAGTTGCCTTGGCCGTTTTGTCCGGACCGATCACGGGCCACGCGACAGACGACAGCGCGCGGGGCTTGCCGATCGGGCGAGTGGCCTGACCCAACTGCACGGCGGCAATGTCTTCTTCGGACGGGTACTCGCCTTGCAGCACATAGTCAAACACACGCCGGGCGATGGGGGCGGCGTTTTGCGCACCAAAGCCCGCATTCTCCACCACCATGGCGAGCACCACCTTAGGGTCATCGGCCGGTGCGTAGGCCATGAAGAGGGCGTGGTCACGCATGCGCTCATCGACCTTGGAGGCGTTGTATTTCTCGTTTTCACGCACGCTGTAGACTTGGGCCGTTCCGGTTTTGCCGCCACTCGTGTAAGCCGCCCCCATAAAACTCGCGGCCGATGTGCCCTCCAAATTGACCCCTTCCAGTGCGTGGCGGATGACGGCCACGTTTTCTGGTTTCAATTCGAGCAACTCCATGGGGGCAACGGGGACGGTTTTGTGCACCTGGGTGGCGGGGCTCACAATTTCTTTGACCAAATGCAATCGCATCTTTTGCCCATTGTTGAGCACAGTGGAGATGGCTTGCAAAATTTGCAACACGGTAAAGCTGTTGTAGCCTTGTCCAATGCCCAGTGAAATGGTCTCGCCTGAATACCAGCGCTGTTGTTCGGCTTTTTTATAGGTGTTTCGTTTCCACTCGGTCGAGGGCAAAATCCCCCTGGACTCACCCAAGACATCAATACCCGTCAATTGGCCAAACCCGAGGGGCTTCATCTGCTCATAAATGGTGTCCACCCCCAGGTCCCGGGCCGCCATGTAGTAATATGTGTCACACGACTCCACAATGGAGCGGTACATGTCCACTGTGCCGTGTCCGCCCTCTTTGTCGTCGCGGAAACGGTGGTTGCCGAACATGAAAAACCCTGGGTCAAAAATGGTTTGCTCGGGCGTTCTCTTGCCCGTTTGCAAGGCCGCCAAGGCCATGAAAGGCTTGTAGACCGAGCCTGGGGGATAGGTGCCTCTGAGGGCCCGGTTCAAGAGCGGCTTGTCCAAAGACTCGTTCAAGGCCTGCCAGTTCTCGCTGTCGATGCCCTCGACAAAAAAATTGGGGTCAAAGGTGGGCTTGCTGACAAAAGCGAGCAACTCGCCGGTTTTGGGGTCCATCGCCACCAAAGCCCCCCGTCGCTCGCCGTAGAGATCTTCAATTAACTTTTGCAGCTTGATGTCGACCGACAGCACCACCGTGTTGCCCGGCGTGGATGGGCTCGAACTCAATCGCCGCACCGCCCTGCCCCCGGCCGACGTCTCCATTTCATGAAACCCAGTGATGCCGTGCAACTCTCGCTCATAACTTTGCTCTATGCCCAATTTACCGATGTAATCCGTGCCCCGGTAATTGTCCTCATCGTCGTCGTCTTCGAGCTTGTTTTTTTCCGCCTCGTTGATGCGCCCGATGTAACCAATCAAATGGCTGGCCAAGGCCCCAAAGGGGTAGGAGCGAAACAAGCGCGCTTTGATCTCGACCCCTGGGTAGCGAAAACGTTGTGCCGCAAAACGCGCGACCTCTTCGTCGGTGAGGCGTGTGCGTATGGGCACCGACTCAAAACTCTTGGACTCATCGAGGAGTTTTTTAAACCGTCGTTTGTCACGGGCGTAAATGGGAACCACTTTGCTCAGCTCTTCAATCAACTCTTCCAGCGAGGCACGGGTCTTCGAAGGCGTGATCTCCAAGGTATAGGCCGAGTAGTTGCTCGCCACAATGACCCCATTTCTGTCCATGATGACGCCGCGGGTGGGGACGACTGGGGCAACGACTTTGCGGTTGTTTTCGGCCTGCTCGAACAAGTCTTGATAGCGCCATATTTGCAAATAGATGAGTCTGAACCCCAGCAGAGAAAAGGCAAAAAAAACAAACACCGTGGCAGCGAGCACACGGGCACGAAAACGCCTGAGGTCTTGCTCAATATTGCCCCCTAAACTCATAGGGGGCGGTTCTCATCGGGGTCGGGTGCGCGGCGCTGCGGCGCCAAGAGAATCACACTCACCAGCGGCCACAGCATGGCCTCCAAAAAGGGCGCAAACAGCATGGGCCAACCGACCAGACTTGAACCCAGGCTCATGCGCAGCACCATCGTGATGGCGTGGGAGGCAATCAGCAAGGGCAGCACTTGAAGGGCCTGCGAGGGCACCGAAAACCAAAGCAAGCGGCGATGAATCAAGGTCGCAAAAAACGCCAGCACCGTGTAGGCCAAAGCATGCTGACCTAAAAAAGAGACCTCGTGCACGTCGGCGGCAAGCCCCAACATGAAGGCCCAACCGATGCTGATTTTTTGCGGCTGATGGATGGACCAAAAAAGCAGCACCAAGGCCAGAAAATCCGGCCGCCAAGCGGCATTGCCCAAAATGCTCACGTTCTCAATCATGTTGAGCACCAAAGCCAAGAGCAAACTGACGGCAATGAAAAACGGGTTGGCCGGCAAGAGAAGCTGCTGCCCACGCGGCATGATCATGGTTTGGCCCCTGCTTTGACGGGGACTTTGACAACTTCGGGCTCAGGGCGCTTGGGCTCATCGAGCCCCACCGGGTTCAACACCAAGACCTGCCGCACCCCTTGTGCGCGGCCCAGAGGCTGGCACAAGATGCGGGCAAACATGGAGTCGGCCGTGCGCTCGATTTTGATCACCTTGGCCACCGGAACACCGGGCGGGTAGACCCCGTCCACACCACTGGTGCTCAAGATGTCGTTTTCTTGAATGTCGGCATTGGCCGCCATGTAGCGCAACTCCAAGAGCGGCGCGCCAGAGGACTCGCCAAAGGCGACCCCTCTCGCACCCGTGCGGTTGTTGAGCACAGGAATGGAGTTGTCCTTGTCAATGATCAAGGTGGCTTCGCTCACCAAGGGGTAGACGCGGGTGACTTGTCCCACGATACCTTGCTCGTCCATGACCGGCGAGCTGAGGATGACGCCGTTCACGCCGCCTTTGTCCAAAATCACCCGACGGGTAAAGGGATCGGCCGCATCGTAAATCACCTGCGCGGCCAAAGAAGGGGGGGTGGCGCGTTGTTTGAGCTCCAAGAGGTCCCGAAGCTGGCGATTTTCCAGCAACAATTGATCGACCTGAGCGGCGTGCAAAGACTGGGCGAGCAAGGCGGCCTGGCTTTGCTGCTCACGGTTTTGCGCGGTCTCACGTTCCTCAAAAAAATTCACCACACCGGTGCTCAGCTGTTGAGGTTGGCGCGAGAGCCACTGCGCTGGCGACAACAGCAATGACAAGGCCGAGCGCAAGGGCAAGGTGAGCTGCCACCTCACGTCACAAAACATCAACAAAATCGACAAGGTCGCGAAAAAAATAAGCTTGTGAAGCGGCGTCGCCCCTTGCTTGAAAAACGGCGGTGGTGTTCGGTCTAGCGTCCCCAGGGGCATGACAAAAATTTGGGCTGTGGGTTAAAGGTCGAACAAAACATAGGCCATGGGCGCGGGATCAAGAAACGCTGGGCCCTTTGGGGCGGCCGCAACCGAGCACAAGGTCTTACTCGCTGGTGAAAATCGCGCCCAATCTCTCCATGCGCTCGAGCGCCATGCCGCAACCCCGAACCACACAGGTCAAGGGGTCTTCGGCCACCAAGACCGGCAGTCCTGTCTCTTCAGCGAGCAAGCGGTCCAAGTCTCTGAGCAAAGCACCACCACCTGTGAGCATCAAGCCGCGCTCGGCAATGTCGGCGCCAAGTTCAGGGGGCGTTTGCTCGAGGGCATTTTTAACGGCGGACACAATGTTGTTCAAAGGATCGGTCAAGGCCTCCAAGATCTCATTGGAGGAGATGGTAAAGGAGCGTGGCACGCCCTCGGACAGGTTCCTGCCCTTGACCTCCATCTCTTTGACCTCAGAGCCTGGGAAGGCCGAACCAATGCTCTTTTTGATCATCTCAGCGGTCGGGTCACCAATCAGCATGCCGTAATTGCGGCGAATGTAGTTGATGATGGCCTCGTCGAATTTGTCACCGCCCACCCGCACGCTGCCTTTGTAGACCATGCCGCCCAAAGAGATCACGCCGACCTCGGTGGTGCCCCCACCGATGTCCACCACCATGGAGCCGCTCGCGTCACTCACTGGCAAACCCGCCCCAATGGCCGCGGCCATGGGCTCTTCAATCAAGTACACCTCCGAAGCTCCGGCACCAAGGGCAGACTCGCGAATGGCACGGCGCTCGACCTGGGTTGAGCCGCAAGGCACACAAATGATGATGCGCGGACTCGGTTTGAGCATCGAGCGGGGGTGCACCATTTTGATGAATTGCTTGAGCATTTGCTCAGTCACCGTGAAGTCAGCAATGACGCCATCCTTCATGGGACGAATCGCCTCGATGTTGCCCGGCACCTTGCCCAGCATCGCTTTGGCCTCGCGACCGACCGCTTGGATGGTTTTTTTGCCTTGCGGCCCGCCCTCGTGGCGAATCGACACGACCGAAGGTTCATCCAATAAAATACCCTTGTCTCTGACCCAAATCAAGGTATTGGCGGTGCCCAAATCAATGGCCAAATCGGTTGAAAAATACCGACGAAATGATCCAAACATGAAAATTCCTCTTATGCACAGCGTTTAAGCTCCTCTGCGAGAAGCCTGTCAACGGTGGGCGGGTGCGCTGCTCTAAAAACTTTTTGTCAATTCTTGACGCCCTTGGGGCAACAAGCTCTTGAGAAGGTCAAAAAACTTCTTTTTTGTACTGATTTGGACTTGACCAAAACTTCTCAAGCATTGGGGCGTGATAATACACGAACCTCAGAGTTGCGCGTTGTTTCGCGGGCTTTAATTTTTCAACTTTCACGGTTTTTGACCATGTCCTTGACACTGCAAGAAATCTCCCGAATTGCCGAGTTGGCCAAGCTGCAATTGACAGCGCCTGAGCGTGAGGGCATGCTCACCCAATTGAAAACGTTTTTTGAACTGGTCGAGCACATCAAATCGGTCGACACCCAGGGTGTGGCGCCACTTTCACACCCTTACGCCACCGTGGCAGATGTCGCCTTGAGACTGCGCCCGGATGTGGTGAGCGAGAGCAACGCGCGCGAGGCCAACCAGCAAAGTGCCCCAGATGTCCAAAAGGGCCTCTTTTTGGTCCCCAAAGTGATCGAGTCCTGATATGAGTGCCATCCATGAACTGAGCGTGAAAGCGCTCCAACAAGCCTTGCAAACCCAACAATTGAGTGCTCGCCAAGTCACCGAGCACTTTCTCGCGCGTGCCCGAAATCATGGCGCGAGTCTGGCCCACCTGGCCAGCGACATGGCCCCACAAAGCCCATCGCCCTCGACACCAGGGTCCAAGGCCTCTTGCGGCGCTTTTTTAAGCATGAACGAGGCACACTCCTTGAAGGCGGCCGATGAGAGTGACCGACGCATCCAGGCCGGTCAAGCACGCGCCTTGGAGGGTGTGCCCATTGCCCACAAAGACATCTTTGTCACCCAAGACTTTCCCACCACCGCGGGCTCCAAGATTTTGGCCGGTTATCGCTCGCCATTCAATGCCACGGTGGTGAGCCGTTTGCAAAGCGCTGGCATGGTGTCCTTGGGCAAACTCAATTGCGACGAGTTTGCCATGGGCTCGGCCAATGAAAACTCCGCCTTTGGCGTGGTGCACAACCCTTGGGACCACACTCGCATCGCCGGGGGCTCCTCCGGCGGGAGTGCCGCGGCGGTTGCCATGGGGCTCACCCCAGCGGCCACAGGCACCGACACCGGGGGCTCCATACGACAACCGGCCGCTTTTTGCGGGATCACGGGCATCAAACCCACCTATGGTCGGGCCTCACGCTACGGCATGATCGCCTACGCGTCTTCGCTTGACCAAGCCGGCCCCATGGCGCGAAGCGCAGAGGACTGCGCGAGTTTACTGAGCGTCTTGTGTGGCCCTGACATCGAGCGCGACTCCACCTCCTTGGACATTCCGAGCGCGGACTTCACCCTGGGACTCAACCAAGACCTCCAAGGCCTGCGCATTGGCTTGCCCAAAGAGTTCTTTGCCAAGGGCTTGTCTGACGATGTGCGCGACTCGGTGAGGGCGGCGCTCGATGCCCTCGTGCGCTTGGGCGCGCAGCTCGTTGACATCGAACTGCCCAAGACCGAGCTGTCCATTCCGGTTTACTACGTCTTGGCCCCGGCCGAGGCGTCGAGCAACCTCTCGCGCTTTGACGGGGTGAAATTTGGCTTTCGCGCCCAGGGCTACAAAGACCTCGACGAGATGTATCTCAAGACCCGCTCCGAGGGCTTTGGTGCGGAAGTTCAGCGCCGCATCATGGTGGGCGCTTATGTGCTCTCCCACGGCTACTACGACGCCTACTACGTGCAAGCGCAAAAAATACGCCGCATGATCTCAGACGACTTCCAGCGCGCCTTCTCACAGTGTGATGTGATAGCCGGCCCCGTTGCCCCGACGGTGGCGTGGAAATTGGGCGAGAAGTCCAGCGACCCCTTGTCCAACTATTTGGCCGACATTTTCACCTTGCCCGCCTCTTTGGCCGGTTTGCCCGGCATGAGTGTCCCGTGCGGCTTTGGCGAGGGTCACATGCCGGTGGGCCTGCAGCTCATTGGCAACTATTTGAAAGAGTCACAACTCTTGAACGTCGCGCACCGCTATCAAGGTGTGAGCGACTGGCACACACAACTGCCTGGGAGCGCCGCATGAACACGCCAACAACACACGCCCAACCCTTGGGGCCCTTGGTGGATGGCTTTGAAGTGGTGATCGGCTTTGAGACCCACACCCAGCTCACCACCCAGAGCAAAATATTTTCCCGCGCCTCCACCGCCTTTGGCGCCGAGGCCAACACCCAGGCCTGTGCCGTGGATTTGGCACTGCCTGGGACCTTGCCGGTGATGAACAAAATGGCCGTGGAGCGTGCCATTGAGTTCGGTCTCGCCGTGGGGGGTGAGATCTCCGAGCGCAGCGTTTTTGCACGCAAGAATTATTTTTACCCCGATCTTCCAAAGGGCTACCAAATCAGCCAATTTGAGATCCCCGTGGTGGTCGGAGGTGAGGTGAGTTTTTTCTTGGGCGAGACGAAAAAATCGGTTCGCTTGGTGCGCGCGCATTTGGAAGAAGACGCTGGCAAGTCCTTGCACGAGGACTTTGTCAACCAGTCTGGCATTGACTTGAACCGAGCCGGCACACCGCTGCTGGAGATCGTGACCGAGCCCGACATGAGGTCCAGCGCCGAAGCCGTTGCTTACGCGAAAGAGTTGCACAAAATCGTCACCTGGATCGGCATATGCGACGGCAATATGCAAGAGGGGAGTTTTCGCTGTGACGCCAATGTGTCGGTGCGACGCCCGGGCGAACCTTTGGGCACACGGCGGGAAATCAAGAATTTGAACAGCTTCAAATTCATGCAGCAAGCCATAGACTATGAAGTGCGCTGGCAAATCGAGCAACTCCTCGACGGCCACAAGATCATCCAAGCCACCGTGCTCTTTAACCCCGACACGGGCGAGACCAAATCGATGCGCACGAAAGAAGATGCCGCCGAGTACCGCTATTTTCCCGATCCCGATTTGCCACCCTTGGTGGTTGACAGGCATTGGGTCGAAGAGGTGCGCTCGCGCATGGGTGAGTTGCCCCGCGACAAAGCCACGCGCTTTGTGCGCGACTTTGGTTTGCCCGAGTACGACGCGAGTGCGCTCACTCAAAACCGCCCCTCGGCCCACTATTTCGAGGAAGCGGTCTCGCTCGGTGCCCAAGCCAAACTCGTGAGCAACTGGATGATGGGCGAGCTCAGCCGACGTCTGAACGCCGCTCACCTGGATTTTGCCGCATCCCCCTTGTCTGCACAGACTTTGGCCGCACTGATTGTGCGCATCATGGATGGCACCTTGTCGAACCATTCCGCCAAAACCTTGTTGGAAAGCCTGTGGCCGTTGGACGGCAGTCGGGAAAGCGACGCCAAAGCGGCCCAAACCCTGGTGGACCAATTCGTTGACAGCCTTGGGCTCAAGGCCATGAACGACACGTCGGCGCTGGAGCTCATCATCGACCAAGTGATCGCCGCCAACCCCGACAACATCACCCAAATCAAGGCGGGCAAAGACAAGGCCTTCAACGCCTTGGTTGGTCAAGTGATGAAAGCAAGCAAAGGCAAAGCCAATCCCCAAGTGGTCAACGACTTGTTGCAAGCGAAGTTGGCCGCCCTATAAGCCTATAAGCCTATAAGCCTGTCAGCCTGTCAGCCTGTAAAACTCGCCCACTCCCCATCTCATTGGTCTGAGGTCTGTAGGCATGAGCGCAACATGCATAAGAGCAACATGCATAAGAGCGCAAGGTGAGCGCGCGGTGTTGGGCCCTAAGCTTAGGGCATAGAGCGCAGAGGATGGGCCGTTGTGCCTTCAAACGCCGTAGCGGTCTCGGTAGACTTGGACGCTTTGGAGCTGCGCGCCAGAGTCGGCGCCGCCTTGCTGCTCAAGATAGGCCATCAAGTCGTCCAAGGTGGCCACGGCGCAGACTTTGAGTCCCAAGGTTTGCCGCGCGTACTGCACCGCGCTATAGGACACGTCACGGCTCACGCCGTCCAACACCTCGGTGGCTTTTTCTTGGCGATCGAGCGCAATCACCACCCCTTGGGCTTTGGCGCCGTGAGACTCAATGATCTCGATGGACTGGCGCACCGCGGTGCCAGCACTCATCACATCGTCCACGATCAAGACCCGGCCTTGAAGGGGGGCGCCCACGATGGTGCCGCCCTCACCATGGTCTTTGAGCTCTTTGCGGTTGTAGGCAAAGGGCACGTTCTTGCCCAATCGAGACAACTCCATGGCCAAGGTCGCACCAAGGGGAATGCCTTTGTAGGCGGGCCCAAAAATCATGTCGAACTCGATGCCGCTCGCCATCAAGGCTTGGGCGTAAAAGGAGGCGAGACGGGCGAGTTTTTGACCATCGTCAAAAAGGCCTGCGTTGAAAAAATAAGGGGTCACACGGCCCGCTTTGGTCACGAACTCGCCAAACTTCAGCACGCCCGATTCCAGGGCAAAGGCGACAAAAGACTGGGCCGCGGTTTGGCGGTCATGGGGGAGGGTGTTCATCAAAAAAATCCGTTTCAATCGCTTGGATCGCATCATGGCAAAGCCCCCAGATCACTCCAAGGGTGAGCGTATTCAGAGAAGATTTTAGCCCTCAGGCCAACAAGCCCCCCAAGGCGCAGGGACCTGCTCACGCCAGCGGCCTTTCAAGCGGGGTCGGCCAAAGCGTCTCAGATCGGTCCTTCTGGGTCAAAACCGCCCTAAAATCTGTTTCACACAAAGCGCCTTTTGCCTGGGCTTTGAGCTTGCCCCCAGATCTGGCAACCCTTGTTGACGGCTTCACTTTTCAACCCAACGACCCCCATCCAAAGGTCTCTTTCATGCGCATCATCTCGGCAAACCTCAACGGCGTGCGTTCGGCCCACAGCAAAGGGTTTTTTGACTGGCTGCAAACCCAAGCGTGCACCGGCGTGGGTGTGCAAGAACTCAAAGCCCAAGAAGCCGACATGAGCGAGGACATGAAAATCGCGGTGAACCTTCAAGGCCAGTCCCTGGCGGGTCACTTTCACCATGCCGAGAAAAAAGGCTATTCGGGTGTCGGTCTGTACACCCACGCCAAGCCCACCGAGACCCTGGTGGGCCTGGGCAACCCCGAGTTTGATGCAGAGGGGCGGTGGATTGAAAAACGCTTTGACCGCAAAGGCCAGCGCGTGAGCTTGATCAGCGCCTACTTTCCCAGTGGCTCGAGTGGAGACGAGCGCCAAGCCGCGAAATACGCCTTTTTGGACATCGTCTACCCCCATTTGTTGGCCTTGTCCAAAGAGCGGGAGTTCATCTTGATGGGGGACTTGAACATTGCCCACCACCCCATTGACCTCAAAAACTGGAAGGGCAACTTGAAAAACTCGGGCTTTTTGCCTGAGGAGCGTGCCTGGCTGACGCAGTTGCTGAGCACCACAGGCTTGGTCGATGTTTACCGACACCTCTATCCCGAGCAAGGCGACGAGGCCTACACCTGGTGGAGCCAACGCGGTCAAGCCTATGCCAAGAACGTGGGTTGGCGCATTGACTACCAACTGGCCACCCCGGGCTTGGCCCACAAAGCCCAAAGCGCCTTTGTCTTCAAGGGCCTGCGTTTTTCTGACCACGCCCCTTTGGGGGTGGACTATGATTTCACGCTTTAGTGTTGTTGGGTTCAACGCACGCCGTCTTGCGTTGGCGGGACGCAACAAGGTCTCTCCTTTTCCTCGCAGATCCCTTCACGCGATGGCCTTGATGCTGAACGCTTTGGCCCCATCGTTGTGACCTTGATTCAGTCCTCCCCACCCCCACCAAAAATTGATGCCCAACGGTTCTCCGTTGGGCATTTTCTTTGCGGAATCCCGCAAACACGCGGGGGTTCGTGCGGAAACCTGCGGACTTCGCTAGCCGACCATCCGCCCCGTTTTAGACCACTTTCTGCTCTCTCTGCGCCAATAGTCTCTGTTCTGTCTGAGCACAAAAAGGGGCTAAAGTCCGCAAAGGAAATTCGTGGACCCTCATAAACAAAGGGTTTGCGCGCGGACGAATCAATCAAGTTTTATTTCAGCATTGGTCAGCGGAGGGCATTCCTCCCTGTGCCCACACCTTTAAGCCACCCATCTAATTTGCGATTTGTCAGATAACGGAATATACTTCTGACAAAGGAGTCGCCACCATGAGCCATCTTGCCGAAAATATTTTGTCTGCCGCCCGCACCATGCCCGAGGGTGGCTTGCTGTCGCCCAAAGAATTTCTGCATCTGGGTTCGCGCGCTGCCGTGGACAAAACCCTGTCACGATTGGCTCAGGAAGGCCAATTGATGCGCGTGAGTCGTGGTGCCTACGTCGCACCTTACCAAGGTCGATTCGGCGCTCGCCCCCCCTCCACTGAGTCAGTGATGCTGGCTATTGAAGCGAGTGGTGGAGAAACGGTAGTGGCCAATGGTGCGGCTGAAGCCAATGCACTGGGCTTGACCACTCAGGTGCC
>TBL_comb47_HYPODRAFT_10007302_pt1 | contig 11655 bp, 9 predicted proteins | sample TroBogypolimnion_40_FD_10682 | JGI IMG/M metagenome (IMG submission 10682) | reverse complement strand
CAGCCCTTGAACTTCCCGCTCGCCGACCGCATCGAGTAATAGGCCTCCACCATCCGCTGCCCCGCCAGCCGCCCGCCGCGCAGCTCGCCCTCATAGCTGTAGTTCGGCAGCTCGCTCACCGGGTCCGCGACCGCCACGATCTGCACGCGGTCATCCACGAGGAAGTTCGGCGTGGTCGTATACGCGATGGTGCCAAAGCCGATGAGCGCGAGGTTGACGCGGCCCGACGGCGCCGGCCGCTTGCCGCCCAGCGGGGCACACGAAGTCAGCAGCGAGGGGAACGCCAACCCGGCGGCCACCGCCGCCGACGACTTCAGAAAATTCCGACGATTCAGCGCGACATCCTGCATGGCCCAGCCCTTTCGTTGCACCGCAACCACAGCCCGCCCATCCCCTGCGGCAAGGATGGAGCGGAGGAAGATAGAGGTGGGCGGAGAAAAGTCAAAAAGCGGAAGAGGAAGACCGAAGGCAGGAGGGGAATGAATAGCCACAAGAGGGCACGGTTCGGCAAGCTCACCGCAGGCAAAGAGCGCAAAGGAATCTTTCTTTGTGATCTTTGTGTTCTCTTGCGGCAATTCCTCTCCTGTCGGTGCTCTACCACAAATCATAAATCGGAAATCATAAATCTTAAATGCTGCGCGACGCGCCGGGCGTCGCGCAGCTCATGTTCCCAGATGCGGAGGACCTGCCAGCCGTGGCGGCGGAGGACCTGACCGACCTTGCGGTCGCGCGCCTTGTTCCCCGCCAGCTTCCGCGCCCAGAAGGCTGCGTTGCCCTGCGGCCGCGTCCCATGCCACCGGCACCCGTGCCAGAAACAGCCATCCACAAACACCGCCACACGCTGCTTGGGAAAAACAAAATCAGGACGCACGCGAAACACCGCACCCGCAATGCGAGCCTTGGAACCAGCCAACCGGATCTTGATGACCACCTGCCGCCGCCACCCCTTGAGCCCCTGCGCCCGCATCAACCGCATCAAAACAAGTTCCGTATCCTTGTTGCCGCGCCCACGGATGCGGGACATAACACTAGCACGCACTGCTTTGCTAAAAACGTCCACAGTCACCCTTGCGCCATCATGATGTGAAGATGGTTTTCCCCCGAATGTTTAGTGGAGCTCTGATAAATTTTGAATAATCGGGGACTCCTGCACCCGAAATAGAATTCAGCAGCTTTTGAATGAAAGCATCGAGAAATGGCGCATTGATGCTGCATTTGCACTCGTATCCAACAAAATGATCATAACGCAAACGCGACTTGTAAACTTGCTCTGGTGTTTTTCCAGTCACAACTGGAACAGGGATCGAGACGCTAGTTATTTCTTTGGGGAAAGCCATGAAGTCCTGACCTCCCGACGCGAGAGGGACCAGAGGAACGACCAAGCAGCCATCATAGAATTTGTCAGGCGAATTTATTAAGGATTGTGTGTCGAATTTGGCTTTTTCTTTTGTGACGGAACGAAGTTTAAAGCGATCAAGGAGTTTCGTTGACCCCTTATCGAGCTTGAACAGAGGTATTAAATTTATATGGCCACAGTTTTTGAACCAGAACTGGGCCAAATCGCAGTCTCCACTCACCACAACGAAATAATCATCCGTTGCGGATGCATAAACAATGTCACCGCGTCGCACGATTTTGTCAGACGGTTTATAGTAGAGGCGACGAGACCAGAACATTTCAGCTGCTTTTTGCAGCTCTGAAGATTCTTGCGCGCCGCTATTTGGCACGACGAGTTGAAGATCTGCCGCATTCAATGCGTCCCTTAGTTTATCGGCAACTATATCAATATAGTGATGTGCATTTTCGGCGACACCAGCCTGGCCAGCAAACGCAGCCCGAATTCTCTCGTCAGCCATAAGTTTACTGCGGAGGTTCGATATAAGCGTCTCCTTGAAGTCACCTTCAGCGTCAGGTTCTGCATCCAAAAGCACCATAAGCTCTTTGATCGAAATCTTCCCAAAGTCCACGAGAATCTCATCCAATGCACTCAGCGTCATCTTTCTTAGCGCGTAACCGAATTTATAAGAGAAGTTTGATTCATGTTGCGCCAATACTGTCCCGAGCAGCGCATCTGCGGTAACTTGCTTTTTTTCGGCAATGGCCAAGATGCGTGAGCGAAAGGGGGCGAATCGCGCCCCATCAATGACCGCCTGAATTTCCGCTCGTTTTTCTGCGCCCGAATAAATTTGAATAATGCAATAGGTTTTCCCCAAAAATTCGTACAAGTAATCTGCGGAATTGCCGTCGATTAGTCCGGGATAATCCCAATCAAAAACAAGAATATCTGGACGATCAAGCCCACCCAATATCTCGTTAATAAAAAACTCTGGATTTCGCGCGGCGCGAATACTCCAGCTTTCGTTTTTTATCGCGCTAGCCGCAAGATTCTTTACTTCAGGTTCTGCCCAGGTATAACTCCCATCCTGCAATATTTTCTCAAGAATCTGATGAGGAACTACATCCTGATCACGCATCAAAGCTCCATCACCAAAGCTTGGGATGGCATCGTCACATATGTACAAGTTGAACTTACTCATTCATTCTCCCCCTTAAGTGGAACCCTTGAAAAATCCAGGACAAATTGCGCCCCGTCATAATCTTTCACCCTGTCACGTATAGCAGCTTCATATATATCACCAGAAGCGCTTGTCATGTAATGTTTGCAAATGTAAAGGCCAAGACCACTCGCAGGCTCCCTGAGGCTATATCCCGGCCTAAACAAATACGGGCGAATCGAAGCTTCTACCCCAGGTCCCGAATCAGCGATCAGCACGGTCCGATTAGTCGCATCCATTTGTATACGAACCCGACGCTTCTCTTTCGGGGCAGTTTCCAGCCAATAACAGCTGTTATCTAAAAGATTTGTTAGAACTTGCACCACTGCACCAAATCGCGCCAGTACCGTAAAGTCTGTATCGCGAGATTCTGACACCGTGATCCCTGCCTTTGCAAAACGCCGACTGAATAAAGCTATGCAATATTCAATTGTTCGGCCAAGGGAAATACATTTTGGTCTTTCATTGCGAATAGCTCGCATGGGCCCGAGCCGCTTTAACTCCGTGCTTAACGATTCAGAGGTGTCACGAAGTTTCTCCAACTCATCTTTGTCTTCGGCATCAATGTGCTTAGACTTAAGCATAGATGATATGCTGTAGTAGAAATTTGAAGTTATTTTTGCAATCTCGTGGACAGAAATGGCGATCGACAATCCATAACCGGCTTGCTCCGCCAGCAACTCTTGAACATCCTGCATCATCTGCAGACTCTTCTGAAGATTCTTCAGAGACTTATCGAGATTGATGAGACGATCCAGACGCTCCGATGCTGGTCCGAATTCCATCAATAATTGCAATGGATCTTTCTGAACATCATACTTTGCAGCAATGTTCCTGACCAAAACAGCGCCCTGCTTGCTCAATGCTTCGAGGTTTTTGGGTTCGCGAATCACGCCTGCGGTAAGTTCGTTGAATTTTTCCCGCTTCCCTTGAAAATCGTTTTCTATATAGATCACAAGCGCTTTAACCAACTTAGCAAGGTCTCGATAGGCTTCGTTCTTAATCATCCCTTGTCGGTCTGTTTTATCCACGAGCAGGAGATTGGCAGTCTGCTCAATTTCCAAATTTCCTATCATTTCCCTGTATGACAGGCGATCACCTTTCTGAATGTGACGCTTACCCAACTCCAGCCAATCCATTTCAGCCCCCCATTCTGCGGGGAAAACATTCAATCCGTCTCGAAAGATTGATATGCCACCATAATCGTTTAGATGTTTAATGAAATCCTTATAATCCGCGCCTTCAAGCCAAGGTGTGGTTCGGTACCACAAATCGAGATGCAAGATGAACCGACCGCATGAAGGTTTTCGTAAAGCATCAGCATCGTTGTCACCTTTCCAATGCCCTGGCTCACTGAGCCTTAAGTCCCAGGGTATTTTCTTTTTCGCCTCCGCATTCAAAGGGACCGAACGCGGGGGTGTAAAATATTTGTCAATATCCGCTATTCCTTCTTCATCAACCAGGGCATCAAGACTGAATACGGGGTGCAACTGGTCGGAATATTTAACCTCATCTTGGTTGCCAGCCTGCGGGCATTCAAAGTCAACCTTGAAGTCTTGCGGCCCGTTGCTTGGCGAACACAGATTGCGAATGGTTCCATGAATTTGTTTAATAGTATCTATTGTGATCGGATATTCAGGCCTACCCGAATGAATAATTATTTCGGTCCCCGAAGAACTCGGCCCATAATCCCGCGAGGGAACGCTTCGGAAGAGCGCTATCCCTACCGAATCCAAATTGATGAACTCTCCGCCCTCTGCCGCATTGAATCTGTCCCAATCGATGGAAAGAACATATTCAAAGTTATCAGCAGCTGTTTTTGTCTTTATCACCACACATCTCCCGAGCCTGTGTGAGGCGAAACGACCTACTCCTTTTTCTCCAAGCGGAAGCCTCCCGCCATGCTCAGTTTTAAGAGCCTTTACCAACTTGTCAAAAGTCCTTACAGATTTTCGAGCTATAGCCTCTTGGCGTTCCTTCTTTAGGCGCTCTTTAATATCCGTCTTTATGGTTGAAGCAGGACGCAACCAGCCGTGCTCAATTGTAAACCGGTCCATACCCCTTCCGTTATCTCTGATAACGATTACTGGTCCTGGATACTGTTGATATTGGTATTCAGATTCCTTCGCAGGGAGCGATGATATTGCTTCGATCCGAACTGTACACGCGGTCGCACCGGCATCATACGCATTCTTCACCAATTCGAGGATGCCGACCTGTTCTGAAGAAATTAGTTGTTCGCCTAATACCGTTAAGAGATGGGCATCTGCCTTGAAGTTGAGGATGATTCCGCCATCCAGGCAAATACCATCCAATACATCGTCAGTGACTCGCCGCACAGCGTTCTGAGCGTTATAGGTGTCGCCAGATTCCCTTGGCTTTCCGTCATCAGAAACGAAAGCAACCGGCTTGGAGAATGGCTTGTACTCGGCGAGTTCAGCGAAATAACAACCCTCTTCCCGCTTGTCGGGGAAAATTTTCAATATTTTCCCGTAACCAAAATAAACACCCTCGCCTTTCTTCTTGGGTTCATAGTAGATGAATTCAGCATCGGGCACTGATAGCAACTTCAGATATTTCTGCGGGAAATGATAAAATTTACCAATGAAATCATTGTAAGCTGTGTCTTCCCGATTTTGCAGAAGAACTAAACAATTTCGGGCTGGGTTTTGATCGTTCATAATCCTCGTCTCATCAAGTGCCCGTCGCCAACAATGTAGTTTTCACCATTTTCGCGTGCCGGCGAATGAACTCTGGCGGCAAAGCATTCCCGATCATCTGAGCAACAGCCACTTTGCCGCTGATCGCCGGGAAAAAATATCTCGGAGGAAACGACTGTAAAAGTGCGGCTTCGCGCATAGAGATCGTGCGGTGTTCTTCGGGATGCAGAAAGCGGCCTTTGGACGGATTGAAGCAACCACCCGTGATGGTGGGTGCATTTTTCTCCCACGCCATCCGTCCGTAGATATCCTTGAAGCCGTCGCATTTCTTGTGACAATCCAGTTGGGCCTCTTTACCAAGATCGCTACGACTCCCACCATCAGGTGGTATTTGCCGGATGAAGTTCATCACCTTTTCGCTGCGCCGCTCCGGCATCGTGTGCAATGGATCACTCTTGGCGTCGGGACCCAAACGCTGGAAGGCTTCGCGGACCGTATATTTTTTCGGTGCTTCCTTCCCGAAGGGGATAGTCTTCCCAAACCCCGCAACCATGATGAAGCGGCGCCTGCGTTGCGGTACTCCGTACTTCGCCGCATTCAACACATCATGCGTGCATTTGTATCCGGCGGCCTCCAGTGTGGAGATGACGTTCATCAGGCGAGCGTCGCGCGCGAGGCCCGGCACATTTTCCATCATCACGCTTTTGGGTTTGAGCGCAGTAACAAAGCGGATGAACTGGAGAACGAGGTCGTTGCGTGGGTCGTCCTTCCCGCCCTTGCCATTGAGTGTGGTCAAGGTGGAGAACCCTTGGCAAGGCGGGCATCCTGCCAGCAGGTCAAGATCGCCCGGGCGCAGGTTCAGTTGTTTCATGACCGCTTCGGGATCGAGCGTCCGAATGTCCTGTTGCCAGATGTGGCACTTTCGGTGATTCCGTCTATAGGTTTTCGCCGCCAGAGGATCTACTTCCACTGCGCCGATCACACGAAAGCCTGCCTGCTTGAGGCCAAGCGTAAGCCCGCCGCATCCGCTGAACAAATCTATGGCTGTGAGTTTCGCGCTCACGATTTCAGCCCTTTCACCAATTCGGAAGTTGTGACCCCGAGCGCCATCGCCAAGCGGACGACGTTTTTGATGCCGGGATTGCGCAGGCCGCGTTCGATGCCGCTGATGTAGGTGGGATCGAGGCTGGCCTTTTCGGCTAGGGCTTCCTGAGATAGGTTCCGCTTTGTGCGCCACTGCCGCACGTTCTTGCCAAAGGCCACGAGAATGGGATCAAGCTTATCCATGCGGCGAAGATGGCAGCTTCATGGTCTATGAGTCTATGGACGATGAGTCAAACCCTGGTTTTTCTTGAAATGAGTCTATGGACGATGAGTCAGGTTGCGCGATGGCTCCAGAAGCTCTCGGAACGGAGGGCGCAGTGGGAACTCTCTGTGAACCTCCTCCGACCTCTGTGGTTCTTCTTTCCTTGCCACCAAGGCGGTGAGGCTGTCCACGGTGTGTGCTTTTGGCGTTTTTGAGAAAAACGCATGTTTCCTTAGGAAAATCGCGTGTTTTTGGTTTGGAGCGTCGTGGAATCGTGGCGATGCTGCGCGGAATTGCTTCGGTTCTGCGCGGAATCGTCACGATGCTGCGCAGCATCGCGGCAGTTCTGCGCAGCACCGCTTTGGTTCTGCTCAGCACAGCTTTGGTTCTGCGCGTCACCGTTGTGATGCTGCGCGAGGTTGCGTCAGTTCTGCGCGGCACAGCTTTGGTTCCGCGCAGCATCGCGGCCGTTCTGCGCGGCATCGTGGCGGTTCCGCGCAGCATCACCGCAGTTCTGCGCAACATCGCGATGGTTCCGCGTGGCGGCGTGGCTGTGCCGCGCGCGCCGGGGGCGGTGGCGCGCGGTTTTTCCTTACGCGAGAGGGGTGGCGGGCAAGTGCCTGCGAGCACGCCTTTTTTGCGTTTGACATCTTCCTAAGTCTGTTTTATACGGAGCCCCAGATGGCCGGTCCATCTAGCAGGTGAACGTGATTCGGTGGTGATTGGGAGCAGCAGTTAAACAAACACACCAGAGATGGTGGGAAAGAAAAATCATGGCGCGTTATGACACTCCAGGTCTTCGATGGGATTCGGGGGTTCGCTATGACGAGCCGGAAGTGCAACCAGGGAAAGGGAAGGTTATGGCAAGAATACTAAGGTCGTTGAAGAAGCAATCCATCCCGAACAAGGTGGATGTGGTGGATCAGCTCGCGCAAGCGAGTGCCGGCAATCCGTTGGCTACGCAGTTGGCGACGGAATTGGCGGACCTGCAGGCGAAGAAGGCGTTGGCGAAGGCGGCCTATGATGCGGCGCAACTGGCGCAGGCGGCAGCGGTCCAGAGAACGGCGGACCAAAACACCGCGGAGTCGGACCTGGACGATAGCTATGACGCCTATGTGGACAAAGCGCAAACGGTGACGGGCGGCGACCTCGCGAAGATCCGCAGCCTGGGACTGGATGCCTATGTGCCGGGGCCGGGTGCCAGCGCGGGGCCGATGACGCAGGTGGTGAACCTTTCGGTGTCCACCGGCGATTTCTCCGGCACGGTGGATGTGCATTGCGACAAGGTGCCGGGCGCGAAGACCTATGTGGTGCAGGTCTGCGCCGATCCGCTGACGGAGGCGGGCTGGCATATCGTGGGGGCGACGCCGAAGAGCTCCTACACGGTGGCGGGGCTGACGGTCGGCAGCAAGCAATGGTTCCGCATGGCGGCGGTGGGTGTGGATGGCGCGCAGGGTCCGTGGAGCGATCCTGCGATGCTCGTGGTGCAGTAACCGGTCTGCACGACGCACGCGGCCCGTTTCCAAGCCTTGGAAACGGGCCGTATTGTTTTTTCCAAGGCTTGGAAAAAGTCGCGGTTTCGTTTTCCAAGGCTTGGAAACTCTGCTTTTCCTTGGCGCGCTTGGCGGCTTGGCGGTGTCCGCTTTCGGGTTTCTTCATTGGTTCAGCGGAAGAAATCTTGCACCGCCAAGGCGCCATGAGCGCCAAGGGAAGAAGGTCATCCACAGATGGCACCGATTACACGGATGGAAATCAGCCTTCGCCTTCCGTGTGCTCCGTGTAATCCGTGGCTCCTCTCCTCTGCTCCGTCTGAACTCTGACCGCTGCTCTCTGACCGCTGTCTTCCACCCGCTTGCGCGGGCGCGGGGTGGGTGCGGGCGGGCGCTTGGGGCGTGGTGGTTGGCGTTGATTTTTCCGCAAGCTTGACAATGGGAGGTTGCATCCGATATTAAACGCCGCTTTTGTTATAATTATAAGGCGATTTTCAAGGCTTTCCGGCGTCATCCGGGGAAGGGAATAATGAGCAGTAAACACGCGAAGAAGAAGACCACGACCCAGCATCACGAGGCTGCCAAGCATCCCGTGGCGGCAGCGGCCGCGCACGCCAAGACGCCCGCGAAGGCGGCGCACGCGCCGGCCAAGGCAGCGGTGAAGGCGCACGCGGTGCCGGCCAAGCACGCGCCGGCGAAGGTTCAGCACGCAGAGCCCGCGAAGCACGCGGCCAAGCACGCCGAAGTCAAGAAGCACGCGGAACACGCGAAGCACACGCCGGAGAATTCGCACGCGCACGGCAAGGCGCACGCGGCGCCGGAAGCGGCGAAGCACGGTCACTCGAAGGCGCACATGGCGGAGCACGCGGCGGGCAAGGCGCATCCGCATATGCCGAAGCCGAACCTCGATGCCGAGGAAGATACAGGTCTGAAGATCAAGGTGCGCGACGACCGCAATGCGAAGTACAAGGAACTGATCAAGCTCGCGAACGAGAAGGGCTACCTGACGTTCGACGACATCAACGAGCGCATCCCGGAAAGCATCGTCAGCCCGGAGGAGTTCGAGGGCGTCCTGATCATGCTGCGCGGCATGGATATCGAGGTGATCGAGGAAAGCGACGAGCAGCGCTTCAAGACGCAGATGGAAAAGGAAGAGCGCGAGCGGCAGGCGGCGAAGCTCGATGTGCTCGACGATCCCGTCCGCATGTACCTCAAGCAGATGGGCCAGGTGCCGCTGCTGACGCGCGAGCAGGAAGTGGAAATTTCCAAGCGCATCGAGGAAGCGGAGCTGAAGACGCGGGCGCTGTTCCACCTGTTCGGCGGCGCGGTGGAAATTTATGTGCAGATGGCGGAGCGCTTGGCGACGGGCAAGGAGCGCTTCGACCGGCTGGTGAACGACAAGTTCGTGGACAGCCGCGAAAAATATCTGGCGGCGATGAAGAAGCTCGTGGCGAGCGTGAACGCGGCGCACAAGGCCGTGGGCGCGCGGTTCGATGTGCACGTGAAGGCCGGCCAGAACAAGGCGCAGTTCGATCGCTCGCACAAGACGCTCGTGGCGGCGCGTACCTCGCTGGCAGAGCAGCTCGACAAATTCCACTTCAAGCAGAAGGCGCTGGAAGACATGGTGTCCGAGCTGGACTCTGTGAACCACAAGATGATCCAGTGCCAGAAGGCGCTGGCGCGGCTGGAGAAGTCGCGCGGCAAGGCGGCGGCGGCGGATAAAAAGGTCGAAGTGAAGCAGATCCACGGCATCGAGCTGACGCAGCGCATGACGGCGCCGGAGTTCGAGCGCAACCACGCGGAACTGCGCCTGTGGCTGCGCAAGGGCCTGCGCGCGAAGGGCGAGATGGTGGAGGCCAACCTGCGCCTCGTCATATCCATCGCGAAGAAATACACGAACCGCGGTCTCTCGTTCCTCGACCTGATTCAAGAAGGCAACATGGGCCTGATGAAGGCCGTCGAGAAGTTCGAGTATCGCCGCGGCTACAAGTTCAGCACCTACGCGACGTGGTGGATCCGCCAGGCGATCACGCGTTCGATCGCCGACCAGGCGCGCACGATCCGCATCCCGGTGCACATGATCGAGACGATCAACAAGCTGATGCGCATCCAGAAGCAGCTCGTGCAGGAGTTCGGCCGCGAGCCGACGCCGGAAGAAGTGGCCGAGGAAATGAACCTGCCCGTGGACCGCGTGCGCGCGGTGCTCAAGATGGCGCAGCAGCCGATCTCGCTGCAAAGCCCGGTGGGCGATAGCGAAGACACGCACTTCGGCGACTTCATCGAAGACAAGAGCGCGGAAAATCCCGCGGAGATGACCAGCTTCAGCATGCTCAAGGAGCGGCTGCAGGATGTTTTGAAGACGTTGAGCGACCGCGAGCAGGAAGTGCTCGCGCTGCGGTTCGGCCTGGCCGATGGCTATCCGCGGACGCTGGAGGAAGTGGGCAAGCGGTTCAACGTCACGCGCGAGCGCATCCGCCAGATCGAGGCGAAGGCGCTGCGGAAGATGCGCCACCCGACGCGCATCAAGAAGCTCGATGGCTTCCTCGACATGAATATGTGAGCGACGCCATGGGTCAGACCGGCACCATCTGCAAGATCGTCAAACGCGACGGGCAGGTGGTGCCCTATGACCGCGAACGCATCACCACCGCCATCTTCAAGGCGGCGGCTTCTCTCGGCGGCAAGGATCGCGCACGCGCGGAACTGCTCGCCGCCGAGGTCGAGCGCGCGCTCGCCGCCAACGCCGGCACGGGCGCGACGCCCTCGGTGGAAGAAATCCAGGACCTCGTCGAGCGCGTCCTCATCCAGAACGGCCACGCCCGCACGGCGCGCGCCTACATCATCTATCGCCACGACCGCGCGCAGGCGCGGGCCGCGCGCGCCAAGCAGCCGGTCGAGGCCACCGACAACATTCCCTACCGCAAGATCTACGAAGTGCTCCGCTGGAACATGGCGCACGGCTGCGAGACGCTCGCGGGGCTCAACCGCATCATCGCGGAGCAGCGTTTCCCGGAGCTGATACGCGACGTCAACGCGCGCTACGACGACGAGATCGCCGCCGGCGCGCAGCTCGCGTTGCAGCGGATGCCGGCGGTGCGTATCGTGATCATCGCGGGGCCTTCCTCCTCGGGGAAAACCACGACGACGATCAAGATGAGCGAGCACTTGCAGCGCGCCGGGCTGGAGCTGGTGGCGCTCGCGGTGGACAACTATTTCTTCAACCTCGAGGATCATCCGAAGGACGAGTTCGGCGACTATGACTATGAGACGCCGCAGGCGCTCGATCTCCCGCTGATCAACGAACACCTCGTGCGCCTGCTCGCGGGCGAGACGATCCGCACGCCGCACTACGATTTCAAGACCGGCCAGCGGCAGCTCGACGTGCACGAGATGCGCCTCGCGCCGCACCAGGTGCTGCTGATTGACAGCCTGCACGGCCTCTTCGACGGCATGACGAGCGCGGTGCCGGCGGAGCAGAAATTTCGCCTCTACATCGAGACGCTCGGACAGGTCCGCAACGAGAGCGGCGAGTTCATGCGCTGGACCGACAACCGGCTGCTGCGCCGGATGCTGCGCGACAGCTGGCACCGCAACCTCCAGCCGCTCGGCACGCTCGCGCACTGGCACTACGTCCGGCGCAGCGA
>TBL_comb47_HYPODRAFT_10007301_pt1 | contig 11655 bp, 6 predicted proteins | sample TroBogypolimnion_40_FD_10682 | JGI IMG/M metagenome (IMG submission 10682) | reverse complement strand
ACGTCAACATCGGGGAAAATCCCAAGGCGACCGACGGCTACGATAACGCTTATGACACCATTTCACCGGGCAATCTGAACGCCGAAATGGGGCAGCCCTTTATCAGTGCCACCATCGTGCACCCGGAATACAAAGCGGCCCTGCGCGAACTGCGTGGCGACATCCGGTCCCCGGCGAAAAAACAGCAGTGGCAGATAACGGTCAGTTCGAGCCTGGCAAAGGGAACGCCATTGACCGTGGCCCTTTTGTCCGAACCGGGCGGACTGCCGCGAGGGTTAAAGTTGACCCTTCGGGACAAGAAAAAGGAGATCGACCTGAGGACGGGGAGCTACACGCTGCCTGCACCCGGGGCAGGAACGGCAGCAAACCTTTTCATAATTGCGGAACAACCATAAGTCAGGGGACCTACCATGAAACGTAACTTCGGCGCTGTCATTGGAACGCTCGTACTCTCTATTCTTGCACTGCTTAACCTTTGTGCGGTCTGCTGGGCGGGCCCCCCGGGGACACCGGATTCCTTCGCGGTCGCCCAGATTCCCAGGACTCCGGTCGGAAACGTGGAGGTTACCGCGGCAACCGTGCTGGCCGTTGCCGCCTACGGGTACTGGAAGAGCCGTAAATAAACAGCTGCATCGGGCACAACGTTGACGCAGCAACGTTGTGCGCTGGCCATCCGGCGGCGCTTGTGTCCGGTCGCAGCAACGGCACTGCTGTCACCTTGGCAACCGCACTCTCCCTGGCAGGTTATGGCTTCTGAAAATCCCGCAAATATCGACGGCGCAACCCCGGCACCTCCGGGGTTGCGCTTCTCACTTCAGTTCTTGCTGGCCGCCTGCCTCTGCGCCGGCCTGCTCGCCAGGTGGCCCGGAGCCCTGGCCGGGTTTGGCCGCGATCTCACCGTGGCCAACACCAAGGCGCTCGGGGCGCTGCTTGGCCTGTCCATGGGCGGCAGCGGCGACATCATCAGCGTAAACGGCTTCGAGATGATGATCATCTTCGAATGCACCGCCCTGCATTACGTCCTCATCCTCTGTCTTGCCATACTGCTCTATACGGGGCACAGCATCGGTTATCGCCTCTTCGGGGCCGCCCTGGCAACCCTGCTGGTGCTCGCGGCCAATGCGCTGCGCCTGCTGGTCACCGGCCTGATCGGTTCCGCCTCCCTGGAGGCCTTCCGCTTTGTGCATGAGTACCTCTGGGTGGCGCTCTTCGCCCTGCTGGTCTTCGGGATATGGAAGGTGTGGGCCGACGGACGGCTGCGCTTGAGCGGGTGCCAGGCCCGCCAGGCCGGAGTCGTCCTTCTTGCCTGCTCCGCGGCGTTCCTCGTGCTCTATGCCTGCAAGGAAGCACAGTGCCGACTGCTGGCGGCTCTTGCCTCGCCGCTGCTGCGGCTTTTCCTGGCGGATGCCCAGGCGTCCGTGGTCTGGAACGGGCATCTCCAGTTCAACCAGGGGGGGGTGACCGCTCAGGCGGGAAACTTCTTCGAGATCGCCAACTTCGCGGTCTACCTGGGGCTCGTCGTGCCAAAGCTGCGGCAGGGTTGGAGGATGGCCTGCGCAGCCCTGTTCGGGATGGTGCTGCTGCTCGCGGTGTACGCGGAGTTCATCGCCTTTCTCGGAGTGCACAGCCTGAAGCAAAGCGGGTATGCCGCATTGTACCAAGGGACCGGGAGCGGGGTGCTGCTGGCTGTGCCGATTGCCCTGTACTGGATGGTGTCAAGGATCGGGCGGCGCGGGGCGAATTGACCGATGACCTTCCTTCTCTTCAAAGGGGAAGGACGCGGGGAACGGTTCTGATTCCCTCGCCCTCCTTTTTTTCCTGCTCCAAGCTCCGTACCAGTTCTCTTTAATACAGGTTAGGTACACCACCTTCAGGCCTACCTTCGCTTGGGTGCGCATAAATGCCGTCCCTAGTATCCCGCCTCGAATAGCTCCCCAGTATCAGCATCGGCTTCCCGATTGAACCGTCTTTGGCATAGCATCGGTAAGCTGAGGATGATCGCCCAAGGTGCAGGGCCGGATTATAATCCTTTATCAAATGGCGTGCTTAGCTAAAGTTACCGGGGTTTCTCACCGAACAGTACCGAACAGGAAGAATTGTGCCTGAGAGCTGCCCCAGGCCAACTGCCGGCGTTGCGGCGAAACGGTTGAACGCAAACATGGAAGCCATGTCCGTTCCGGTGCCGGACTGTCGCCGGTCATGCAGCGACTCATATCCAAAAGGTTTCAAACCATGAACCATTCGAATTACAGCAAATCAAGATTTGGGAATGGCACGGCGTTCCTGGTTGCTCTGTTCGTCGCCGCCTTTGTCTCGGTCATTTTACTTGCAAATATCAATGCCAGCAGGACAAGGCAGAATGAACTCACCAACAGTGCGGTGTCGGTGAGCGAGAGCATACGTTTGCGGCTGCAGGGCAACGAGGACTATCTGCAGATGCTTGCGAAGAACCTTGCCGATGGCTCCCTGACTGCCGAGCTGTTCCAGGAGCGCGCGTCAAGCTATGTGATCGGACATCCGGAAATAATCAACATCACGTGGGTCGATTCAGATTTCTTTATCCGCAATGTCGCTCCCTTGGCGTCCAATAGGCAGATCATCGGGCTGCACCTGGATTTGCCCGAGCCCAAGCGGGTTTCGCAACTGGCCCAAAGGCTGCGGCAGCCGGTTTATACCCGTCCCTTTGAGGCGATCCAGGGCAAGCCCTCTTTCGAGCTGTGGGTTCCCGTCTTTGCTGGAAACAACTTCCTCGGGCTGTTCGCGGGCGTCTATTCGTGCGAGAGGACCTTGCAATCCCTTGTTTCCCGCCAGGTTTGCCTTAATTATCACACCAGCTTGGTGGACGCTACCGGGAGAATGCTGTCCGAATCGCCAAACTCTGGCCCTCTCGACCCAAAACTGGTGCACAGGACCTGCTTGACACCGGGGGAAAGCGGTGTGTTCCTGCAGCTTGGCTCGTACCGATCAGGCCGGATTGGCCGGGTACTGCAACTGTTGGAGCTCCTTTGTATCGTGCTGGCACTGGCCATGGCATATACCATGTGGGCCCTGAACCGCCAGGTGAATGTACGCAAGCAGACAGAAGAGATGCTGTACCTGAAGACCTCCCTGCTTGAGGAGCAGTTAGCCGAAAGACTCGCCTCCCAGCGCGCCCTGGAGCTGCAAACTGCCACACTTGAAGGTGAAATCGCGGAGCGCATCCGGGTAGAGGAGTTATTGCGGGAAAGCGAAGCCCGCTTCCGTGTGCTCTTCGAGCAGGCACCAGATGCAATTGTCGTTTACGACATCGATCTGGCGCGGTTGGTAGACGCCAACCTGAGCGCGGAACGACTTTTTGGCTGCAGCCACGCCGAGTTGCTCACTTCCAGCCCCCTGCGATTCTATAAGGATCAGCAGCCCGACGATTGCAAGGTCACCGAGAGTTTCGCCTGGCACAACGAGCAGGCGATGGATGGGGAACAGGTCCAGTTCGAACGGGCGCTGGTCACCGCTGACCGAAGAGAGCTGACCTGCGTGGTGCACTTGACCAAACTTCCCTACCAAAACCGCAAACTGATCCGGGCCAGTTTCGTCAATGTTACCGACCACAAACAGCTGGAACTCAATCTGCGTCTGCAAGCCGACAAGCTCAATGAGGAATTGTCAGAGCGCCAGGTGGCGCAGGAAGCGCTTCAGGAACAAACGGTCCTGTTGGAGGAGGAGGTTGCAGAGCGCCGGCGGATGGAGGAGGCTTTGCAGTTAAGCGAAGCAACCATTCGCAACAAGCTCAAGGTCATCCTTGAACCGGAAGGCGACATCAGCACCCTGGAACTTTCGGATATTATCGATTGCGCGGCGCTCCAGACCATGATGGACGATTTCTACCTCATCACCGGCATGCTGGGGGCGGTACTGGACGTTTCGGGAAAGGTGCTAGTTGCCGTCGGCTGGAAAGATATCTGCACCAAGTTCCACAGGGGCCATCCCGACACACTCAAACACTGCACTGAAAGCGATACCACCCTCACCAGCGGCGTGGCGCCGGGAACCTTCAAGCGCTACCGGTGCAAGAACAATATGTGGGACATGGTGACACCTCTTGTGGTTGGGGGAAGGCACGTCGGTAACGTTTTCATCGGTCAGTTCTTCTATGAGGACGAGACCCCCGATGTGGAGCTGTTCCGCGCACAGGCCCGGCGCTACGGATTCGATGAAACGGAGTACCTTGCGGCGCTGGACCGGGTGCCGCGTTTCAGCCGGGAGTTGGTTGATGCGGGCATGCGGTTCTACTCCAAGCTTGCCGGGATGATCTCGTCCCTGAGTTTCAGTTCGATCCAGCTTTCCAGGATGCTCGCCGAACGCAACGCAGCCAAGGACGAGCTGTTCAAACTCATGCGTGAGCAGCAGGTCATCCTGGACAACGCACCCACCGGCATCTCCCTGATCAAGGGCAGAAAGCAGATCTGGGTAAACCGCAAGCTGGAGGAATTACTCCAATACTCGAAGGAAGAAATGGAAGGTCAAACCACGCGGAAATTTTACACCTCCCAGGGGGCCTACGCGCAGGTTGGCGTGGATTCCGCGGCGATGCTGGCCGCAGGGCGCGAGTTTGTCTTCGAGCAGGAGATGTTGCGTCGCGATGGCACCCCCATATGGATAAAGTTTACCGGCCGGACCATCGATCCAACCGACCTGGACGAAGGAATTATTTGGTTGCAGGAGGACATCACCGATCGCATGCGATCGGAGGAGCAGATCAAACTAAAGGATTTTTCCCTCGCCACTATAACCGACGCGGTGTACTGGATCGCATCAGATGGGAAAATATGGGATGTCAATGATGCCGCCTTGAATATGCTCGGCTATGCAAGGGAACAATTCATTGCCATGACCATACCGGACATTGATCAAAATATCTCCGCTGAAAGGTGGCAGCTGCACTGGGAAGACCTGAAGCAAAAAGGCAGCCTGCAGTTGGAGACACAGCACAGGACTATAGACGGACGGATTATCCCGGTTGAGATGATTGCCAATTACTGTCGCTACAAGAATGTGGAATATAACTGTGCCATTGTCCGTGACATTGCCGATCGCAAACAATTAGAGGAACAACTGCGCCAATCACAGAAGATGGAGGCTGTCGGGCTACTTGCAGGTGGGGTTGCCCATGATTTCAACAACATCCTTATGGTGATTATGGGCTACGGCAACATACTGAAGAAGGACCACAAGCTGGACGAAAGGCAGCATGAAAAGATTGACCAGATTCTCTGCTCTGCTGAAAAGGCAGCTCACCTGACCAAAGGCCTGCTGGCATTCAGCCGTAAACAGATTTTGACCCAAAAACCTATCAATCTCAACGAAATCACCCAAAATGTAGCTATATTCATCGGCAGAATCATTGGAGAGGACATACAGCTCAAGACGACGACCTATGGGGAAGGGCTCACGATTTATGCGGACGCCGGTCAGATCGAGCAGGTCCTGATCAACCTGGCAACCAACGCCCGTGATGCCATGCCCAAAGGCGGCCTGTTGACCATAGAGACGGGGCTTCAAGTGGTCGAGGCTCCCGGCGGCCCTGGAAACCGAGATGCCAGGCCCGGTCGTTACGCGGTTGTTGCCGTCTCAGATACCGGCTGCGGAATGGATGAAGAAACCGGCAAAAGGATCTTCGAACCATTCTTCACCACCAAGGAGGTTGGCAAAGGGACCGGCCTCGGGATGGCGATCGTGTACGGAATCATCAGGCAGCACAAAGGTTTTATCGACCTCCAGAGTGAACCGGGAAACGGTTCAGTCTTGAGAATTTACCTGCCCATTCATGAAACAGGGCAGGCGCAGGCGTTAAAGGGCACTGCCCAGGGCCCGATGCCCGAGGGCGGCAGGGAAACCATTCTCCTGGCGGAGGATGACGTCGATGTCCGCAAGCTTGTGTTTACCGTACTTACAGAATTTGGATATCAGGTCATTCAGGCCGTGGACGGACAAGACGCTGTTGAAAAGTTCATCGCCAACCAGGACAGGGTAGGCATCGTCCTGATGGACATGATCATGCCGAAGAAAAACGGTAAGGAGGCCTTCGAAGAGATCTGTCGTATCCGGCCAGAGGTAAAGGTGCTCTTTTCAAGCGGATATACCGCTGATTTCATACAGAACCGCGGGGTGCCCGAAATGGGGGTGGAGCTTATCGTGAAGCCCGTGCAGCCGATGGAACTTCTGCGGAAAGTCAGAGCGGTTCTGGACTCAAAGTAGCTTGGGTGGTAGACGCCCCCCCTCCTCGTACACAAAACGCATTGGCACTGATCGCAGGGGTTTTATTGACGTTCTATTGACAGGGCCGCATAAGGTGAAACAATAGTAGCGCCAGAAGTTATAAAGTGCCATCATGAGGAGGGGGAAATATGACAGTATCACTCGAACCGGTGACCAAAGTGAGCAACGAATTGAAAGACCTGCTAAACCAGGCCATTGCCAGGGAGATTCAGGTCAGCGTCCAGTACATGTGGCAGCACGTCCAGGTTCGAGGCGCTCTGGGCATGGCCGTGCGCGACAAGTTTAAGGAAACCGCCATCGTCGAGATGAAGCACGCTGAAATGATCGCCGAGAGGTTGTGGTATCTGGGCGGCACCCCGACCACCAAACCCGCGCCCATCGAAGTGGGGCTAAGCCTGCGGGACTTTCTGGAACTGGACACCAAGGCCGAGGTGGAAGCCATCGAGATGTACAAGACCATCATAGAGCTGGCCCAGAAGGAGGGGGACCCCACCACCGCGCATATCTTCAGGGAGATCCTGACGGAAGAGGAAGATCATCACGACCTCTTTACCACTATGCTGGAAGAAGGGTGAGGAGGAAGGTGTAGCAAGCGTTGCACGGACTTCGGTGGCCTGGTTCAGCAGCGCCTCTGCGTCACGCGACCGCGCACGGCGAAGGAGAGCCTGGCCAGACGGCGATGCGGGTAGCTCGGGTCGATGACGGGGATGCCCGCGCTGCAGTGGACCAGTCCGCCTGCCTGGGCCTCGTCGAAGCAGTCGTGGGACGCGTTCCTGAGGGTGTCGAAAAAGAAGACGCTGGAAATCATGGTGTTGTAGCAGGAAACCCCCAGCACCTCGTGGGGCCTCAGCCCGCAAAGGAACGCGCCGCATGCCACCAGGGCGACAAAGGGCGCACTCACCAGGGTCGTATAAAGGATGATGGTGGCCCGGGCCCGGATCGCTTCCCTGGTGAGCCGTACTCCTTCCCAGATATCATCCTCGTCATATTGATAACGGTCATATTCGCGCACGGTGACCCCCATAGCCTCAGGATGGCAACTTGTCGGCCGATTCCCTCCCGTTTATTGTACCGAATTCAGCTGAAAAAAGGAGGGTCAATCGTGGGGCGGGAACTCGGTGCGGCTGCGGCAATCCGGAGTGTACCAAACTGAGGGGCACCAAATAGAAAAAGGCACCCGGTTGCGCCGGGTGCCTTTTTAGTCGTAGTTGGTGGTGGCTAGGGAAGCTCGCTGTCTCCCATCAGGAAGCGGTCGCACTCACGCGCGGCGCCGCGACCCTCGTTGAAGGCCCAGACCACCAGGCTCTGGCCGCGGCGGCAGTCGCCGGCCGCGAACACGCCGGGAACGTTGGTGGCGTAGCGCTCGTAGTCGGCCTTGATGTTGCTGCGGCCGTCCCGCTCCAGACCCAGGGCAACCGGAAGCTCCGGCTCGGGGCCGAGAAAGCCCATGGCGAGGAGCACCAGGCTCGCCGGACGGACCACCTCGGTGCCCGGCACCGGGGCGGGGACGAACTGCCCCTGGGCGTTCTTACCCCACGCTACCTGGACCGTGTGCACCGCTTTGACACGCCCCTCGGCATCACCCTCGAACCTGGTTGCCGTGGTAAGGAAGACGCGCGGATCGGCGCCGAACTTCGCGGCGGCTTCCTCCTGGCCGTAGTCGACCTTGTGGGTCTTGGGCCACTCGGGCCAGGGGTTGTCCTCGGCGCGGTCGTCCGGGAAGCGGGGCATGATCTCCAACTGCACCACGGAGTTGCAGCCGTGGCGCAGCGAGGTGCCGACGCAGTCGGTGCCGGTGTCGCCGCCGCCGATGATGATCACGTCCTTACCCTGGGCCGAGATGGTCTCGCTCTGCGACTCGAGGAGCGCCTTGGTGTTGGCGGTCAGGAAGTCCATGGCGAAGTGGATCCCCCGGAGCGCGCGCCCCTCGACGGGAAGGTCGCGGGGGAGGGTGGCGCCGGTCGCCATGACGACCGCGTCGAACTCGCCCTTGAGCTGCTCCACCGGATAGTCGGCGCCGCCGATGTTGGTGTTGCAGACGAAGGAGATGTTTTCCTGCTCCATGAGCCGGATGCGGCGCAGCACCACCTCCCGCTTGTCGAGCTTCATGTTGGGGATGCCGTACATCAGCAGGCCGCCGGGGAGCGGAGCCCGCTCGAACACCGTCACCTGGTGCCCCGCCTTGTTGAGCTGGGCGGCAGCCGAGAGGCCGGCCGGGCCGGAGCCGACCACCGCCACCCTCTTGCCGGTGCGGACCTTGGGGAGGTACGGGGTGACCCACCCCTCCTCCCAGGCGCGCTCTATGATGCTCACCTCGATGTTCTTGATGGTGACCGCCGGCTCGATGGCTCCCAGGGTGCAGGACCCCTCGCACGGGGCGGGGCAGACCCGTCCGGTGAATTCCGGGAAGTTGTTGGTCCGCGCGAGCCTGAGGTAGGCCTGCTTCCAGAGGCCGCGGTAGACCAGGTCGTTGAACTCGGGGATCAGGTTGTTGACGGGGCAGCCGCAGGCCATGCCGCTCACCAGCTTCCCGGTGTGGCAAAACGGAATGCCGCAGTCCATGCAACGGGCTCCCTGGGTCCGGAGCTTCTCCTCCGGCAGGTGCAGGTGGAACTCGTCCCAGTCCTTGAGCCGCTCCAGCGGCTCGCGGTCGGAGGGGAGTTCTCGAAGGTATTCCATGAATCCGGTTGGTTTTCCCATAGCTCTATCCTATTTTAAAGAATTGCTTGTTATGATCGGCGTTGTTTCCCCATCCCCACCCTGTCCCTCCCCTTGAAGGGGAGGGGGTCTGGGAGGGAAGCGCTGAACTCACTCAGTGTGCAGCCTGGGCCGCGTTCTCTTCGAACGCCGCCGCCAGGGCTTCGTCGCCGCTAAGGCCTGCGGCCTCCGCCCGGGCGATGGCCTGGAGCACCCGCTTGTAGTCAGTCGGCATGACCTTGACGAACTTGTGTGCGAAGCTGCGCCAGTTCTTGAGGATCTCCGCGGCCTGGGTGCTGCCGGTAAGTTCCGCGTGCCGCTCGACCATCCCCTTGAGGGTTGCCAGGTCCGCCTTGTCCAACTGCTCCAGGGCCACCATTTCGGTGTTGCAGCGGCTCTTGAAGTCTCCCTCGGTATCGAGGACGTAGGCGATGCCGCCGCTCATGCCGGCGGCGAAGTTCCTGCCGGTTTCCCCCAGGACCACGACGATCCCGCCGGTCATGTACTCGCAGCCATGATCGCCGACCCCTTCCACCACCGCTTTTGCCCCGGAGTTGCGCACGCAGAAGCGCTCCCCGGCGATCCCGTTCAGGTAGGCGGAGCCGCCCGTGGCGCCGTAGAGGGCGACGTTGCCGGCAATGATGTTCTCCTCGGCCTTGAACGGGGAGCCCGCGGGGGGATAGAGTACGACCGTCCCGCCGGAAAGCCCCTTGCCCAGGTAGTCGTTGGTGTCTCCGGATAGCTCCAGGGTCATCCCTTTCGGGAGGAAGGCGCCGAAACTCTGGCCGGCCGACCCGAAGAACTTGAGCCTGATGGTGTCGTCGGGAAGCCCCTGGGCGCCGAAGGCACGGGTGACCTCGTTGCCGACGATGGTGCCCGCCACCCGGTTCACGTTGGTGATGGGGAATTCGGCGCGTACCTTTTCGCCCCGCTGCAGGGCCGGCTGGCAGATATCCAGGAGCTTGGTGTAATCGAGCGATTTCTCCAGGCCGTGGTCCTGGTCTTCGATGCAGTAGCGGCTCCCGGTGAGCGCCATTTTCGGCTGGTACAGGATGTTGCTGAAGTCGAGTCCCTGTGCCTTCCAGTGGGCGACGGCCCGCTTGGGCTCCAGGCGGTTCACGCGACCCACCATGTCGTTGAAGCTGCGGAAGCCGAGCTCGGCCATGATCTCCCGCACTTCCATGGCGATGAAGCGCATGTAGTTGACGACGTACTCCGGCTTGCCGGCGAACTTGGCCCTCAGGGCCGGGTCCTGGGTGGCGACGCCGGTCGGGCAGGTGTTGGAGTGGCAGACCCGCATCATGACGCAGCCCAGGGTAACGAGCGGCGCGGTGGCAAAACCGAACTCCTCGGCCCCCAGCAGGGCGGCGATGACGACGTCGCGGCCGGTCTTCAGCTGGCCGTCCACCTCGACGATGATCCGGCTCCTTAAATTATTGAGCACCAGGGTCTGGTGGGTTTCCGCCAGTCCCAGCTCCCAGGGGAGCCCCGCATGCTTGATGGAGGAGAGCGGGGAGGCGCCGGTGCCGCCGTCGTAGCCGGAAATCAGCACGACGTCGGCGTGGGCCTTGGCCACACCGGCCGCGATGGTGCCGACGCCGACCTCGGAGACCAGCTTGACGGAGATCCGGGCGCGACGGTTGGCGTTCTTCAGGTCGTGGATCAGCTCCGCCAGGTCCTCGATGGAGTAGATGTCATGGTGCGGCGGCGGTGAAACCAGCCCGACGCCGGGGGTGGTGTGCCGGGTCTTGGCAACCCACGGGTAGACCTTGGAGCCGGGAAGCTCCCCGCCTTCGCCGGGCTTCGCGCCCTGCGCCAGCTTGATCTGCAGCTCGGAGGCCGAGGAGAGGTACTCGCTCGTTACGCCGAAGCGGCCGCTTGCCACCTGCTTGATGGCGGAGTTCTTGGAGTCGCCCTGCTCGTTGGTCCAGGTGAAACGCTCCGGGTCCTCGCCACCCTCGCCGGTGTTGGAGCGGCCCCCGATCCGGTTCATGGCGATGGCCAGCGCCTCGTGGGCCTCCTGGCTGATGGAGCCGTAGGACATGGCCCCGGTCTTGAACCGCTTCATGATCTCCTCGACCGGCTCGACCTCGTCCAGCGGCACGGGAATGCGGATCTCGGTGTTGAAGTCCAAAAGCCCCCTGAGGGTGTAGAGCTGTTCGTTCTGTTCGTCGATCAGCTTGGAGAAGACCTTGAATTCCCGGTAGTCGTCCGTTTTGGTCGCCTTTTGCAGCGACTGGATGGTGAGCGGGTTGAAGAGGTGCTCCTCCCCCTCCTGGCGCCAGGCGTACTGGCCGCCCGGATCCAGCGTCGGCTCCGCCGCCACCCGCTGCGGGTAGGCCTTGCGGTGGCGGGTCAAAAGCTCCCGGGCGATGCCGTCCAGGTTGATGCCGCCGATGCGCGACGGGGTCCAGGTGAAGTAGCGGTCGATGACCGACTGGTGCAGGCCGACCGCTTCGCAGATCTGGGCGCCCCGGTAGCTCTGGATGGTGGAGATCCCCATCTTCGCCATGGTCTTGACGATCCCCTTGACGGAGGCTTTGATGAAGTTCTTCACCCCGGTCTTGTAGTCGAGGCCCGGGAGCATCCCCTGCTGGATCATGTCGTCGATCGACTCGAAGGCGAGGTAGGGGTTGATGGCGGTGATGCCATAGCCCAGGAGCACGGAGAAGTGATGCACCTCGCGGGGCTCGCCCGACTCCA
>TBL_comb47_HYPODRAFT_10007299_pt1 | contig 11660 bp, 9 predicted proteins | sample TroBogypolimnion_40_FD_10682 | JGI IMG/M metagenome (IMG submission 10682) | reverse complement strand
GTCGGCTTTGGCGATTTTTTCCCAGTCCACCTCCGGTAAAATCTCGGCGATATGCTGCCCCTCGCCGCCCGCCTGCAAGCCGATGAGCTGGGTGACGGCTTGATTGAAGTAAAGGACCCGCCCCTGCTCGTCCGCCACCAGCACGCCGTCTTCAATCGTGTTGAAGAGCGTTTCGAGAAAGCTGCGTTCGCGGGCGAGCCGCTGGACGACCGTCTGCAGCCCCTCCGTGTCGAGCCGCCCGATGCGGCCAAGCACTTTGTCGAGAAAACTGGATTTGGTTGCCGCCATTGGGTGAAACTAATGATTTAGGGTGACAATATGGCGCAACTATAGAATTCATCAAGCTTAAAAAGAGTTCTGATGGCACAGTTAAAAACGGAATTAAACCGCGAACCAATCGAGATACGCGAACGGATTCAGGAACGAGATTCCACCGTGGTTGGCGTATTTGGCGGTTCGACTGGAAGTGGGGGGGCGTCGCGATTGGATTGATTTCCAAAATTAGAACTGTCTTCCGTTTCACTTCTCCCCCGCCGTCACCGACAGGAAAATTTCCTCGAGCTGGCCGGAGCTGCCGCTTTGTTTGCGGAGTTCGTCGCGGTTGCCCACGGCGACTAGTTTTCCGCCGTGGATGATGCCGATGCGGTCGGCCATCTCCTCGGCGATGCTCAGTTGATGCGTGGAGACCAGCATGGTCACGCCCGCGCGCGACCGTTCCTTGAACACGTCCTTCACCACGCGCGCATGCTGCGGGTCGAGGCCGACCATCGGCTCGTCGATCACGAACACTTCCGGCTCGTGCAGCAGCGCGGAGACGATGGCCACGCGCTGGCGCGTGCCGTGGGAAAGGCTTTCGAGCGGCCGGTGCACAAAATCGCCGAGATGGAAACGCTCGATCAGGTCCTGGGCGTTGGAAACAATTTTGGCGTCCGGCATTTGAAACAAATGGCCGGTGAAGCGGAAAAATTCCCACGCGGTGAGCTTGTCGTAGAGAAACGGAAAATCCGGCACGTAGGCGATGCGCCGCCGCGCCTCGAGCGGTTGGGTCTGCATGTCAAATCCGCACACGCGCGCGCAGCCGGCGGTGGGCTTCATCAGGCCGGCGAGCAGTTTGAGCGTGGTGGTCTTGCCGGCGGCGTTGGGCCCGAGCATGGCGAAAAATTCCCCGCGCGGAATCGTGAGCGAGAGGTCGTCGACCGCCGTGAGGTCGCCGAATTTTTTGACGAGATGGACGAGTTCGATCACGGGCTGGCCTTCATAATTTGCTCCATTCGTCGAGCGTGGCGGTGACGCCGTAGGGCAGTTCGACCCGCAGGATTTCGCCCAGCGTGCTGGCGTAGATGACGACCGGCCGGTCGAACACGCGGGTTTCCAGGCGGTAGGCCGACACCGGTTCGCGGCCGATTTTCAGGCGGGCCCGGTGCGCTTCCCAATGGATGTTCTGGGCGACATCCGTGGGAACGATCGGCAGCAGGGGCAGGTCCAGCATGCCGAAAACTCCACCGCCGAAATTTCCCGTGAACATGCCCAGCAGCGCATTGGGATCCCGCAGGTCGTCGAAGGCGAGGTCGTGTTCAATCGTTCCGCCCTCGCCGGAAAGCTTCAGGTGAATGGTCTGGTTGGTGGCGAGCGAGCGAATTTCCACGGTGGCGGTGTGCGAGGAAATTTTCAGGTTCAGCTCGCGCCATTGGCGTTTGGCGGAGAACTGGACCCGCGCGTCAAAGCGCACCCGGTTGGTGAAATCGCCGAGACTGGTGTTTCCGTTCAGATGGATCGAGTAACCGGCGCGGGCGACAACGCCTTCGGGCGGCGGCCGGTCCTCGTCCAGCTTGGCCATTTCCGACTCCACGCTCGTGGAAAATTCGCAGAAGCCCGAACGCTCCCCATCCTGGAAAATGTTCATGGAGGAAGTGTCCGGCGCGGTCAGGATTTTGTGCCAGACCAGGTCCACCGGCACGGCCACGCCGCTGCCGCGCGAACCGTATTCCACATGCCACAGGCAGACATTCATCGTGATCCAGAATGCGGCGACGAAAAAAAATTGGACGCGTGAACTCATGCGGCGTTTACGACGGCGGCAGGTTGAGAATCTGGCCGACGTGCATTTTTTTCGGATTCAACCCCGGGTTGGCCGCGAGCAGGGCGTTCAGGCTGACGCCGTATTTGCGGGCGATGGCGGCGGGGGTTTCGCGCGCCGCCACGGTGTGCGTGCGGGTCCGGTTCGCGGGCGGGCGCGGATTGGTTGGGGTCGTCGGGCGGGGCGGAACGACGGTTGTCGCCGGCGGCGGGGAAATGTTGTCGGGCGCGGGCGGCGGGTTGGTTTTGATGGACGCCAGCAGCCGCGTGTAATACGCCAGTTGCAGCGTTAGAAACCGGTTGGTGTCGGCGAGCTGCTGGAGCTGCTGCTGGACGGCGGGTGCGCTGGGCAGCGGCAGCACGTCGGCGGCGAGCTGCTGCTTGCAGGTGTAGATCCGCTGGGTGATCACTTCCGCGTTGCTGGCCTTGGGTTCGAACCGCAGGTATTGCTGGTAATGGTAAATGGCGGCGGCGGGATTGGCCTCCTTCTCGTCGTAAAGCATGGCGAGCTGGAAATGCGCCGGGGCCGAACGCGGGTTCGTCGCCAGCGATTCCTCGAACGCCTCCACGGCACCTTGAAAATCCATCGCATTGACGCGGCCCTGGCCGAGCACGTAATGCGGCTCCTTCTCGTCGTCCGCCGCGCTCGCACCCGGCGGGGTGCAGCCGCCCAGCGCGAGGCCGAATCCGGCCGCGAACACGCTCACGATGATGCGGTGCATTAATCCCATGGCGAAAAAATAGCCAGAATTCGTCCGTGGTTCAATTCCGTTCCGTTCCAATTTTGCGCCGCCGCCTCAAGTCCCGGTGCGGATCATCACTTCGTTGCGGCGCAGGAAGGTCGGCGTCCACGGCGGATCAAAGTAGCCGAAGACCGTTCCCGGGCGGGCGGGCAACTGTTCCGCCGCCATCCAGGCCTGCAGCCGCGCCACGGCCGCCGCCTCGTTTTCGGGATTGCGGCCGCCGGTGAACCGGAACACGGCGAACCGGCCGGGTTCGATCTCGCGGACGGTGACGGCGGGATCCGTCGGGTGGGGCACTTCGCCGGCGGCCATCGTGTCCGGCATCACAAACGCCATGGTCGTGTTGGTCGCCGCGCCGGCCATGAACACCGGCGTGGTCATGGCAATTTTCTGGCGGGTGGCATTGCGACCGGTGATGAAGTTGAACAGGCGGCTGAAGCTGCCGTCGCCCCCGCTCGCCGCCATCGGCGTTTCAACCAGCATCAACGCCGGATAATCGCGAACCTCAAATTTTCCCGCTTGGCGCACCACTTTGTAGGGCGCGGTTTTATAGCCGACGCGGGTGGCCTGGCAGCCGACCCCCACCAGAACCACGAACAGCGCCAGCCCTCCGAGGATCAGGGTGATTTTTAACATGCTGATAAGTTAGCGCACCCGTTCATCGGCGCAAGACTGACCGCGTGAGGATGCGCCGGGAGAAAGACCTTTTGTGCTTGCGCGATTGTTTCTTAATTCAAAGGGCCGCGGCAAGCGGAGCGCCCGGCGGATTTTTATCGGGGACCTAGTCGCTTTTTACGGGCAGGCAGGGTTTTCAGCCGGGCGGCGCAATCGGGCAAGGAGCACGCGACCACCAAAGTCGTGCCGCGGAGACGAGTCCAAACCAAAGCGGGCGGCAGCCAAACTCAATGGATCGGAGGATGGCACTTTTTTAAAGCCACCCTGGCCTCTTCTTCGCTCACAACATCCAACCGACTCGAAGTTATAATCCAGCCGAAGTCCAGCTTCTCGACGATGTAATTGACCTTGCCCGCCTGAACGGTCACCTGAACTTCACTGGTGTCTTCCGCCGTGCTGGTTATGACCGCATCGCCCGGCGCCCGTTCCCAGCAAAGATATCCGTGCGGACCGGTGCTGCCGACCAGCTGGCCGTTGTCTTTTACATCGGTGGTGATCCCGATCCCGGTCAGGCCCGGCCTGATGACATAGATGCGGCCTTTGCCGGGATCCTCGACCAACTTGGTCTGGTCGGGAAAATGCGTCGGCTGGAGAGTTGACGCGCAGCCGGCGAAAAGCAGCGGCAGCAAACTCGCAAACAGCAGGAATCGGATTTTCATCAGTGCGATTTTCATCCGTTTTCCCCACTTGTCCAGAATGATTTGAACCATGAAACGATTGCCCGGCCATGTTCCTATGAACAAACACCGGCTCCTGTTCCGGGCACGCGCGGTCCTGATCCGGTCCAGGGAGTTCGGGAGCGCGATGTTCGGTCTCGATGAATTCCTGCGGCAGGGTACCGGGGAAAAATCTGAAATTATGGAACGGGAGATTTGATTGGCAATCAACCTGCTTGGTAATAATCGGATTTAGTGCTCTTTGGAACAATCAATTTTCCCTGCCCTGTTCGTGATTGGCAACAGACCTTGAACCGTAATTAAAACGATCAGGGAACGAGCCTGGTTGGCGGCCGACATGCCTTTACTGGAAGTCGAAAGCCCTCCGGCAAGTTCCACATGTAGCAATACATGTTCAAAGGATCGAGTTCCACACGGCAAGGGCGGGGGGTCTTTCTCAAGCCCGTCTTCGGACGGGCTTTTTTGCCGGGTGACTCAGCCTTTTTCAGGACACGCCTGTCTCAAATCAATGGTCTCCGGCCGGGTCCAAAAACAGCGGGACACGAAGCGCTGACGGGCACGGGAATGTTTCCTCTTCTCGCCGCCACCGATGAACTTTGCCCGCAAGGGTGAAGTCGAACGATGGATGCGGTTTGGAGTTTCTGCTTTCCGCTTGGTGTTCCGCGTTCCGCCCTTCACCATGCGCACGTGCAACCGTCGCCCCAGCCGCACCCGCCGCCGCTCGACGCCTTGATCCCGGCACGCAACCGTCGTCAGGCGATGGATTGGAGTCTCGTTCTGGCCAGCCAGGGCATCGAACACCTCATTGAGCGGAGCGAAGCAAACGGCTGGACGCTGTCGGTTGCGGCGGCGGACCAGGAAAAGGCGCGCGCGCACATCCACCAATACCGGCTGGAAAACCGGCACTGGCGCTGGCGCCGGCCGGTCTTCCAGCCGGGTTTGTTCTTCGACTGGAGCAGCCTCGCCTGGGTGTTGCTGATCGTTTTCTTTTATGCGTGGAGCGAAGCCCGGGCGGATTTGCGCCTGCTGGGCCGCATGGACGGCGCGGCGCTGGCGCATGGCGAAGGGTGGCGCCTGTTCACCGCGACCTGGTTGCACGCCGACCTCGCGCATCTGGCGGCGAACGCCATTTTTGGTTTTCTTTTCCTGGGACTGGTCATGGGCCGTTACGGCCCGGGCGTGGGATTGCTCGCGGCGTATCTCGCGGGCTTGGGCGGCAATCTGCTCGCGTGGCTGGTTTATGATCAGACGCAGCACGGTCTTGGAGCGTCGGGCGTGGTGATGGGCGCGCTGGGGTTGCTCGCCATCCAGTCGTTTGCCCTCCTGCAACGGCGAAATTCCAATGCCTTCAGGCTTTTTGCCGCCGGCATTCTGGCCGGGGTGCTGCTGTTCGTGTTTCTGGGAACCAGCCCGGGGACGGATGTAGTCGCCCACCTCGGAGGATTTATCAGCGGCTTGCTGCTCGGGTTGCTGTTGGCCGCCGCACCGCGCCTCGTCCAACGGCCGCGGGTCAATCTCGCCGCCGGCATCGTGTTCGCGGTCGGCGTCATTCTTCCCTGGTGGTGGGCGCTGACGCGTTCGGTCGCCGGCTCCTGACCGCCGGTTCAGTTTTCCAGTGTGTGGGAAAGGGGTTAAAGCATATCAAGTAAATCGGCGGCCCATGGGCTGTTCTCAGGGCCAGATCAACAGGCGCACCGGCGTTGGATTGTAGGCGTTACAGGGGTTGTTGAGTTGCGGGCAGTTCGAGATCAGGCCGATCAAATCCATCGCCGCCCGCATCTCGACATACCGTCCTCCGGCGCTGACGCCGTCGGCGAACGAGAGTTTTCCATCCGGCGTCACCGGCACGTTCATGAAAAAATTGATGTTGTGCGTGAGGTCGCACTTGGTCACGCCGCGGCCCCAGCGCGAGATGGCCAGCATGAACGTGTCGCGGCAGCTGTGCATCCAGCGCTTGTCGAGCGCGTAGCGCACCTGGTTGCTCTCCGCCGCGCACGCGCCGCCGAGAGTGTCGTGCCGGCCGCAAGTGTCCGCGACAATTTCAGCCATGACGTTGCTTTCGCTGGAAATCAGTTTTGTGCCGGTCGTCAGATAAAGGCCGCCCTGTTCGCGGATGGTGTCCTGCGCGGAATAGCGGTCGGTCAAATCATGCGCGTTGTAAAACAGCGTGTCCACGGCCTGGTTGCCGTCGAGGTCCACGATGCGAAACGTCTGGCCGCGCCGGATCTCGTGCATCCAACCCTCGCCGGCGGGCAGCGTGAAATCATAAATCGCTTTGGCGGGATCCAGTCGGCTTTCAGTCAAAATGAAGGTGCTCATGTTCAGGCTCCCGGAAAAAGGCGTTCGGTTAAAATGAAGCTGCGCTGGTTTTCGCCCCGGAAATTCCGGCAGAAATCATCCGGACCCGGCGGCGGGGTTTTCAGCACGGTCAACCTGACCGGCCTCGGCGCGTATCGGGGATTGGGATCAAGCGGATGCTGGCAGGTGTTCAGCACCACCAGCACATTCATTTCCGCGCGCAAATCAACGCGGGCCCCGGCGGCCGAATTACCCGGATGAAATTTCATCGCGCCCTCCGCGTCCACATCGAGCCGGCTGAAGAAATTGACATTCGCCACGAGGTCGCGCTTGCCGAGACCGTGTTTGCCGAGCTCGATCAGAAAATTGTCATGCGCGTTGCGGTGCCAGTCGTTGCGTTTTTCCTGATACGTCGCCGCGCCGTAGTTGCGCTGCACGAGCGCTGCGTTGCCATGGCCGCCGAGCGGATCGTGCCAGCCCGCCGTGTCGGCCGTGATGGAAAGCAGCGCGTGCCCCATGTCGCTCATCAGCACGTGACCATGCGTGAGCTTGGCGGTGTATTGCGCCTTGAGCGTGTCGGGCAGATTGAGCCGGTCCAGCGGCTGGTCGGCGTTGTAGGCCATGAGGCCGACGTTCGCGCCGCCTGCCAGATCGGTCAGCCGCAGCGTCGTGTGCCGGCGCAGCGCCCACGACCACAGCCCGCCGCCGGGCAGCGTTTCTTCAAACAGAATGTTCTCGTTGCTCATGCTAAAATTATCTGGCCAGCGACTGACGGAATGCCAGCCAGCCGCCGAACTCGGTGATGTCGCGCGCCCCTTCAAGTCCGATGGGCTCGCAAATGAAACCCTTCACGCTGGTGCCGTCTTCCAGTTCCAGCGCGCCAATGCCGAGCGGCGGTGGAATCTCGGCGACGAAGGCGCCGAACGCCGCTTCAGTCAGCGCCCAGACTTCAATTTCGATGCCGTGCGGCAATTTTTCCGCAACCCGGCGCAAGCCCGGCTTTGGCGGCTGCGTGTTGGCCAGCGCGTAAAGCCGGTAGTGCGGCGACGTGCGCGTCGGTTTGACAAATCGCGCACGCCGGGAGGTGAGCTGATGGTTGAGCGGTTGGCCGCGCAAGTGCGCGCCCACGACCGCGATCAAGACGCCTTCGTTTTTTTCAAGCGCCAAAGGCTGATCGGAAATCTTTGCGGGCGTCACCCCGACATTCCCGCCCGCCGCCTGATGAAGCCGCGCGCCGAGCGACAGCAGCGCATCATCCGAAAACGCCGGCGCGATCAGTGTGACGCCGAACGGCAGGTTGTTGGATTTTCTAAATCCCGCGGGCACGGCCAGCGCCGCGAGATCGAGCAAGTTAACAAAGTTTGTATAATACCCCAGATGGCTGTTCAGCCGGATGGGATCGGCCAGCACCGCATCGATGCGATACGTCGTGCCGGTCGTCGGCAGCAGTAGCACGGCCAGATTCTTCCAAACTTCCCGCGTCGCTTGCGCCAGGGCTTGCAGCCGATACTGCGCATCGAATGCCGACACCGCGTCATACTTCGCCGCGCCACCGATGATTTCGCGCACAACCGGATGGATTTTATCGCCGTGCTTGGTGAAAAAACCACCCAGCGCCCAGCGCCGTTCCGCGACCCACGGCCCGGCATAAAGCAGCGCCGCGACTTGCGCGAACGGCGCGTAATCAAACTCCACCGGTTCCCCGCCAAGGTCCCGCAATCGGGCAATGGACTGCTCATAAAGTGCGGCGGCTTCGGCATCGCCAAAAAACTCGCGCTGGCCCGGGGGCAAAATACCGAAGTGAAATTTTTCGGGAAACGTCACGCCGCACTTCGGCCGCGAACGGGAATAAGGATCAGCCGCGTCATAGCCGGCGGCGACGTCCAGCACGGTTTGCGCGTCGTGACAGCTGCCGGCGAAAATCGAGACGCAATCGAGCGAGCGGCATGCCGGAAGGACGCCGTGATTGCTCAACAGCCCGCGCGTGGGTTTGTGGCCGACAATGTTGTTGAATGCCGCCGGCACGCGACCCGAGCCCGCCGTGTCCGTGCCCAGCGCAAACGCCACCATGCCCGCCGCGACCGCCACCGCGGAACCGGAGCTGGAACCGCCGGCAATGTGGTTCTTGTCAAAAACCGATTCGCAGGCGCCATGCGGCGAGCGCACACCGACGAGGCCGGTGGCGAACTGGTCGAGATTGGTTTTGCCGATCGGCAACGCCCCTGCTGCAATAAGTTTGGCAACCACGCTGGCAGAATTCTCCGGCGCGTAGGCAAAGGCCGGACAGCCAACCGTGGTTTTGATTCCCGCAAGATCAATGTTGTCTTTAATCGCAAACGGCACGCCGTAGAGCCGCAGTTCGGGCGTGGGCTTCGGCGGCAGCGCTTTCGCCATCGCGAGCAGTTGCTCGCGGCCGAGTTTCTCGATCCAGACGTGCGGAAACTCCGGATCATCCGCGCGGCGCAAAACTTCTTCCACGACTTGAACCGGCGTCAGCGTGCCATCGGCATACGCGCGGCGCAGCGAGGTCAGATCAAAATGAATTTCGGCGCTCACGCGTTTTCCTTTTCGATGATGGCCAGCGCCTGACCAGCGTTGACGAGTTTTCCGGGGGCAGCGGCGATCTTTTTGATAACGCCCGCGAACGGCGCTTCCACGCCGACCTCCATTTTCATTGCTTCGACGATGATGACTTTCTGCCCCGCTGTCACGCGCTCGCCTTCCTTCGCGAGCACGCTCCAGACGTTGCCGGTGATCGGCGAGGCGATGAGTTCGCCGTTCGCCGGCGCGATGAGTTCGTCTGTCGTCGGCGCAGTTTCCGTGGCGCTGGTGAAATTGATGGAACCATCCTTGACCCAGCGTTCGCGTTCTTCGGTGAATGCCTTTTGCTGTTTATCGCGAAACGCGGTGATGCTCGCGGCGTTGTCGGCGAGAAATTTCCGGTATTGCGGAAAGCTGAATGTGCTTTCCTTGATGTCCAGCTTCACGCGCCCGTGCAAAAATGCTTTACGGAATTCCAACAATTCCTTCGCGCTGACCGGATAAAATTTCACCTGATCGAAGAAGCGTAATAGCCAAGGCTTGCCCGGCTCGAAATCTTTGGTGCTGCGATACGTGTTCCAGACCTGCGCGGTGCGGCCGAAAAGCTGATAACCGCCGGGGCCTTCCATGCCGTAGATGCACATGTAAACACCGCCGATGCCGACGACGTTCTCGATGGTGAACGTGCGCGCGGGATTGTATTTCGTGGTGACGTAGCGATGGCGCGGATCCACCGGCACGGCGACCGGCGCGCCGAGATAAACGTCGCCAAGACCGAGGACGAGATAGTTCGCGTCGAACACCGTTTTCATCACCTGTTCGACGCCGTCGAGGCCGTTCATACGGCGGATGAATTCAATGTTGCTCGGCAACCACGGCGCTTTCGGTCGCACGCCTTGGATGTATTTTTCAATGACCGTGTGGATCGCCGGATCGTCGTAGGACAACGGCATCCGCACGATGCGCGTGGGCACTTCAAGCGATTCGACGGCGGGCAATTCGCTTTCGGCTTTCGCCAAAATGCCGATCAATTTCTCCGGCGAAATCACGCGGCTGTCGTAATTCACCTGTAAGGAACGCACGCCGGGCGAAAGTTCGATGACGCCTTCGACCGGATTTTTCGCGAACCATTCCATCAGCAGATGCACGCGGAAACGCAGCGCGAAATCGAGCACGAGCGGACCGTATTCGATGAGGATGTATTTGTCGCCCGCCTGGCGATACACCACGCCGGGATGCGTCGCGGTGGCGGCGATGCTGTGCAGAATGGCGGGATTTTTCGGCAACGCCGCTTTGGCGACGATCGTAGGCGCGAGTGAAAATTTTTCGCCGCTCAATTGTTGGATGGCTTCGTCGTCATTGCGTTCGGTTTCGAGCGCATCGGCAAATTGCATACGCACGAAACGCACGGTGTCGCCGGGACGCAACTGACCGACCTTCCAGAATTCCGCTTTGATGATGCTCGCAGGACACACGAATCCGCCGAGGCTCGGGCCGTCCTTCGCCAGGATCACCGGCATATCGCCCGTGAAACAGATCGTGCCGATGGCGTATTCGTTGTCGTGGATGTTCGAGGGATGCAGCCCCGCGTCGCCGCCGTCGGTGCGCGCAAAATCCGGCTTCGGGCCGTTCAGGCGGATGCCCGTGCGATCGGAATTGTAATGAACTTTCCAGTCGGTGCTGAAAAATGTGGCGATGAATTCTTCGGTGAAAAAATCCGGCGCGGCGTGCGGGCCGTAAAGCACCCCGATTTCCCAGTGCGAAGAATATTTCGGGACGAGTTTTTCGGGCGCGATGCGAACGGGTGCGAACGGGTCCGCGACGCGATTCACGTGCAGCACATCGCCGTGGCGCAAGGTGCGTCCGGCGTGACCGCCGAATTTGCCGAGGCTGAACGTTGCCTTGCTGCCGAGATAGTCCGGCACATCGAATCCGCCTTTGACGGCGAGATACGTGCGACAGCCCGCGCCTTTGATTTTTTGCAAACGCAACACGCTGCCGGCGCGGACGTGAAGGCTGCGCCAATACGGAACGGGATTGCCGTCGAGATCGGCTTCCATTTCCGCGCCGGTGAGCGCAATGGTGGCGTCGAGATTGAATTTCAATTTCGGTCCGCTCAACGTGAGTTCCAGACCGGCAGCATTCGTGGGATTGCCGACGAGTTGATTGCCGATGCGAAACGCAAAATCATCCATCGGCCCGGACGGCGGCACGCCGATGGACCAATAACCGGTGCGGCCCGGATAATCCTGAATGCTGCTTTGCGTGCCCGGCTCGATGACATCAATCGTCGCTGGCCGATACGGAAATGTCGCGAGCCATTTCGTGTGGATGTCGCCCGTGGCGAACTCCGCGCTGCCGACGACTTGGCGAAGATATTCGAGATTACATTCGATGCCCGCCACCTTCGTGTCCGCGAGCGCGGCCTGCAATTTGGTTACGGCTTCCGCACGCGTCGGGGCTTTCACGATGATTTTGGCGATCATCGGATCATAGAACGGCGGAATATCCGAGCCGCGCTCCACCCAACTTTCGATGCGAGCGTTCGCGGGAAAAGTGGCTTCGGTGAGAATGCCGGAGCTGGGCTGAAAATTTTTGTTCGGGTCTTCCGCGTAAAGGCGCACTTGAATGGACGCGCCGCGCGGCTGCG
>TBL_comb47_HYPODRAFT_10007295_pt1 | contig 11662 bp, 15 predicted proteins | sample TroBogypolimnion_40_FD_10682 | JGI IMG/M metagenome (IMG submission 10682) | reverse complement strand
ACTATTAACCAACGGAGGAAGATATGACCAAAGAACAAAAGCAGCAATGGCTATTCCGGGTAGTATTGATCCTGGCTTTTATCGGCCTGATGATTGCATACTTCAAAACGGAGATCGCCGCATCCAATCGGCAGGCGATTCGAAAGGCACTGCGGGACATGAAAAACGCGGAGCAAAGGCAGTTCAGTCTCCGGGCAATGCAGGATTTTAGACGAAATTAGAAATAGTTTGTCATTGTAGCACATGCTACAATCAAAAATATCAAATATAAAGGAATCAAGTATGAACTCACTGGAAATTATCGCAAGGATATATCGCGGCGATCTACCGAATGAACTGTTAATTAAGACTGAATATGTGATGGAGTTACTTAAACTGGATCACAGCATATCATCCGGACATGCCTTGTTGATCACCGCCGCCCGGCGCGACAATTTCAAAGATGACAAAGATTGGGCGGCGTGGTGCGAAGAAAAGTTCAACTTCAACGGCAGTTACCGCTGCCACATGGTCCAGGCTGGCAGGCTGCTGCTGGATACCATCAAAAAGATTGAATTGTTTCAAATGCTTTACCGCCTGGAAATATACAAACTGATTTCTCTCGAGCGCATTGACCGCTTGAGATTGCCGGAATTTCTAAAAGCCAACGATGTTGAGAAACTGACACGCGACCAGGTCAGGGATGCGGTCAACGCCTGGCTCGGCCGCGAAGAACCTAACAATAAACTAGCGGCTAAACCTGAAAAGTATCATCCTGACCTGTTTGAGATGATTGGCAGCGTCTGCGCGCTAAGGGTACAGACGGTTATTGATTCAATCACAGACGTTAAAAAAGCGGATCAGGCCTGCGACAGCGGACTGAAGCTTTACGCATGCAGTCTTAATTATTATAAGCAAAATCCGGAGACGCTGCCTATTGAAAAAATCGAAAAACTTGAAAAAGCGATGGAAAGCGAACTGGAAGAACTGCGCGGACTGAAAGCAACGGCCGCAGGATTTAAGATCGCAAAATAGTTGTTAATTGAGAGGTTATCATGGGCTTATTGGCATTATTCAATCAGGAAAAAATAGAACCGGCAGCGGCGGTATTGCCGCCAGCAGTGACCGGGACCGGCAGCATATCATGTCTGACTGTCCGCGATCGGGCTGATATCGTTCCGGCATCAATGCTGCCTGCCCGGCGCGTCGGGGTTGCGCCGTCGCTGACGGAAGCCACTGACGAGGAAAAGGCCCTGTGCGAGGAACGCTGGCTATTCTGTAAGCTGGTGATGGACCGCAAAGAAGTCAGCACTGAAGGCGAAGAGCGCTGCTGTAACGCCGTCGCCGCCATGAATGCCACGCGTTTTCCTAATCTCATAAGAAAAAACATCAAATTAAGTTTCAATAATTTCATTCACTGGAAGAAAAGGATATTAACTCCAACCGGCAAGATCAACTGGGATAACAAGCAGGCGCTGTTGGACAAATATTCCAAGGGAACATCCGGCGAATACGGCGATCCGCGTTTCTGGAAAATATTCTGGCCGATATATATGAATATACGTCGGCTGAGTATTTCCGTTGCTTACCAGGAAGCGGCGATTGCGATGCGCAAGGTTGATGCCCTGGCAGTTATCCCGGATCAACATCAGGTAAGATACCGCATCAAGCAAAAAGGCGCTATTGAAATTGATCTGGCGCGTTACGGCCGCGAGCATGTCGAGCAGAATATGCTGGATTACATTGAACGCGACTGGAGCGATGTCGCGCCGAATGAGATATGGTTTTCCGACCATCGGGTATTTGATCTGCCGATTAAGATATGGAATGAACAGGAAGGCTGCTGGAAGCCGGTGCGTCCGTGGCTTTGCGCGTTCATGGACGCCAAGAGCTGGTATTTAATTTCCGCCAATGTTGATACTGACGAACAGAACAATGAAGATATCCGCAACGCATTTGCCGCAGGCGTAGCCGAATACGGACTCCCTGATGCACTTTACACAGACAACGGAAAAGACTTCCGGAAACAGGGATTTACTGAGCCGGTCAAGTTCGACGAGCATGAACACTATATTCTCAAATCGCTCAACGTAAAAATGAAACGGTCATTGGCTTATAACGGCAAGGCCAAAACGATTGAACGCTTCTTCAAATATATCTCCGACCAATATGACCGGCTGTTTGCGCCATACCTGGGCAATACGCCTTCAGCGCGTCCGGAAGCTGCCGCGCTGTACTATAAGAAAGAAAACGTGCATCTGCTCATGACGCTGCAAGAGTTTACCGATGAATTCTATAAATTCATTGACCGTTACCACGATACGCCGCATGAAGGGAAGATACTGCAAGGCATGACGCCGCGCCAGGCGTTCGCTCCGGAAAAGCGTTTTGTTCGGGCGCAAAAAACGCGGGATGAGTTGGCTTATGCGTTTCTACTGCCGGAACCGGCATTGCGTACAGTATTGCGCGGCCCCGCAATCACATTCGATAATCGCCGCTACAAAGGCGAATGCTTATTCCCGTATCTCAAACGGATGGAGCAGAAAACCGCGCCTAAATTGATGATTAAAACCGACTTGATGAATAAAGAACATGTTTATGTTTACGAGCCGAATGGCAAGCTGGTCGGAGAATGCCGCACGGAAGCCTTTGTACACGCAAACGCTCAAACCGACGAAGACCGCGCGTTGTTAAGCGAACGCTCCGCTCGTAATCCTCAAATAATTAAGCGTTACGAAGCGTTGATCATGAACATTACCGGCGGCTGGCATCTGCTGTCGCCGCATCAAATACTGGCGCTGCCGATGGAGACGCTGGAAGCCCCGGCGCAACTAGAAAGAGTCGCCGGAGTAACCCGCGTCCAGGGCGAACATAACTTCAGCCATTATGCGCTAAAGGGCGAATCCAGACGGCAGTTGCCGGAAGTCCCGACAGAAATACCGGTTGATAATCTGAAACGCGCCAAAAAGCTGGAAATACAAGCCAAACTGGATCAGACGCTGCTTAAAGGCGAAACAGAAATTAAACCCAAGCTGAAATTAGCGGAGGAAGTAAATTCGCCTGAAATAAAAGAAAAATTTGTCCTGAAGGACTGATTTGTTCCATAAAAACCAAATTAAACCCGGAGGAAGAGATGAAAACTGTCAAAGAACTGGAACCGCTGATCGCCACCCATACGACCGGCGAAATCACCAAGACCCTGGATATTACCAGGGCAAATGATTTCTTCACCATTATTTGCGGAAAAACAGGCCGCAGCAAGACGCTCACCTCGCTGCACTGGCTGCAACATAATCCCGGCACAATTGCGCGCTGCCGGACCGGCTTTACTCGTCCAAGACTGGCGCGGCTGATAACAAAAACCCTAACAGGATCGGCTACCGGATCGAACGAAGCAAATGACCAGCGGATAATTGACTTCCTAGATACTCAGGATGATTACACCCTGATTATTGACGAGGCAAACTTACTGATTGATAATCAAAATCCGCAGAAAGCTAAGGAATCGCTGAATTATCTGCGCGATATATGGGATATTTCCGGTGTTGGCCTTGTGATGATCTTCACTAATTATACACTGAAAGACCTGAAGCATGGGATTCTCGGAGATTTCCTGGAGCAGTTTCGCGGACGTTCAGGATATAATCTTCAGATTCCGGAACGCCTGCTGAAGAAATCCGAAGTAGAACCCATCGTTAAGGCGTATGTGCCTGGTTTTAATGTTAAACTGCTGGATAAATCCTATGAAATTGCGGCAGGCGGAGATGGCAAGATCAGAACGCTGGTCAAATACTTGAATCTGGCAAAGAAGTACGTTGCTGATCACGGCGGCAGCATTACCGCAGACTTGATGGACGCGCTGCATGAGCGTTACGACGGCGGCGGCGAATGGCCGGAAGATTGAGTCCGCCGATAAAAGGAGGCATTATGAACGCTAAATATTATTTCGTCTATACTAGAAAAACTGGCAGTCAGATGACTAAAGCGGTCCGGTACCGTCGCCTGGCAGTGAAAACCTGCGCTAAACTCAATGGCGTTATCCTGCCCGGCGGCAAAGGCAAACGCGCGGTTGAATCCATGCCGCTGCCGTTGTTCCCGGATTACCAAGAGCAGCCATCCGCCGCCGATTCGGACAAGCGCAAACGTCAATACGCGGTCGGATGGGTACGCAGTCTTGATTGCCTGAGTGCGCTTTGGGCCTGGCCGAAGAAAGTAAAACTAGACCGGGCTCTACTCCCGAATGGTCCGGGTTGGGAAATCTAAAATTAACCACAGAGACACAGGAAAAATGACTACAAAATTTATAATCAATCCCCGGAAATGCGGCAAAACCACACAGTGGAAAGCGGCAGTGGAGAAAATCGGACTGCTGCCATATCAATTAAAATGGCTTCTGAAATCGCCTTCACCGCGAATTCCTTCGACGCCATCGCCCGACAGGAATATATGGCTGGAAATGCTGAAGGACGTTTCCCCCGGCTCCAAATGGGAAAATGTTAAATTTACCCCGGAAATGGCCATACAGGCCGTAATTGACGATTCTAAGGAATGGCAGGCAATAATTGCCAGGGGAAAGATAGAAAGCATGAAACCTCAGATTGTGTTAACAGACCGCGGCCGCCATTTAATCACCAAGATGGATATACAGCGCGCCAAGGCGATAATCGCATCCAGGCCGCCGGTTACAGAAGAGCAGATCAAAAAACTTGCAAATATTATAGAAGAAGTCGCGCTTTCCATTCCTGAAAAAATACCGGAAATAACGACCGATCTAAAAAAATACAGGCAAGTTCAATCAAGATTCAAAATACAAAATGTAAGGAAAATAAGAAAATGAAAGCAAAGTTATTAAATCTCGTAATTAAGCTAAAATGCGATGAAGACCTGGACGAGCAGGATATTCTGGATCAGTTCGCCGGGCGACATTTGCATGCCTCGGAATACCAGGCAGGAAATCCTATAGAGTTTATTGACGCAGAAATCCGGGAAACATTGTCAGATGCTTTTCACGCGAATATTGCCGCCATCGTGGATGACCTGAACAATGTCTATAGCGAATTACTGGAAGATAAAAGGAATAATGCTGAAGATAAGGCATTTTATCGCGGAGCTCTCGACATCCTGAAGGCATTCAAAAAGAAACTCACTGACCCAATCGAAAGCAAACAATATTGCCTGGATCAGATTCACGGCGAAAACGTTGTCCAGGGCATGCGCCTGGACAAGGCGGAGAAGCTGCTTGCTAAAATTGCCGCCGAAATAAGCGGATATCATAATCCTGAGCGTATTTTAATTCTCATTGGAGAGATTGCCGCCTTCCTGAATGACGAATTCATTGTCGCAAATTGTTCCGATGCCGATGTCGCGGAATTAAAGCGTCTGATGCAGAATACGTCCGGAGTTTTTAAAACCGCCGAAGTCAACTACAATCCCCAATCCGGGACGGAGACCGCCAGAACCGCACTGGAAAATATAAATCGCAGAATCAAAGAAATAGAGTGCAAAACCGGCAATAAACTCGTTACCTGCCACCAAGTGCAATCAATCATCGCCGCCGAATTGAAAAAGCTGGAGGAGAAATGAAAGCATTATCCATCATGCAGCCGTGGGCGTGGCTGATCGTCAACGGCTGGAAAGACCTGGAGAACCGCACCTGGCAGACTAATTACCGGGGGCCGCTGCTGATCCATGCGTCGAAAAGTATTGACGCGGAAGGCTACAATTTCATTATTAAAAGCGGCCTGATGAATGAGATCGACATGCCGGAAATCGGAGATTTTCAGCGCGGCGGCATCATCGGCCAGGTTGAACTCTATGACGTCGTTCAGGACGCTCCGAGCAACTGGGCGGCGGCGGATCAGTATCATTGGCTGGTTCGCGACGCTAAAACGCTGCCGTTCGTTCCCTGCCGTGGATATCAGTCGCTCTGGACTCCAACCCCGGAAATCTTAAAAGCCATCGCGGCTTAATAAGGAGTAATTACTATGAGCCTGGCATATAAATTGGTAAAGGAAATCCATGTGGCCAAACATGACTTTTGTCTGTCAGAGCCAGAATACCGCAAGATATTATTGAAGATCGGCCATGTCAATAGCAGCACGGACCTTACTGAAGATACCGCAAAGGAAGTAATCAAGGAGATTAAATCCAGCCAGGAGCATCGCAAGGGCTGGCAGGTCGGCCAGATTAAAATGTTTCTCAGGTACCAGCGATTTGCCAAGATGCAGGAACTCGAAGCCAGGGCCATTCTTCACGAAGTGACGGGTATAATGCACGAGAACAGTCCGGTATTGACTCAAACCCAGTTTGAGCACGTCATGGCCGCACTGGAGACTCATCTGGATGAAGAGATCATCGCCGGAAGAGTCGCGCTGCCGAAGGGTATTGAGATTGAATATTGGCGTAACCGTCTGCCGGGGAAGATGGCGACCAGCCGCCAGTTGTGGGAGATCAGGCAGACCTGGGAGGAACTCAAGGGATATCTGTCTGAAGAGAAACGCAATGACGGTTATTTCAATGGCATAATCTCTCAGTCATGCGGCTATAAGACCGGCAACAATCGCATGACCGTTTTTGTGGCCAAGTCAACGATTGACGCGCTTAAGCGGATGCTGAAGCAGAAAAAAGAAGAGTTGGAAAAAGAAGAAATTCCATTTTAGTCCACAAAACACACAAAAAGGATAAAAAAATGATTGAAAAAAAAATTAGACTCCGGCAACATCCAAGACACTTGGACATGCTTCAATACCGGGATTTCAAAGTGCGGGGCCTAAAATTCAGGGCTTGTTTTTACGGGATGTACATGCTCATAAGCATCAAGATCGACAATATCACCATTATGATAAAGCATTCATTCACCGGTCTTAATCTGTGCGGACCGGAACCTCTTAATCTCTTCAAGAGTTCCTTGCCCGAAGAGATCGCCGCCAGGGAATACAACTGGCTGAAACCGCTGTTGGCAACCAGAGAAAAAAAATGAACACAGAAAAAAAGATATTAGACGCCTGCTGTGGTTCGCGGATGTTTTGGTTTGATCCGAATAATTCTAATACCGTTTTTATGGATATTCGACAACTCGAAACTTCCCTATGTGACAAACGTAAACTTGTTATTTCTCCAGATATTGTCGCAGATTTTACAAATATTCCTTTTGAAAAAGAAACTTTTTATCTCGTTGTATTTGATCCTCCGCATTTAGTCCACGCAGGCAAAGATTCTTGGATGGCTAAGAAATACGGCACGTTGAACAAAAGCTGGCGCAATGAAATAAAAATAGGTTTTGGAGAATGTTTTAGGGTTCTTAAATGGAATGGAGTTTTGATTTTTAAGTGGAATGAAGACCAAATTCCAGTACATGAAATTTTAAAAATTATTCCAGAAACGCCGCTTTTTGGGAATCGCAGAGCCAAAACGCATTGGCTTGTCTTTATGAAAATTTAAAAATGTTCCCAGTTACTCAATAATTAACCCCTTCAAGGAGGAAAAAGAAATGTCATTCGTAAAAGGTCCCGTCAACGTCACCATGCTGAAGCTCTCACAGAAGCTGCCGGAAAACTATCTGGAACTGTTCGCCGCCTATGCCGCAGCACCGCTAGACCAGTTGAAAAACGATCCGGAATTCGGCTGGACCAGCGGAAGGCATCTGATGGAGACTAAGATCGATGATCAGACCGCCATTTGCGGCGGACATCTGTATCTGAACCTGCGTAAAGCAGAGAGGAAGATTCCGGCTGTCCTGATGAAAACATTATGTCAGCGTGAAGAACAGATATATATGACCGCCAATCAAACGGAGTTCGTACCGGCAAAAATAAAACGTGAAATTAAACAGGATGTCATTGATAAACATCTGATGAAGATGACTCCGACGCTGACCGGTATCCCGTTTGTCGTAGACCTGGCCAGCAATATGATGTACGCCGGGACTACGTCCCAGAGCCAGCTGGATGATCTGGTCTGCTTTTTCTTCAAGACAACGAATGTCGAGCCTATACATATTAATATAGGGACTCTTTGTGAAGATCTTGGAATCCAGGAGGCTGACTTGCCGTCAGTCCAGTTTTCTGACAAAAAATCCGATGATCTGACGCCTGGACGCGATTTCCTGACATATCTGTGGTATTTCATCGAGCGAGTCGGCGGGCGTCTGCCGCATGATCAATATGGTGAGTTCGACATAATGATCGAGGGGCCGCTGGCGTTCGCCGCCGCCGATGAAGCGAAGGGCAGCGACGACGTGATCATAAAAAAAGGCGGATGTCCGCTGCGCAGCGCGGAAACTAAAACCGCGCTGTTATTCGGCAAGAAGCTGCGGAAGGCGAAGCTGGCAATGTCCCGTGGCGAGGATGCCTGGGGATGGACATTCGACGCTGACAAGTTCACTTTCAACAGTCTGATGCTGCCGGAAGGACAAGAAATGGAAACTCATTCCAGATTTGCCGAGAGGATCTTGAATCTGGACATCTTTCGCCAGGCAATTCAGGCATATTTCGCCAAGTTTGTCAATACCGTCCGCTCGGACAAGTGGGCCGCGTATGTAAATGACATTCAGTCATGGGCGCTTTATCGCGATTCATTTTAATCGGAGGCAGGCAAAATGAGCATTACGGTAAAATTTTCCAGCAAGCCTACTCCAGAAGAATTGGAAATTTTTAAACAAAAAGTTGACAAATTCAGTAAAATTTCCTTTGGAACGATGAGCATGGCGGAAGATGAGATCACAAAAATCAAGGATTATATAGATGTTGTAGCCTGTAAATTCTGTGCTCAGCACAGACATACAGAAATTATGAAATTGATCAGAAAAAAAGAAAAAGAAATCAAGAAGAGGAAACAATGAACATTATTCGAATGCTTGATTTATTTGCCGGCGGCGGCGGTTTCAGCGACGGATTTAAACAGTATATGCTGGAAAACGGCATACCGTATGAGATTTCCGCGCTGAATCACGATGAGACGGCGATTGAGACCTACAGCCTGAATCATCCGGAGTCACGTCCGTTTCCGCTGGACATCTACAAAGCCAATCCGCGCGCTATAATTCCTGGTGGCGTGCTTGATTTGCTGATTGGATCGCCGGAATGTACCTTTCACTCTAAAGCGCGTAAGAAAGGTCCATGTGACGATCAAAGCCGCTGCCAGGCGTTTGATATTCTGCGCTGGGCGGAAGAAATCAAAATCAGAGCGATTGTGCTGGAGAATGTGGAAGAGTTCGTCAAGTGGGGTCCGTTGGATAAAAAAGGACATCCGATTAAAGCTCGCGCCGGGGAATATTTCGTCAAGTTTCTCAAAGGGCTGGTTAGTTTAGGTTACGATCTTCAGTACAGATTCCTGACCGCGGCGAACTATGGTGCGTGGACTTCCCGCACCAGATTCTTTTTGATCGCCCGGAAAGACAAGCAGCTGATTGACTGGCCGGCAATATCGCACGCGCGGAATCCGGACAGCATTGGATTGCGTCCGTGGAAACCGGCACGTGAGATTATTGACTGGAGTATCCAGGGTGACAGCATCTTCAGGCGTCAGGCTGGATTAATACCTAATCCGCGCAGCAAAACCGGCAAGATGAAAATTCCGCTATCGGAAAATACGATCCGCAGAATCTGCTACGGATTGAAGAAATTTAGCGGACTGACGCTGGATCCTTATATAGTAATGTTATATGGACAGAGCACCGCCCGGTCGATAGATCTGCCATTGCCGACAATTACTAAATCTGGACATCTTGCGGTATGTACGCCGTTTCTGACCAAACTGCGCGGATCCAACATGGTCTTAGATCTTAATCAACCGCTTAGCACAATCAGCACGAGCGGCAACCATTTCGGTCTGGTGCAGCCGTTCCTGATATCGTATCACAATGGCAAGGATTTAGAGCGGCGGACATACTCGGTCGACGATCCGATCGGAACGATAGACACAAACAATAGGTTTGCCATTTGCGAGCCGTTCATATGTAAAAACTATTCATCCGGAATAAATGTCTGCTCAATCCATGATCCGCTGGACACGGTTACTTGTAAGGACCGTTTCAGTTTGATCCAGCCTTACAGTGATTACTACCAGGTGGATATCATGTACCGGATGCTTGGTCCAGGAGAACTCGCCGCGGCAATGGGATTCCGGCGCGATTATAAGTTTGCCGGAAATATAACGCAAGTTAAAAAACAGATCGGCAACGCCGTGGAAGTAAACCAGGCGCACGCGCTGGCTTCGGTTATCATTCCGTCAATACTGGTCGCGTAAAAATTAAAATAAGGAGGCAACTATGACATAGCATATATAATAAGGATAAGAGAAGCGGGGACGGCAAGTGTTACAAGCACTGCACCGCCCTTGACCGCGACGCGTTAACGTCACCAATCAACTTTCCGCTCCAAGTCAAAAACGGAAATAATCTAACGGAAAGTTGATGAAGGCGCAACCGTCGCGGTATTTTTTTTGTGTTTAAATGTTTAAAAAGGTAATTTTATGATTGAAACAGTAAGAAGTCCGTTCGCATACTTCGGCGGCAAGGGCGCACCGAAAATCAAAAACGCAATATTAAAATTGTTACCGCCGCATGATTATTATGTCGAGCCATTTGGCGGCGGCGCAAGCATATTACTGGCCAAAGATCGCGTCAATGTGGAAGTATATAATGATGTCAACCGTGGATTGGTCAATTTCTTTCGGACGATCGCCGATCCGGACATGTTTGCCAAGTTCCTGACCAAATCCATACCGCTGCCGGTCAGCCGGGAACTATGGGAGGAATACCTGAGAACATGGCCGGGAATACATGATCAGATCGAACAGGCAGTGCGCTGGTATTACGTTGCCAGGCTGAGTTTCTCCGGGGAATTCGGCGCGTCGTTTGCAACGTCGGTCAACAGTCATAAGCGCGGAATGGCAAGCAACGTATCGTCATGGCTGGTCAGCGTGGAGAATCTGCCGGACGTTCACGCCAGGATGCAGACGGTACAGATAGAGTGTTGCGATTGGCGTGACATTCTAAAGAGATTCTCCGGACCCGGTTGGCTGGCATACTGCGATCCGCCGTATGTGTCAGGTTCCAGACGCGCCGGTGGATATGCCCATGAACTGAAAGACAGCGACCATGAAGAATTGATCCAGTCGCTGATGAAGTATCAGGGCGCAATAGTCCTTTCAGGTTATAACAGCAAACTCTATGAGCCGCTGTCGAAAGCCGGATGGGATAAACAGGAAGTAGAAGTAGTTTGCAGCGCCGCCGGAAGAACCAGAGCGTCAGGACTTCAGGGCGCGGGTAAAGCAAAAGAAAAGCAAAAGCGTATCGAATGTATTTGGCGAAATCCAGAAACTATGCGCCGCATCGCCAGTCTGAAAAAATAAAATAGGAGTTAAAAACTGCCTCGGTCTAAAAGCCGGGGCTTTTTTTGTGTCAATGCACAATGAAAAGTGAGACCGCGCACAATGAGAATAAGATTGAGTTACCCCCGCGCACAATGGAAAAACAGCGTGTCTTGTGTAAACCTGGAATTGAATGGAATTGACCGTGATAAGCTAATATTGACCTGTGTAAACCTATTGTTTAATTACATCACCGGACAAATTTACGTTATCATTACGCACGGCAATTACAATATTGCATTGCCAAATTCCACAATATTTTTCTGTCTATAGCCGTACTATTTTCACCCCTTTCGCATCCGGTTCTCCTGGC
>TBL_comb47_HYPODRAFT_10007293_pt1 | contig 11663 bp, 9 predicted proteins | sample TroBogypolimnion_40_FD_10682 | JGI IMG/M metagenome (IMG submission 10682) | reverse complement strand
ATATAAAAATGTTGGCAAAATAATGAATTATAACAAGGTCTATGATTACATTTTCATTTGCTTCTTCCTGGGCAATGATTTTCTGCCGCACTTCCCTGCAATTAATATCCGCACTGGCGGAATAGATAAGATGCTAAATGCATATAGGGCGACGATTAAACCGAATGAGTTATTGACAGATGGTAAGACAATTCATTGGCAAAATGTGCGTAAGTTGGTCACCTTTTTAGCAAAATTAGAAGAAGTGTATATTTCAAATGAACATAAATCTAGGGATAATAAAGAAAAATATTATAAACATGTAACAAATAAGTCACCTCAGAGCCTTATGGACGACGAATTTAAGGCATTTGAGACGTGTCCTGGTGTGGAGCGAGATCTAGAGAAATATATCAATCCATATAAGCCTAATTGGCAGCAGCGGTATTACAGAGGATTATTTGGCATCAAATCGGATACAACTGGTCTTCTAACAAAAGATATTGCGATCAATTATATGCAAGGGTTGGAGTGGACCATGAAATATTACACGACAGGCTGCGCGGATTGGAGATGGCAATACAAATACAGTTATCCGCCTTTATTACAAGATTTAATTAAATACGTGCCTGTATTTCCGACAGAGTTTGTTTCTTTGAAACCCTTCAATCCAGTGACAGAAATTGTGCAATTGTGCTATGTTTTGCCGAGGAATAGTTTGTCTCTGTTGCCGAAGAATTTAGGACAAGCGTTACTTGAAAATTACAATGATTGGTACAAGGCGGATTGTGAATTTATGTGGGCTTATTGTAGGTATTTTTGGGAGGCACATGTCGTGATGCATGATATTGATATTAAGGAATTGGAACATTTTTTGATCAAAAATAAACATTTATTTGTTTAGAAGGTTTCTAACTTTTAAGTTATATATTATAAATTTATTATCATAATATATAAGTGTAATGTCCTTTAGTTTTAAAAGTAAACGTAAAAGTAAAAAGGTTTATAGAGGTAAAAAGAGAATAACTAGAAGAAGGAATAAGTATTCAAATAAGAGAAGAAGAGTTACTAGAAAGATGAGAGGTGGAGGAAAAGATAAACCTCTTGCTAAAACTGCTGTTAAATCCCCAAGTATTAATACAACTTTTGCTAAATTAAAAGAAGATAAAATATTAAAAGAAAAATTGGAAGCTGAAAAATTGGAAGCTGAAAAATTGGAAGCTGAATTACAGCCACTACTGCCATTAATAGAAGATGTTTTATCAACAGAAGACCAAAAAAACACCAGAAGTATACTAAATAATTTTAGAAAAATAGGATATGAAATTGAACTTAATTCACAAAATCAATGGATAATAAAGGTTTATCCAAAAATGTTATTTAAAAATACTAAATTACCTTATATAATTCGCTCATTGAGCCCAGCTGATCGTTCGTTAATAAATACAGCATTGATAAGTAGAAATTTTGAAAATTTAACACCAGAATTAAAAAAAATTATTGAAGAAATTGTAACAAATATTTCTGGTTGTGATTTAGAAAGAGATCAAATAGTAAATGATGCTATAAAAGCAAACATAATAACTGACGATGATATTATCAAATACAGAGGAAATATTGGAACACTAGTTTCTGCTGATGCTGATAATAATCAAATCATTGATATAACAGATGGCGTGAAGGATATTGTAAATGCAAGAGTAATAGTTCCGGTTATTCTACCACAAGCAGGAGAAAATATATCATTTTCTTTACCTCCTGGTTTATATAAATATGTTATAAAACAAGATGATAGTATTATGATTGCTCCATCAAATCTAATTAATTATCCTTTAATTAAGTTATTAATATGGCAAAGGCAAAGACAACAACAACAACCTTTATTTTTTGTAAACATGGACAAAATTTTACCAAAAGTTAAGATACTAGCGAGTTTTGGTGGGCCTAGAATTTATGATCAATGGTTCAGTTTTTTAAAACAATTAGGAGATAATGGTATTACAGAAGCCAATATTACAGAAGCCAATATTGTAGAAGATTTTAAAAGGTACTTTCAAAGTACTTCGACAGAAATCATTGCTTGGATAAAAAACCAAAAATTAATTCTATCAAATTACACGGCCTATCCAGGTTGGGCAAATACTATTTTAACAATTTCAGAAGTTAGTCATCCTTGTTTAAATCAAGGCATAGAAGATGTTAAGGCTGCGGGAGAATTTTGTGTAAAAATGGACGGTTCCATTAATATGATAACAAAAGTAACTACATATACAGGTCATTATAAAACAGATATGAGAATGTTACCTAAAGTTTTAAAATCCTTTAATGATAAAGGATATACAAATTTACGGCGATTTCGTAAATGTCTTGCAATCAACCCTACAAATGCTAATTCTACGGAAATTTGCACAGAATATGATCCTACTATAAACAATTATCCAGATATGCTTGTTCCATTTACAGAACAAATCCCAATCCCAATAGAAATGGAAATCTAACAAATAAACTCAAAATCTAAACATTTAGAAATCAATTGTTTACAATTAAAAAAGGTTTATTTAGGTGATTTATAAGTAAAATTGTAAGAAATCTTTTGTCTAATTTTTGTTAGATCGTTTTTAAAATAGATTAAAATATTTGGTTATTGTATATAAATATGAGTTCATCAAGTGCTTTAGCACTATTAACGCCTGCTAATATTGGTGAATTGCGAACTACTTTGAATAGGACTGAGATGCCCAATGAACAGCAGCAAATAATGATATCATTACTACAAATGTTAAATAAAACAGATTCAGAGTGGAATTTTGAAAAATGCGACAAATTTGTTGGTCAACTTGTATCCGATGTTACAAATGGAAATCTGAACTCAGAACAAATAAATAAATTAATGATTGAAATGGCCAATGAAGCGGGTGCACCTATTGTATCAGGAACAGTATTGCAAGTAGAATGGTATCGTAAGACATTTCTTTATTTATTAGCAGCAGGTGTAAGCTATGCTACTTTGCAAGCATATGCTCCTGAAGTAATTAATTTAGTTTATGATTTCGCTTTAGATTCAGCTTATTCTTTGTATAATGCGGCAACAACTGCTGGAGTGACACCGGAAACAATTATTGGTAAAGTTATTACTAATCCGTCACCTTTTTCGGCTGAAGTTGCCAGCCGAGCAAGTTATAATTTAGTTATTGCTACATTATCCGCAGGTGTCACTATAGCAAAAACTTGTGGTGGGGCAGTGGGTAATGCAGCTCAACAGCTTCCTGTTGCCGATTGTTTAAAATATGTAATACACCTCCTTGGTTTAGCGATTGCCGAAAATGCAGCTGAACGTGCGGTAGAGACTGTTTCTGGTGTATTTACTGGAGATAGAGATAAGGATATTGCAGACTGGCTCGATAAGGGTGGAATTGAACACACACAAGCTGCTTTAATTGCAGCGGAACAGTATGTTGTTGATATTACAAAATCAGAAGTTAAAACCTCATTAGATAATATGAATAAAATTAATAGTGCTCAGGCACTAACTGGTCAATTAACACATGTTAATGATGATATTACGCGTTGGTTAGACATTTATATTACACAATTTCAAGGTAACACCAATGTTGCTTTGACTACATTAATAACAACATTATCTTCAATAGATTTTAATAAAACTGTAGATCTAGAAGGTATAGCTAAAAGTTTAAATGTTGTTGCTGACCATGACTTTCGTGCTTTAATAGCTGCATACACATTGGCTACAAACAAGACTACGAAGCCAATAACGATATCATCTCAAGGTGACCCCATATATAACACTAATACAAGTAGTGACATTACTAGATCTCATTCTTTGGGCTCTGATTACAAATATCCAGAGGACCCGCATAATTCAAAAAGAACATTATTTGAAACAACAAAAACTAAGACGACGATACCGTTCGTTGATACAGGTACGAGTGTTGTTTCGGAATTACATGTTATACATCCTTTAGACAAAATTTTAAGAGAAAACAAATTATTAGACACCGAAGAGTTCACTGAAGACAACTTGTATGGTAAAATTGGTCAGTTGCCTGAAGACATGCAACATGAATTGGTAGACCTAATTAACCAAACAAAAACAATACCCGGAAAATATAATTTAAATAACCAAAGCATAATAAGGACTATTTTACGCGTAGTAAGGAGATATGGAAAAAGAGAACCCCAAGGTAACCAACCCCAAGGTAACCAAACCCAAGATAAAGATAGAGATAGAGTGAGAGATGCACGTGGACCAAACTCTATGGAGCTCGGCGGTCGCAGTGGTCGCCCAAGAAAATCAAGACGTTATAAGAAGAGACGATCCACGTTAAAGAGACGCGGACCAAAGAGACGGCGTACAAGAAAGGGTAAGAAGAGAAGACATACGAAGAAGAGACGATAAACAGTAAAACAAATAATTTAATACAAAATAAATGTAATATTAAATTATTATAACAAGGATCAGATAAACTAACAAAAATTAGCAGATCATTCTTTTAATCTGTAAGAAAGGAAAGAAAAGCCAATAGAAAAAGTTATAAACGATACTGAAAACATTTGCGACCGCGGAATAGATGACAGCTAGACCGATAAATATAAGCATAAAAGTTGTAAAAGGGCTGCCAAAAAAGATTGACCCAACACTTTTCAGAAAATCATAGATCCCTTGCAGACCTCCAACTGCTATACCTTCTGGAACCGCGACAATCGCCCGACTAATCAGAGTTGAAGTGCGTTTCAAAGGTCCGTATAAATACAAGGTCGTTAAAGCCTCAAATTCGTTACCAGACAGTTCATTTTGCAATACATTTTTGCTGACACGGCTTTCAGACTCGGCGCGACTTTTCGCCAATTGCTCTTTTAAAACGATGTCCGCTTCTTTGGCGCCAACATCATGAATATGTGTCTTAATCTGACGTAAACTTGCTGCTAAACGCTCTTGTTCTAGCAAATCCAGATTTAAAATAGGAAAGTCTTTTGACAAAATGTCTTTCAATTGCGTTAATTCGGAAACTTTTTTGGTCAGATATGATTTCAACTTTCTTAAAGGTTTATCAAACGCAAGTAGATCAGACATTTTATTAAACAATTCAAAGACAATTAGCTCTTCCATTTTCAGAGCAACCATTTTCAAGGCCTCCAATTGTTGCCAGATGTTTTCCAGTAAGATATTTTTGTTAGTTAATACAGCCTTATCGTCTGTCTTATCAGATTTTATTAAACCATTCTGTAAAACAGTCATGTAATCTAAGAAATATGAAAAGGGAATTTTGTCACCAACAATGGTAAGACGATCATCGGCGTCAAGAACAAAACTCAATGAAAACGTATTGATGCAGTAAACCTTGGAATACGCGAATAACAGATCGGGATCTGCAGTGGTGTTTCTTATAGGCAGAGTTGCCTTAGGCGTAGAGAACATATCGGTCGCAATGGTGATCGGTGTAACAAAATCGCTGTTTAAAAGGGCGGCGAAGAATAGTGCACCTTTAGAATATTTGTTGAAATTATTTTCTTCTGCTTTAAAAATTTTTGATTTAGAAGGTGAAAGAGAAAAGTCCAGATCCTCAAATAAATGCATTCGGTTCAATTTTGTCACTGCATTTAAGCAGTAAGACTTGCACATGTCGGAAAAATCATGTAGTTCTACGTTGATTATGTCAAAGAACGAATGCAAAGGGTCTGGATCTTCATATAAGATGATCATAATGCTTTTGTAAAAAGTGGCTGATTGGATCCTGTATTTTTGGATAACACTTCTGAAATCAATGGACAAAGTAGATAATTTAGGAATAGAACTAACAAAATGGATTAGGTCAGACTTTTGAATTGGGTTTTTTAGAAAATGTGTTATTTCAAATACTTCATTTAGAGAATAATTGTCGTATACTTGTACAACAGATGCATTTTTTGTATTCAAATCTGTGTCAACATAATTCAAATCTGATTGAATAAATTCTTGTATATAAAAGAAGTCAGTTCTAGTTGTAGCCTTGACGAAGCATAGCGTAATGAATAGGATATTAAATAACATTTGTTAGATAAATTATCTGTTAACAAAATTTTAAATGGTTTTAATATATATTTTAATTATTAATACTTTTATATGCATATATAGTAGATAAAAATATGGCACATATTATGTTTCAACATTTCGGAGAACTTGTGGGCGAAATGTTTTTCACTAGAAATGTGTCTGGCCCATCTCAGTCCCAACTTCTACCCCTTAAAAAAAATAAAATGAGGAATACTACTACTTTATTGGATAAAACTTTAGATAGATATCAGGGAAATACATCAAACACGGGAACTATGAAAAGACAAGAATCAACTAATGCAAACCCTAGCTATACAATCCTATTTCAAGCTTCTGAAAACTACCCATATAACTTAGATTCATGTCAAACTATATTTTTAGTAGAAAAAAATAAAGATTTATCTATAGAAACATTACATAGACCAGACGGTCATCTTGACACATATGAAGTCACAATATTATTTACAAGAGAATATCGTGAAGTGTGGCTGAACGCAAAATTATACCTTATTTTTGATAGAATACAAATTGCCGAACGAAATATTCCAGCTCTACAGAGTAAATTAAAATGGGCTATTATAGGTTCAATTGATTGCCAACCAGATAGAAATAAAGATCAAGCAGGTTATCATCAAGATAATATTGTTTATTATTCATTTTTGCCACAACAACTTAGAAATAAATTTACTGAGTTTTTTACGAGTATGTTTCCAAGACCGGAAACGTTTTCTCCAGATGGTTTAAATAGATATGAAGTAGACGGATTGTGGATTGCTCATTTTGGTATATTAGATTATTTATCATTGATTTCAATTGCTGCAGCTTCTGGTAGATATGGCGATTATGTTAGTTATACTGTGTTGCCTCCTACAACTAATAAAGAAAGAGGATTTTTATTTTATTTAAATAGTATTGTAACTCATTCAACACCTATATCAATTGATATTAAGAATGTTTTAGCTTATTATGCTCATGATTTAACACGATTAAACGCTGACGGATTTGACACTATGGAAAATTTGGAAAAAGTTTTAAAATATTATAATAGTTTAATTGAATTATCGCAAAATTATAAAAGAGATCTAAGAAGAACTTTGGGGAAATGTATATTTGATTTAACTGACGAAAGACAGCTCTTAATAAATCAACTAAAAGAATCTTTTTTCAGTAATTCTAATAATTCTAGAAACCCAGACAGTTATAGATATATATCTAAATCCTTTACAAAAACCCCGACAGAACAAGCTGCTGCACAACCAGTGCCTATTGCACAACAAAATCAAGCTGCTATAAGCGAAGTACAACAATCAGTAGCAAAAAATATAAATAGTCATATAACCCCAATAATAAACGAGATATCAGAAGTAATAAAAGAAGAAGAAGAAAAAGAAGAAGAAGAAGAAAGAGAAGCAGCAGCAGATAAAAGAGAAGAAAAAAGAGAAGCAGATAAAAGAGAAGCAGCAGCAGATAAAAGAGAAGAAGAAAAAGAAGCAGATAAAAGAGAAGAAAAAAGAGAAGAAAAAAGAGCAGCAGAAAAAAGAAAAGATATAATAGCAGAAGCAGAACAAAAATATAGACATAAGCCATTTCAGTTTGTCATACCTATAGCAGCAGTTAACTTTAGACCTGTTCGTGCAGGTGGCAAAACCAGAAACAAACGCAGTCAAAGAAAGACAAAAAAACGAAAAAACAAACATTGTAAGAAAAACAGAAAAACAAAACATTTAAAAAAGAAGAAAAGAAAAACGAAAAAACTTGTAAATCGTTAAACCAAGAAAATTATTTTATACAAAATGTATAATATAATTCAATGACCACAAAAACTGTCATTACGCATATTAATAGCCGCCAAGACTTTCACCGGCTCTTAGAAAACAATCCAGGTCTAGTTATTATCAAGTTGGGTGCCACTTGGTGCGGTCCATGCAAGCGGATTAAGCCGGTTTTAGACGGGTTTTTTGCCTCAAGCCCTGACAACGTATTATGTTGCGACATTGACGTCGACGAATGTTCAGACTTGTATTCTTATTTCAAGAGCAAAAAAATGGTGAATGGAATACCTGTGATTTTGCTTTATAAAAAGGGCAACACGAATTTCTATCCGGACGACTCCATCACAGGCGCGGATCCAGCGGAACTAGATAAGTTCTTTAAGCGTTGCGGTCTGCATTTGAGATCGCTGATTTAATCATTAAGAAAACAATTTAAAGACAATTTACAAAGCTAAGTAAATGAATACTTTAACAATAGAAGACCAAATTACAAAATACAATGACCTGATAGCCATGCATTTGAAGGAGATCCCGGGCAAAATGTTTACCTTTGAGCTAACAAAATGCTGCAATTATAGCACCTTGATATTTCTATACAAGGAAGACTGTATATCAGATTTGTTTTTACAAGTGGCAAAGCATTTTGGCTGTAAAAAATTAATATCTCTGTATCTTTTGACAGAAGACGGGCAAAAGATTTTGGTTCCATTTAATAGCAATACGACTTTAAAGGAATTTGTATTAGAGTATATATTGAAGCCAGTTTATGATCTTCCAATGCCTGTTGTATATCGCATTTATTTGGATGACGGACACTCACATGAGCATCATTAAATAACCATTATCAAAATTTATTTATTGTAAATAGAAATATTTGATCAAAGGATGTAAATACTATTTATATCAATTTAAAAAATTCATTATATAATAATTTATAAAATGAATTACAATAATTTAAAAAATCAGAACATAAATTCAAATACTGCTGCGTGTCCAAAATCCGGAATAAAAATCCATGAACATGGATCAGAAAGACAAGATATATTTAGATCATCCGCCGTCAAAACTCCCGTCAACTTTTACGAAACATCGCTCAACAATTTGGACTTAGACTTGGAGCACTATTCTCTAGAAGACCTTTATAAGCTTTTCAACATTCCAGGACATCTGACGTCAGAGACGCTCAGCAACGCGAAACAAATCGTCTACAAAATGCATCCAGACAAATCTCGACTAGATCCAAAATATTTCCGCTTCTTCTCCGCTGCATATAAGCGAGTCTACGGCATCTTTGAATTCCAGAACAAGTCGCTAAATAAACGTCTTGCCGATAAGGATGGAGATTTTTACGATGAGAGCAACAAGACCGCACTAAACAACATGTTTGAACAAAACAAAGGTCTGAAAGATCCGAAAAACTTCAATAGTTGGTTCAATGATAAATTTGCGAAACATCAAGGTAAAGCCGAAGCCGAAGGCGAAGGCGGCTACGGGAATTGGCTCAAATCAGATGAAGGTTTATACACTGTAAACGACAATGTAACAAAGGCAAATATGAATGATGCGTTTGAAAAGCAAAAGAAACAGATACAATCGCTTACGACATATCAAGGTATTAGCGACAGTTTTTCATCCTTTAGCGGGTCATTGCTAGGCGAACAATCAGACAATTTTACGGGATCAAATGGATCTCTTGAATACATGGATTTAAGACAAGCACATGTAGAAAGTGTTATTCCGGTTACACAAGATGACTATGATCGCATGCCAAAATACAAGTCACTCAGTGAATACAAGGCAAAACGAGATAATATAGATACTAGTCCATTGTCAAAACAGGAGTCTGAACGCATGCTGCAAAAACAAGGTCAGGAAGGAGACCAGCAATCCGCGGCACTTGCCTACAAGTATGCTCAACAGTCGGAAAAATCACGACAAAATAATCAATCGTTTTTCTCAGATTTGCGACAGCTAAAAAGATAAAAGCTTATTTATGATTTTTCCTACTTTTTCCTCTTCCTCTACTACTTTTTCCTCTTCTTCCTCTACTTTTTCCTCTTCTTCCTCTTCCTCTACTTCTGCTTTTTCTTCCTCTTCTGCTTTTTTTACCTCTGGCTCTGCCTTCGCCGCTAGCCAATCTAGCGTCTATTTTTGTAATAATATCAGTTATATCTTGTAAATATATTTTATAGGTGGTTTCATTAGCTGGAGTTATTTCCAAGTTATTAAGTTTTTCAATCATTCTTCCTTCTTTATACGCCAGATGTTCCCTTTCACGAAGTAATTCAGCATTTGAATAATTATTCACGGCACTTTTTTTTTGTGCAATTGTATTTTTAAAACTTCTGCTGCCATGTTCTGTAAAAATACTTGCTGTTATATCTAAATCGCCCATTTATATAATATAATAATATATTTTTTGGTCATTCTAATCAATCCTTTTTCTTTTCATTAATATGTTTGTAATATTTTATTATATTTTAAAATTAACATATGACAATCATCACAACTTTTTAAATTTACAATATTAATATTAAAGTGAAAAATGCAGTTTATACAATAAGTATGGTGACATTTATGATTAGAATATGTATTATCATATGATCCTTTACATATACAGCAAGAACATAAAGGATTTGTTTTATAACATTTAAAACATTTAAAACATTTTAAATATTTATAAAAATCCATTATTAAATATTATTAATATATTTAATAATATTTAATAATATTACTTAATAATTACTATTATTATTTACAACCTTTGAATAAATTCACAATAAAGAAAAATATAATAATATAATATATGTTAGTTGCTAATTATATTATTTTGGTAATAATTATTATTGCATTAGGAATACTTTATCAAAAGTATTGCGAGAAACAATCTCTATTAGTGCCGGGAGACAGTTATTCAGAAATACGCAAATATTTGTTGAACGAATCGTCTTTAGCCAAGAGTAAAAAACCCATTTTATGGATCCATGTTCCTCACGAATATAACGCACGTGATTGGCTAAGTTTCGGGTCGCGAAGTTCATTTGAATTAAATCAGCCTTATATGTATTTAACTGTTAGAAGCATTATAAAACATTGTGATCAATCCTTTCATATTTGCATAATTGATGACAAATCCTTCGCGAATTTGATTGAAGGATGGAATATTGACTTAACCTTATTGTCTGATCCAATCTTGTCTAATATCAGACAACTAGCGTTGTCCAAGCTGATAAATAAGTATGGTGGCATAAATGTGCCTATTTCATTCCTTTGCTGTAAAGATTTGATCGGACTTTATGAGAAGGGAACCAATGGCGACACCATGTTTGTATGCGAAAATGTGTGCAAGAACATTACTTCTACAACCGAATTGTTTTGTTGTGATGCAACCTTTATGGGTGCAAAAAAAGATAATGAAGTTTTAGAGCAATACATTGAATTCATGCAGCGCCAAATTTCTGACGACTATACGGCACAAACTGAATTCCTAGGGGATTTTGACAGATGGTGCGGAAAGCGAATTTCCTTGAAAAAGTTGAGACTAATACCAGGCACAGATATTGGAACTAAAACCGTGGATGAAGACGTCGTAACAGTTGATACCCTGTTGAGCGAGGAATATATTCATTTTTATCCGAAAATGTATGGCATTTGGATCCCCGCAGCCAGTATTTTGGCACGGCGGAAATACGAATGGTTTGCACGCTTATCTATAAATCAGATATTCCAGGGCAATTTTATATTGGCCAAGTACATAGTTTTGGCTTCGGCACCTGACGCAAAGATGGGATTAATTGAGCCAATGGAAGGAAAACCAGACTGGATAAGCTTTTGGAAAGTTCCAGCGACAAATAAAACTC
>TBL_comb47_HYPODRAFT_10007290_pt1 | contig 11666 bp, 6 predicted proteins | sample TroBogypolimnion_40_FD_10682 | JGI IMG/M metagenome (IMG submission 10682) | reverse complement strand
ACGTTCGCCCGCGGGACTCCACGCGCCGTCCTCATTGCCGGCGAGGACGTGGAAAAAATAATTTCCCGCCGGCAATTTGGGAAAGCGCACCACGCGCTCGCCGCCCAGTTCGGTCCAGTTTTTGTCGCGGCCTTCGAGACAATATTTGAACCGCGTGGCCGCCGGCGCATTTTTGGACGCGGAAAAATTCAGGCCGGCAAAATGGATTTCCAACTGTTCGTTGTCCGGCGTGAGCGTGACCAGCCGGTTCCAGCCGGTGGCGAGCGCGTTGGTTTTCCATTTCACGCCGTCCACCAAAACGGATTCGATGACGACCGGCGGCGGATTGGTGTTCGGCGATAAATCGACGGGATGGACGGCGACCAGACCTTCAATGGTCGGAAACAACAACCGCCCATCGCGAGCGCGGATGGCAGCCGGTTGCGCGCCGGCAGAACATTCGCGGGCGAGAAACATGCGGCTGGAAATTTTTTTGCTGTGGTCGGCGGCGAACGCGGTCAGCGATTTTTTGTCCACGCGCCAAAGCCCTTCGTACGAGCCGGCCCAGAGATTGCCCGCATCATCTTCGAGCAAATAGCCGATGTCATCGCTGCCCAATCCGTCGCGCGCGGCAAACGTCGTCCAGGTTCCCGCCGCCAGTCGCGCGAGGCCGTGGCCGGAAGTGCCGGCCCACAGCGTGCCCTCGCGGTCCGCGAGCAGACAGGAAATGTCGTGCACCGGCGCATTGGTGGGCAAAATTATTCCGTCCTGAAGCCGGAAAATACCGCCGCCATCGGTGCCGATCCACAATTCACCGGGCGCGGTTTCGGCGAAGGCGCGGACGGCATTGGGCGGCAGGCCGTCGGCGGCGGAATAAATTTTCCAACGATCTCCGTCGCCGCTGACGAAACCATTTTGGCCGCCGGCAAAGATTTCGCCCGCGTGATTTTGGAAGAGCGCAAAAATCTGCGCGCCGATTTTTTCTGCGCCGGCGACCGGTTGAAAATTGCCGGCGGTGAAGCGGAACAAACCTTTGCCGCGCGTACCGGCCCAGACTTGTTGCTGCGCATCCACCAGCAGCGACCACGCGCCAAAGCCGTAATTGGTCGTCCCACTGTCGCTGGCGTAAATCACGCCGCGGCTGTTGTCCTGCACCCAGAGTCCGCCTTGCGCATCTTCGGCGGCGGATTGCGCAACGTCAGTTGGCAGGCCGGGAGGCGTGGTCAGAAAATTTTTCCGCACGCGATAAAGTCCGCCGCCGTCAGTGCCGGCCCAGAGATTGCCTTCGCGGTCAAATAAAACGGACAGCACGAAATCGCGCGAGGATTTTTCGCCGGCGGTGATGTGGCGCCACGCGCCCTGCGCATCGAGCCAGTATATGCCCATGCCGTGCGTGCCGACGACGAGATTGCCTTCGCGGTCTACGGTCGTGGCTGTTACTGCGCTGTCGAACGCGAGGCCGGTTTTGCTGGCGGGAAAAGGCACGGCGACCAGCGCGGGCGGCCACGGAAACGCGCCGAGGTCTTTTTCGCGCGCGGCGCTGGTCCATTGCTCCACATGGCCGGTCTGGGGATCGAGATGCCAGAAACGACCGTTTGGTTGCGGCACCACGAGATGAAAGGCGCGGCGAAAAAGTTGTTCCCAAAATAGCGGCGGCAAAGCGGGGTGCAAATCCAGTTGCCCGTTGCGCGCGCAAAAAATCCGGCCATCCGCCGCGCAAAACCACACCGCGCCGGTTTCGTCTTCGTAGGCGGAAAGAATTTTGCCGCCGCCGGCGCCGGTGGAGTAATTCCGGACCTCACCGTTTTGAATGGCGCATAAACCGCCGCTGTCCGTGCCGGCCCAGAGATTGGTGCGGCGATCTTCAAACAAAAATACAATGCGGTCGCCGGGCAGGGCGGGAGTGTTGTTGACGTTGAAGCGGGTGAACGCTTTGCCGTCGAAGCGGACTAGCCCGTTGAGCGTGCCGAGCCAAAGATAGCCGTCGCGCGATTGCGTGAGAGCGATGACGGAGCTTTGCGGCAGGCCGTCGGCGGTGCTCCACGCATCCACTATAAACGGCTCTTCGGCGGCAGCGCGGCTAGCGAAAGCCAGCGCGGCGGCGAGGGCGGCAAACAAAATGGAGCGACGCAGTTGCAAGGTGTCGCCAGCATACGCGCTGGCGGCGGGCGGAAAAAGAATTTTCAAAAACCGCTTGCGGGGCGCGGTGGATGGGCTAGGTTTTTAGCGCCCATGAGAACGGGCGCTCCGTTTTTCCTGTTTGAAAGACGGTTTGACGGGCCGGCGACAGAATCTAACTGTGTGCACGCCGGCCCGTTTTCTTTTTGGGCACTTCGATTTTCCGCATTTGACACCGGCGCGGTACATGGCGGACAATCGCGCTTGGTTTTTACGTTTATGAAAAATTCGATTTTCAAGGGGACCTGTAGTTTTCTAATTCTGGCAATCGCCCTAGTGGTGACGTTATCGGCCCGGGCCGACACGAACGCCTACGCGGGCAGCCGGTGGTCACTGTTGGACACCGCCAAAGTACTTTCGGCCGCCGCCGCCATCACGCCGACCGCGTTTCCGGACAGTGACACGGCGATTGTGGAGCAACATTCGGTGCGTGTTTATCGCGCCGACGGCACGGGCGAGGCGCAGGACGAAACTTTCTCGAAGGTGCTGACCGAAAAAGGCCGGCGCGCGAGCCGGACGATTTCCTTGAGTTATATGTTGCCGTATTCCACGGCGGAAGTGGTCAAACTGGAAGTCATGAAACCCGGCGGCGCGGTGGAGCCGGTGGATGTGGCGGCCAATGCCAAGGAGTCCATTGATGAAAGCCAGATGGCGATGAACATTTACGATCCGAACAGCAAAGTGGTGCAGGTCAACTTGCCGAAACTGGAAGTCGGTGATGTCGTCCATTCCGTCGTCCGCATGACGACGCAACGCGCAATCATTCCCGGCCACTTCAGCGAGGTGAATGTGTTGGAAGGTAATGGTTTTATTCGCCACCTGACTTATGACGTGTTCGCGCCGGCGGATCGGCCGTTGCAAAAAATTGCCCTGCGCGATGCCATCGCGGGTACGGTCCATTATGCAGCCGAAACGAACGCCGCCGGCGCCGTGACGCATCACTGGGAAGTCGCCAATGTGCCGCAGATGTTTGATGAACCGGCGATGCCGCCGTATGAAATGGTGTTGCAACGGCTCTTTGTGAGCACGCTGCCGGACTGGCCGGCGGTGTCCAAATGGTATGCCGAATTAAGTCAGCCGCACCTCGCAGCGCTTACACCGGAAATGCGGCAGACCGTGTCCAACCTCATCGCTGGCGCGCAGACCGACGAGGAAAAAATGCGCGCGATATTTTATCACGTCTCCAAAAAAATTCGCTACATGGGGCTGACGCCGGAAAAAGACCGGCCGGGTTTCGAGCCGCATGACGTGTGCGTGACTTTCGGGAAAAAATACGGCGTCTGTCGCGACAAGGCGGCATTGCTGGTTTCGCTCTTGCGCGAAGTGGGCTTGAAAGCCTACCCGGTGTTAATCAATGTCGGCACTTGGCTGGATTTCGAGGTGGCTTCGCCGGATTTCAATCACGCGATCGTCGGCGTGGAACTGGCCCCCGGAAAATATCAGTTGATGGATCCGACCGATGAAAACACGCGGGATTTTCTGCCCGCGCAGGACGGACACCATACGTTTCTCGTCTGCCGGCCCGAAGGCGAAAAACTGCTGGTCAGCCCGGTGCAACCGCCGGAAGAAAATCTGATGCGCGTGAAAACTACCGGCACGCTCACCGCCGCCGGCACGTTGGAGGCGCGGTCTGAACTTGCGTTCGAAGGCGTCAATGACGATGCCTATCGCAATTTTTTCGTAACCCTGAAGCCTGATGATCTCCGCCGTTTTTTTGAGCGCGATCTCAAGCTGGTGTTGCCCGGCGCCAAGTTAAAAAGCCTCAAGCTCACGCCGGAAAACCTGCTCGACATGCAAGCGAATGTCCGCGCGGAAATTGAGTTTTCCGCCGCCGGCCTTACCGCCAATGGCAATGGCAAATCGCTGGTGACCCTGCCGTGGATCGGCAAAGGCTTGGGCATGATCAATTTTATTCTCCGCGACGCGGGGTTGGACAAACGCAAATATCCGCTGCAAACCGGCACCACCTGCGGTCTCGAAGAAGAGCTTTCGCTCACGCTGGCCGGTGGTTTCGATCGCGTCGTTTCGCTGCCGGAATGCGCGCCCGTGGCGGATGATTGTCTCACCTGCCGCCAGCAGTTTGTTTGCACGAATAACCTGTTGCAAGCCACCCGCTCGCTGAAGTTGCAAGTGGTCGCGTTTTCCCCGGCGCAATACACGACGCTGAAACAGACGCTCAAAGGTCTCGATTACGACGCGCGCAAAATGCCGGTGCTGACGCTGGGTAAAGTGGACGGCGAGAAAAAAACGGTCGCCAATGTGTCGGCGACCAAGCCGGTGCAGTCCGACGCCCTCGTTTTGGAAAGCCGCAAGCAACTGGACGTGATTGACGCCCACACGGCGGTGTATCACGTCAGTTATTCCAAGCGCATTTTGAGTTATGAAGGCAAGAAGCGCGAGGCGGAGTTGAAAATTGAATTCAATCCGGCCACGCAAGCGGCCCGCTTGCTTCGCGCGGTCAACATTGCTCGCACTGGCGAGCGCTCGGAAATTTCGCCCGGCGAAATCAATGTGATGGACGCCGGCTGGAACGCGTCCGCAAAACGTTACACCGGCGCGAAAACGCTCGTGGCCAATCTGCCGAACGTGGACATCGGCTCGACCATCGAAGTGGAATTTGAAATCACGGAGACCAACCGGCCGTTCGTCGCGGGCTTCGAATCCTTCCAGTTGGCGGATGAGTTGCAAGCGAAGTCGGTGACTTTAACCGCGCCGGCAGGACTAAAAATCGCGAAGCGCGTCAGCGGCGTGCCCGGCAGCGTGAAAGAAAGTAGCGAGCGCACGGGCGACCGGCAGACGCTCCGTTGGACGGCAGAAAAAGTCAAAGCGCAGCCGGCGGAAGGGCAGCTGCCGCCGGAATGGGTGTTTGGTTCCAGCGTGAATTTTTTCATTGGCGACGTGAATTGTTATTACCGCGAATTGGAACGCACGCTGCTGGACCGGGCGGGAAAAAGTACGCAAGCTGCCGCGCGGGCGCGCCAGTTGACGGGCACCGCTGCGACTCGGTTAGAGGCGGTGAAAAGTATCCGCGACTATGTGGTAAAATCTATTCGGCTCGCGGGTCCGGGTTTCGGGGAATTGCCGTTGAGCGAGTTGTCCGCCGCCGACACGACGCTGGCGGATGGTTACGGGCATCTGGCGGATCGGGCGATTTTGTTGCACGCCATGTTGACGGCCGCCGGCTTTTCGCCGGAATTTGTGCTCGCGTCCGAGCTGCCGCCGATTGCGCCGATTACTGAGGTGGTGAAACAATTTCCGCTGCCGCAAAATTTTCAGTATCCGCTCGTGCGCGTGGTGGTGGCCGGCGAAACGTATTACTTGAATGATACCGACGAGTATGCGCAGCTGGGCACGACGCCCCATGCCAATCGACTGGCCTGGACGTTAGCGACGCGTAAGTTGGGAGAAATCCAGCCGGCGAAAAATTGCCGCGATCATGCCGAGACCGTCTACACGCTGGAATTGGCGAATGACGGTCGGGCGCAAATCGGCATCACCCAGCATTTCTACGGCAACGCGTTCAATCAGAAAAAACATTATTTTGCGGAGCTGCCGCCGGAAGAGCGGCGGCGTTATTTTCAAGAATTGGTTTCCTCGGTCGCCCAAGGCGCGCGGCCGGCGGGGGATTTGGTGACGCAATTTGATACTTATCCCGGGGTGGAACAATTCCGTGTGAACATTGATCATTTTGCGGTGGTGGACGGAAACTATTTTTACTTCGATCTGCCGTTTGCGCCATCGCTGTTCCCCGCCGGTACGGATTCGCGCTCGCTGCCGCTGTTCATTTCTCGCGGCGGCCGAAGCGTGGTGCGCACGGAAATTTCGCTGCCGTCGGATTTCCGGAAGCCGGTCATCGTGCCGCCGGGTAAAAAATTGGCAGCGGCCGGCGCACTTTCGGCGCGGATCAAAACGGTCGCGGCGGCGGGCAAATTCAGCATCACACACGAATTAGAAACCACGCCGGCCATCGTCGCGGCGAGAGATTATCCGGCACTGCTGCGAACGGAAGCGGTCTTGCGTGAAAAGTCGGGCCGGTCCTTCCTCTGGCAAAAGGATTGAGCGGCGGCGGGAGGCTCCGCATATTATCCGCTCAGCAGGTTTTAATGCTTAAAACAGGTCGCTAATCCGTGCGTGGCTGCTGGGGGGTATTCTTTTTGCCGTGAGTTCTCATTTAATATTGAACAATCCGGATTGTGTGTTAATATTTGAGCCGGTTGAAACGTAATTCCAAAAAGCTGGTGGCGACCGTCGTCGCAAGCGGGGTGGTGCCGTTAAATCCGGTCGAGGTGGAGACCATCCACCTGTTCGTTCAACTTTCCCGTGCATTAGGGCAGCCGCCGTCGGTGGCAGAAATTTATGGGTTATTGTTTGTTTCCCCGCGTCCGTTGCCGCAAGATGATTTTATTGCGCGGCTGAATTTAAGCAAAGGATCGGCTAGCCAAGGTTTGCGCTATTTGCAGGATTTGGGCGCGGTGCGAACGGAGTATGTGGCGGGGGACCGGCGAGTGCATTACACCGCCGTGGCGGAATTGCGGAATCTGGCCAATCGTTTTTTACAGCAGCAGGTGTTGACCTATTTTGAGGGCAGTGAGCAAAGGTTGAAGCGGCTGGAGGCGGAAGCGCAAAATTTATCTAAGGAAACCAGAGAGCATGTGGTTACCCGGGTAAAGATGCTCCGCAGTTGGGAACGGAACGGGCGGCGGGTGTTGCCAATCGTGCTAGCTCTGATAGGCGGTCGCAAGGCATAGGCCCGGGCGATGGTGGCAAAGTTTTCAGTGCGGGTTGCGGGTAAAATCTCGAGACATGCGCCGGGTGGTTTTGGAGCTAACAGGCTGCAAACAACCACGGGCGGCAGCATGATTACAAACTAAATGAAAGGCCGGTTGGTACATCTAGACTGCTTGCGCGGCGCTGCAGCACTGTTAGTATGCGTGTCGCACCTCCGAGCCTTTCTGCTAGTGCCTTTTTCACAATTGCCGGCTCCCAGTTTTTGGGTGCATTTATGTTATTTTGTCTCGGGATTGGGACACCAATCGGTGATGGTTTTTTTTGTTTTGAGCGGTTATCTTGTTGGTGGCAGCGTCTTGACCGCCCGGCAAACAGGCAATTGGTCTTGGAGTAACTATGGACTCCGGCGTATGAGTCGGCTGTGGATGGTGTTGCTGCCCGCCTTGCTGCTAACATTGATTTGGGATCAACTGGGCGCACAACGTACTCCGGAAGCTTATCTGGGTAAGTTGGGTGCCATTTACCTTTCGGGACCCGACGTCCATGCGCCGGCTGACTGGCGGCTTGCTGCTTTTGCCGGCAACATGTTTTTTTTGCAAACCCTCGTCGTCAATTGCTACGGCACCAACGGGCCGTTGTGGAGTCTGGCCAATGAATTTTGGTATTATCTGCTTTTTCCACTCCTACTAGCCGCCCTGCTGCCGGTTCCGGGCGGGGGAATTGCGCGGCGTGTAGCGTGCGTATTCTTACTTGTCGGCGCCTTCTGTCTGTTGCCTAGTGGCCTGTTGCGAGACGGGTTGGTTTGGTTGATGGGGGCGGGTGTATTTGTCGTCACGCAAAACTGGCGCATCTCCAGTTGGATGGCGCATCCACTGTGGTTGTACGCAGGCGGTCTAGCCGCGCTGGGGGTGTTGACCGCCAGCCGCATGGAAGTACTGGGGAGGGCAGACAACCTGCTGTTAGGTGCCGGATTTGCCGTTCTCGTCGCGGCCCTCGCGGTTCGGGGGCAAGCCGCTGGGGGCGCCGGTGTGCGGTTTCGGCTTGCCGGATTTGCCCCGTATTCCCAGTTGGCGGTGGCTGCTTCGGAAATTTCCTACACTCTGTATCTTGTGCATTTTCCGGCAATGTCATTTTTGTTCTTCACCTGCTTCGGCGGCAAACGGCTGCTTCCCGGACCGACCGCTGGTGTATGGTTTGTCTGCGTATTGGCGGGAACCATTGCCTACGCCGCCGTTGTGTGGTGGCTGTTTGAGCGCAATACCGATCGTTTTCGCAAATGGGTTGAAAGCCTCACGAAACTAGGGAAAGAATCTCCCGCTCAATTAAATAAATGACCGTAAAGAATTTTGACGCCATGATGAATTCCAAAACCATTCCCTTCAATCGCCCGGCGCTTTCGGGGCGAGAGCTAGATTACGTTCGCCAATCGGCGGTTTCGGGCGAACTGGCCGGGGATGAGGCATTTTCCAAGCAGTGCCACAATTTTCTCCAATCCACTTTGGGCGTGCGGCGTGCGCTGTTGACGCCTTCCTGCACCCACGCTTTGGAAATGTGCGCGCTGTTGCTAGATATTCAGCCAGGTGACGAAGTGATTGTCCCGTCTTTCACCTTCGTGTCTACGGCGCTGGCCTTTCACCTGCGCCGCGCCAAACTGGTATTTGCCGACGTCCGGCCCGACACCTTGAATCTAGACGAGCGGCGATTGGCCGAGTTGATCACGGGAAAAACGCGAGCCATCGTCGTGGTGCATTATGCCGGAGTCGGCTGCGAGATGGATGAAATCTTACGCGTTGCAGCCGAGCGTAACATCCCCGTGGTGGAGGACAACGCCCATGGCCTATTCGGCAAATACCGCGGTCGCTGGCTTGGTACGATGGGAGACTTGGGCGTGCAAAGTTTTCACGCCACCAAAAACTTCACTTGCGGCGAAGGTGGCGCGCTGTTGATCAACTCTGTGCGGCACGTCGAACGCGCCGAAATCATCCGGGAAAAGGGCACTGACCGTAGCCGGTTTTTCCGAGGCCAAGTGGACAAGTATTCGTGGGTGGATACCGGTTCTAGTTATCTGTTGAGCGACCTTCAGGCGGCCTACCTTTACGCCCAACTGGAGCGGTGGGAATCCATCCAGATGGAGCGCCAGTGCCTGTGGGAGCGATATGCTGCTGAACTGGGCGGTTGGGCCGCAGCGCAGGGCGTCCAGCTGCCCGTGGTGCCGGCTCATTGCCAGCAGGCGTATCACATGTTTTACCTACTGTTGCCGTCTCTGGCGGCGCGCACTGCGCTGATTGAGCACCTCAAGGCGGCGGGCGTTCAGGCGGTCTTCCACTACCTGCCATTGCACCTTTCCAAAATGGGGGTGCAACTGGGCAGTCGTGTCGGCGACTGTCCAGTGACTGAAGACGTGAGTGACCGGCTGTTGCGTTTGCCGTTTTTTAATTCGTTGAAGGAACCTGATCAATCCCGGGTCATCGCGGCCGTCATTAGTTTTAACGTGTAATCATTTTAGCTAAGTTCCAATTAATATCTAAACTCTTCCTATGGAAATGCTCATCAAACCCGGACTAGCCGAAAAAAATTATTGGCGTGACCTGTGGCGTTATCGCGAATTGTTTTATTTTTTGGCGTTGCGCGACATGCTGATCCGATACAAGCAGACGGTGTTCGGCTTGGCGTGGGCAATCCTTCGCCCCTTGCTCACAACAGTTGTATTTACGGTGGTTTTTGGAAAAATCGCCAATATGTCAGCTCCGGGAGGCGTTCCTTATCCACTTTTTGTTTTGGCTGCCATGTTACCGTGGCAGTTTTTTTCGACCGCCATGAGTGATGCCAGCAACAGCCTAATCAACAATGCAAACCTTATTTCCAAGGTCTATTTTCCGCGGTTGGTTGTGCCAGCAAGCGCCGTTATTACCAGCTTTGTGGACTTCCTCATTACGCTGGTATTGCTCGGAGTGGCAATGGTTTGGTATGGGTTTTATCCCGATTGGCGGATATGCTGTCTTCCTTTATTTATGCTTTTGGTCTTTGGTGCCAGCTTAGGCGTGGGGCTTTGGCTATGCGCGTTGAATCTCGAATATAGGGACTTTCGTTATATCGTCCCGTTCATCTCGCAGTTCGGGCTGTTCATTTCGCCCGTTGGATTTCAGAGCGATTCCGTGCCCGCTGTCTGGCATTGGCTCGGAATGGATTTGCCAGCGCGGATGATTTTTGCACTTAACCCCATCGTGGGCGTTATTCAAGGATTCCGCTGGTGCTTGTTGCAAGGCCATACTACTCTGATGCCATTTGCTGTTGCCACGTCTGTGGTCACCGTTTTGACCTTGATGGCGTCTGGTCTCTGGTATTTTCGCAGAATGGAACGTTCTTTTGCAGACATTATATGAGTGACTCAATCATCTCCGTAGATAATTTGGGCAAAAAATACTTGCTGCGGCATCAGGCCCAACGGCAACGTTACGCGACCCTGCGGGAAACCGTGATTGAAAAGGTCCGCAGTTGTTTTGTGCGGACTGGCAGAAGATCTGTTCGGGAAACGATCGAATATTTTTGGGCTTTGAACGATGTTGCTTTTGAGGTGAAGCGTGGAGAGGTCGTGGGCGTGATTGGCCGGAACGGTGCAGGCAAGAGCACTTTGTTGAAAATCCTTAGCCGGATTACCGAGCCGACCACGGGGGAAGTGTGGCTGCGTGGTCGCGTAGCCAGCCTTCTCGAGGTCGGTACGGGATTCCATCCCGAACTGACTGGACGCGAAAACATTTTTCTGAACGGGGCGATTCTGGGCATGGCGCGGCAGGAAATCCTCCGCAAATTTGATGAGATCGTTGCTTTTGCCGAGGTGGAAGCGTTTCTGGACACACCGGTGAAGCGTTATAGTAGCGGTATGTATGTGCGGTTGGCTTTTGCCGTGGCTGCGCATTTGGAGCCTGAAATCCTGATTGTGGATGAAGTTTTAGCAGTGGGTGATGCGGAATTTCAAAAAAAATGCCTCGGGAAAATGAACGACGTGGCCAAGGGGGGGCGCACCGTCCTGTTTGTCAGCCACAACATGGGTGCCGTGCAGGCTCTTTGTTCCCGCGGTCTACTTTTGACTGGCGGTCGGCTTGTCATGGACGGACCCGTACGCAGCGTATGTGAGCGATATTTACAGGGAAGTGCGCGTGGTCTCGCGGGGGTCGTTACTTGGTCGGCTGATTCGAATGCCCGAATGTGTTTTACGGAACTCGCCGTACTAAATGAAAAGAACCAGCCCGTTGGGCGCTTGGGCATCGAAGAGAAAATTCGGGTTCGCGTGTCCTATCAGGTTGGCAGTCCGTTGACCGGCGCCACAATCTGTTTGCGGGTTAGACGCAATGGCATCCTGCTTTTCAACAGTTTTGATTCGGACGAAACGCCCGCATGGCTGGGTATGCGCTCCCCGGGCAAATACGAGGCTATTATTGAATTGCCGAGGTATATGCTGGGGGCGGGGCAGTATACTTTAAGTATCGGGGCCGGAATTCCCCGGACGGAATCCATCGTCGGGGAGTTGATGGATGTGTTGGCCTTCGAATTACATGAAGAGACTCAGGACGTATGGATCAAAGGTTATGCCGCCGAGCGAGGCGCGCTTCTGATTGCGCCGATAAAATGGTCCGTGGAACGGCTTCCTTAATGGCCTTGGATTCAAGTTGCGAGTGCGACAGAATTGGTGGGTGAAATATCATCAATTAAGCACGGAGGAACGGTATGCGTTGGCGGCGTTGCGCCGGCAGAATCTGGGGATGGCGAAGCTGGCGGAACAT
>TBL_comb47_HYPODRAFT_10007289_pt1 | contig 11668 bp, 10 predicted proteins | sample TroBogypolimnion_40_FD_10682 | JGI IMG/M metagenome (IMG submission 10682) | reverse complement strand
GTGCGGCGGGCGGTGGTCGTTCCGGTCCAGGATCCGGCCGCCGGCAAGCAGCTGGTGGCGTGCGTGGCGCCCGCCTCCGCCGCGACCGCCGCGGAGCTCAAGCTCGCCCTGTCCGGGCGCCTTCCGGCCCACATGGTCCCGCACCGCGTCATCCTGCTGCCGGAACTGCCGCGGACCGCCAACGGCAAGGTGGACCGGCCCGCCCTCCAGGCCCTGGCCGCCGCCCGGACGGAACCGGAAGCTTCCTGTGTGCCTCCCGCCAACGCCCTGGAAGGCAAGCTGGTGCGGATCTGGGAGGCGCTGTTCGACGGCGGCCCGATCGGCGCCAGGAGCGACTTTTTCGAGCTCGGCGGGCATTCCCTGCTGGCCATCCGGATGCTGGACAAGGTCGAGCAGGAGACCGGCGTCCGCCTGCCGGCCTCTACCCTGCTTCACGCCGCCACCATCCAGGACCTGGCCCAGGCCATCATCGCCAGCGACCTGCCGCGGATATGCGGACCGCTGATCGCCATGCGGAAGGAAGGCGGCAGACCGCCGTTCTACTACCTTCACGGCGACTATTCCGGATGCGGGTTCTACTGCAGGGAGATGGTGGAGCCTCTCGGCGCGGACCGGCCTTTCTATGTGATGCCCAGCCTTGGCTTGGCGGGCGAGCTGCCCCTGACCATCGAAGCCATGGCCGCGAAGCACCTGGAGGCGCTGCTGGCCCACCGGAAGGCGGGTCCCTTCCTGCTCGGGGGGTACTGCAACGGCGGTCTCATCGCCTTCGAGATGGCGCGGCAGCTGCAGCAGCGGGGGCTCGAGGTCGGCCTGGTCGTCGTGATCGACGCCGATGCGGCCTGGGCGACCAGGTCCCGGCACAGGATGGTCCAGGCGCTGTTCCGCGGCTACGGCCGCCTACGGGGACTCGACGGGGAGGAAAGGCGGCTGCTCGGCATCCGCGCCCGGCTGGAGGTGAACCGGCGGGAACTGGTCGGGACCTGGCGTCAGCTGGGGCGGATCCCCGGATGGGGAGCCCGCGCCGTCGAAGCCGTCCGGCGCCCCTACCAGATCCTCCGGATCGAGCGGAAATTGCGCAAGGCGGGGCTCAGGCTCGCGCAGTCCCATGGCAGTGCCGATCCCACCAGTCCTGCCTACCGGGACAAGTATCTCGGGGTCATCTACCGCGCAGCGGTGCGGGAATATGACCCCGGGACGTTCCGGGGGAAGGTGGTGGTGCTGAGCTCGTCCCACATGGACAAGGTCTTCCCCGGCGCCCCCGCGACGGGCTGGGACCGGGTGGCGGCCGAGGTGGAGACCCGGGCCATCCCGGGCGATCACCTGACCTGCCTGACGGAACATGCCGGCGCGCTGGCTGAGACCATCCGGCATTACCTGCAGAAGGCCGATGGGCTCGGGGAGGGTTCCTGAGACCCGCCCGCCTGGAACTGGGACCCGGGGAGGTCCATGTCTGGCGGGCTTCGCCCGAAGCCATGGCGGACCATGCGGGCCTGGAAAGGCTTCTGTCTCCCGAAGAACGGTCGGCCCGGCAGCGGTTCCTGCGCGAAGCCGACCGGCGGGCCTATGCGGCCAACCGGGGCCTGCTGCGCTCCCTGCTGGGCCGGTATCTGTCCATGGACCCGGCCTCGGTGCCGATCCGGCGCGGGCCCCACGGCAAGCCGGAGCTGGTTCCAGCCGCGGATTCCGGGCCGGTCCATTTCAGCCTGGCGCATACCCGGGGATTGTCCCTCTTCGCCTTCACCCGCCTGGGCGGGGTGGGAGTGGACGTCGAACGCATCGACCCGGGCCTGGACCCGGAGCGGTGCGCCGCATGGATCCGCCTGCCCGCGGCGCGCGCCCGCCTCCTGGCGTTCCCGGACACGGAAAAGCTCGCGGCCTTCTATTCGGCCTGGACCGCCCAGGAGGCCTGGGCCAAGGCGCTGGGTCCGGGGCTCGGCCCGGTGCTGGACGCGCCGGAGGGCGGGAATCCCATGGCGCCGGCCGGCCTGACCCTGGTGACCCTCGATGCCGGTCCCGGGTATGCCGCCGCCCTTGCCGCCCCGGGGCCGGACTTCAGCCTGTCGTTCATGGGCAGGATCGGGTGCCACCCCCTGGAGTGAGGCGGGTCAGGGCACGATCTCCGAATGTCCCAGGCGCTCCGCCCAATACCTGGCATAGAGCGCGGCCAGCGCGGGATCCCGGATCACCAGGAGGTTCTCGGCGTTGCTCTCCTCGGCGGACTTGGTGAAGTTGAAGCTGCCGGTGATGACCGTCCCCGCGTCGATCACCATGACCTTGTTGTGGGCCAGGCCGCGCACCGTGTCGATCCACACCGGGATACCCGCATGGCGCAGATAGGTCAACCCGCTGTATCGCTCGGTGCGCTGGCCCTTGTCGAGGATCACCCGGACCTCCACCCCGCGGTCGCGGGCGCCCTTGAGCGCGCCCGCGATGGGGGCGCTGGTGAAGCTGTAGGCCTGGACCAGGATGGTCTTCCGGGCGCCGTCGATGGCGCCCACCACCGCCCCGGTGCAACCGCCGCGGGGGCTGAAATAGACCTGGACCGGGGCGTGCTCCAGCACCAGGTCGGCGGCCCTGGCCGGGAGCAGGAGGGCCAGGAGAAGGCAGGAGATTTTGAGGTTCATGGCTCCATGGTAGACGAATGCCGCCGCCGCCGGCGCCCCCGGGAACAGGATCCATTCGACCTATCGCTGGAAATAGCGGAGGAGGCGCATGCCGTTGAACACCACCAGCAGGCTCCCGCCCATATCGGCGAACACCGCCATCCACAGGGTGGCGCGGCCGGTCATGGCCAGCAGCAGGAAAGCCGCCTTGATGCCCAGCGCCAGCCCGATGTTCTGCCGGAGCACGGTTCCGGCATGCCGGCTCAGGCGGATGAAGTCCGCGATCTTGCGCGGATCGTCATCCATGATGGCGACGTCGGCGATCTCCAGGGCCGTGGCGGTGCCCGCGGCCCCCATGGCGAAACCGATGTCGGCCCGCGCCAGCGCGGGCGCGTCGTTCACGCCGTCGCCCACCATGCCGACCGGCCCCAGGCGCTCGTGCAGTTCGGCCACCGCGGCCTGCTTGTCCTCCGGCATCAGGTTGCCGCGCGCGTCCTGGATGCCCAGCTGACCGGCGATGGCGCGGGCGGTGGCCGGGTTGTCGCCGGTGAGCATGACCGGTTCCACGTGCATCGCCCTGAGGGCCCTGATCGCGGCGAGGCTTTCCGGCCTGACCGTGTCGGCCACGCCGAACAGCGCCACCGGTCCGGCGGCGGCGCACAGGACGATGGCCGTCTGGCCCGTGCCTTCCAGCTCGGCCAGGCGAGCTTCGAGCGCCGGATGGCACAGGCCCAGCTCCTCCACCAGCCGGTGGTTGCCCAGGTGCCAGGGTTCGCCGTCGATGCGGCCCCGGACCCCGCGGCCGTGGAGCACGCCGAAGTCCTCCACCGGCAGCGGCGCCGCCCCGGGCTGCCGCTCCCGCCATCCCCGCACCAGGGCCTGGGCGACCGGATGGGTGCTGTGGTCGTCCAGGCTCGCGGCGATCCTCAACGCCCGGTCCAACGGCATCGCGCCGAGGGCCCACCCGTCGCTGAGCGAGGGCTGCCCGCGGGTCAGGGTCCCCGTCTTGTCCAGGGCGATGGCTTTCAAGGTCCGGCCGCCTTCCAGGAAGACCCCGCCCTTGATCAGGATGCCGTGCCTGGCGGCCGCGGCGAGGCCGCTGACGACCGTGACCGGGGTGGAGACCACCAGCGCGCACGGGCAGGCGATCACCAGCAGCACGATCGCCTGGTAGAGCCAGGAGGCCCATGAGCCGCCGGCCAGCAGCGGCCCCAGCACCGCCGCCAGCACGGCCAGGATCACCACCGCGGGAGTGTAATAGCGTGCGAACCGGTCCACGAAGCGCTGGGTCGGCGCGCGCTGCGACTGCGCTTCCTGGATGGCCGCGCCGATGCGGGCCAGGGTGCTGTCGCCGGCCGCGGCGGTCACCGCCGCTTCCACCACCCCGTCGGTGACGATGCTGCCCGCGTACAGGGCATCCCCGGCGGCCTTGTCCACCGGCAGGCTTTCGCCGGTGACCGGAGCCTGGTCCAGCGCCGCGCGGCCCGAGACCACCCGCGCATCCAGCGGCACCCGCGCCCCGGTCCGGATCCGGATGCGGCTGCCGATGCCCACCTGGGCCACCGGCCGGTCCTGCCAGCCGTCCGTCCCCTCCACTTCGGCGGTTTCCGGAGCCAGCGCGGTCAAGGACCGGATCGCGTCCCGGGCCCGGGCCAGGGACATCGATTCGATCGCCTCGGCGATGGCGAACAGGAAGACCACCATCGCCGCTTCGGGCCACCTGCCGATGACCACCGCCCCGATGGCCGAGAGGGACATCAGGAAGTAGATGTTGATCGTCAGGTTCCGGAGGGCGATCCAGCCTTTCCGGAGGGTGGGCAGGCCGGCGCTGAGGATGGACAGCGCGGACAGCCCCATCACCGGCCAGGCGGTGTCATGGCCGGTGTTCCAGGCGAGGAGCTCCGCGCCGAGCGCCGCCAGCCCGCCGACGGCCAGAAGCCCCTTCTCCCGGGCGCCCAGGACCGGCGCCGCCGCCGGCTTCGCCCCGGCCTCCACCAGCACGGGGGGCATCTCCAGTTCCCGCAGCGCCTGGGCGATCGGGTCCGGATCGTCCAGCCGGTGGTACACCGTCAGTTCCCGTTCCAGCAGGTTGAAATCGAGCCGGGCGATGCCGTCCATCCGTTCCAGCCGCCTGCGGATCAGCTGTTCTTCGGTGGGGCAGCACAGGGCCTCGATGCGATAGCGCACCCGACCGGCCCCTTCGGGGGGCGGCGCGGGCCTGGCCGGCGCCAGGCCCCGGCGGGCGCCCTTCCGGTACCGGGGACGCTGCCGGTCCAGGGCCGGCCCGCGGCAGACCTTGCGCCGGCCGGATCCGGCCGCCTGGCATCCCTTGTCGTCTTCGCCCATGATCACGCCCCGCCTGCAACGATGGCACCATTTCACACCCTGTCGTCGCCACAGGTCCAAGAGCCGAGGGGGAAAACCTGCCCCTGCCGTCCGCCTTGACGGTTCATCCATAATATATATCTTTAATATATGCCCGAACCTGGGCAGCCGTGGGGGTCCCATGAAGTTGTCATCGGCTCTGGCGTTGACTGCGGCCCTGGCCGCCGGCCCCCTGCGCGCCGCTGGACAGGAACAATGGTTCAGGCTCATCAACAAAGCCAGCCAGGCCGTAGAGGTGTGGGTTGTGCAATTCAAGCCGCAGGGGGGGACCTCGAAATACCGCTGGCGTTCCTTCAACGTCAAACTCGGGCTCGGCGAAGAGAAGACCGAGCACACGGAGGATGGCTTCGGCATCTACCGGATCGGAGTTCCCCCGTGGATGATGCCGCCCTTGTACAAGTGCGACTGGGAAACCTATGCCAAACCCTATCTGATGGGCTCCTACCCGCACCAGCTGGTCTACCCGAAGAGTTACGACAAGGGCACGCCATGGTGCTTCTACGTCTCCGATACCCAAACGCCCGGCCGGTTCTGGGTCACCACCACCGACTGGTTCCGGCCCTGAGGAGCGACAAGCCATGAACCGACGGATCACTTCGTGCCTGATCGCCTCGATCCTGGCCGGCACCGCCCTCAACGCCGAGAACTGCAATATCAAGAACATTGACGAAGGCGCCAACCGGCCCGCGATCTGGGTGGAGGTATGGGGCCCGACTGTCAATGATTTCGGGCAATTGTGGGGACCAGTCCTGAAGCACAGCTTCTACCTGAAGCCCGGGCATGACGTTACTTTCGACCTCGGACGCGGAATCGAGTTTTTCCTTACCGGAACCGAATTCGACGTGGCGAAAGGGGAGACGCTGCTGCGCAGCGATATCTGCGACATGGACTGCACCGGGGGCCATTTCTGGCTCACCTGGCGCTGGAATTTCGAGGTGACCTCCCAGGGCAAAAACCCCGGCGTCAACACCTCCACCTTCTGGCGCAATGACAAGTATGGCGGCGGTTGCCCCAACTGATCCAGCCCGGCAAGGCGGTCCCGATCGCCATGGAACACCAGGGCTCCCGTTAGCAGGTTCCCCCGTTCATCACCTGGAGCCGCCCCGGTCCGACAGGACCTGGCGGTGGACCAGGCCGCGGGCACCGTCGTGATCGTCGGCCTGGACGGGGTGGTGGAGCCCTGGCTGGGGGCCGAAGACCGGGAGGACCGGGCCCGGGACGGCCGGGGAAGCGTCCGTGGCCGCCGAACTGGCCGGCCTGGACGGGCGCACCGGGGTGACCTACGGCCAGAACGGCGGCGCCTACGCCACCCGCGGCCTCACGCTGGTCCTCAGCCCGGATGGCGGCGGCATCATCACCTGCTTCCCCAGCGCCCGGTAGACCGGATCAACCGTCCGGCAGGAGCTGTTTCGCTTCCGCGGCCGGAGCCTTGTCGCCGGCCACGGGTCCGCTCACCGACTTCCGCTCGCCCTTGGCCGGCGGCTCCGCCTGGAGGTTCGGGAGCAGCCGGACCCGGCCATTCTCCCAGTCGCACAGGGCCACGTGCCCTCCCGGGGTCGCGGTGAAGCTGAACTTATGCTCGATGGTCTGGCGCGCGGCGGCCTGCACTTTGCCTTCGGGGGTCAGGACCAGCAGCTGGGTGGGCCAGCCGCCCGATCCGGCGGGCATGCCCGAAACGAACAGGTGCCGGCCGGAGACGGCGATATCGTGGGGGGTGAAACCGGACGGCCAGCTCTCCGGCCTGGCCAGGGGCTTCACCTTCAGGGTCTGCGGATCGATCCGGAACGCGGTCCGGGCCGCAGCGTCCACCACCCACACCCGTCCATGGCCGTCCGCCGCCACCAGCATGGCGGCGCCCGGGGTCTTTTCCTTGCTTTCCACGGGGCCCGGCTCCGCGCCGTACAGCCATTTCACATCACCCTTGCGCTTCGCCCCGCCCTTGAGCAGCCGGGCGACGCTGCGTTCGAAGCCGAGGATGATGCCGCCGTCGGGGGCCACGGCGAAGGTATGCCAGCGGCCCGGCAGTCCCAGGTCGGCGAACTGGCTGGCCTGCAGCAGGTGGTAGTCCAGGGACACGTGCCAGCCGGCCTCGCGCCTGGACAGCTTGAGCAGGCGCAGGGATCCGTCCGCCAGCGACAGGACCAGGGTGGAATCGGGCCCCGCCGCCAGGCCTTCGGCGTCCATCGGCAGGTACCCGGAGATTTCCTCGGCCTGCCAGCTGTCCGCGCCGGGAACGCGCTGCAGGTGGAGGAGCCGGGCAAAGGGATGGTGGTCGCAGCTGTCCAGCCCCGGAACGCACTGGGCGCAGAATGGACGGGAATCCAGGACGAACAGGCCGTCGTCGCTGAAACTGGCGGCCGCGATGGGTTCCATGGACCCGGCGGTGTGGAGGGTGAGGATGGTTCCGGGGCTGAACATGCCCCGGACCGGAGCGCCGTGGCCGGCGGCCAGCAGCGCCAGCGCGGTCCCCAGCAGCCGCTGCCGGACGCCCATGGGGCGGGTCGCGGGAATCCGGCGGGCCAGGGCCTGCCAAAGCCTGGTGAAGGAGGGGGCATGCAGCATCGGGGTTGAACCTACAGTCGAGGGCCTTAGTGGAAGTCTTCCAGGGACAGGCAGTCCAGGTCGCGGAGAACGATGGTGCGGTCGCCTTCCAGCCCCAGTTCGGCGGGCAGGACCGGCAGGAGGCAGCGCACCCACGGCGGCGCCTGGGCTGAAACCGGCCCGGCGGCCTCCCAGGAGAACGGGACCGGTTCCAGCCCGCCGACCCGAAGGTCCTCGGAAACCAGCCGGAACGCCATTTCGACCCAGGTGGCCCCGCCGGCGGCGCGGAAGGTCGCGGTGGCGCCGGCGGGGATGTCCCAGCGTCCGGGCCGGTCCGGGGTCAGCAGGGCGGGTTCCTGGCCGGGGCCGGTGCCTTCGGCCAGCACCGGCCTGGCCGGGGCTTCGCAGGAGAAGCGCCAGTCCCAGATCGAATCGTTGCGGATGGTCAGGGTCTCCGGGGCGGGACGGGGGGCCGGCCGGGCCGGGGCGGAGCCGGCGCCCGCGCCCGATCCCGAGCCCTGGCCTGCTTCGGCGGCCGATGCCGGGGCCGGGCCGGCGCCGGCCGCGGTGGCCTCCGGAGCGGCCCCGGAGGGGGAGGCGGGCGGGAGGATGGTGATGAAGGAATCCCCTTCGCCCAGGGCAAGCCGGGCGAAGGCCGGGCTGGTCTGGTCCAGCAGGATCCTGGGCAGCGTCCGCTTCACCTTCCCGCCTCGAGCCGGTTCCCCGCCCGCGGAGGCCTCCCCCACGCGGACGATCAGGCTCTCGACCTGGAAGCGGGCGCTCGCCGCCGCCCCGTCGGCGCCCGCCAGGTGGAAAAAGCGCAGGCGATCGTCCTCGCCCCGGCGGATCCGGTTGCTGGGGGCGGACAGATCGAATTTCGCCGTGGTGCCGTCGGCGATGGTGAACGCGACTTCCACATCCGGTTTCTTTTTCTTCCGGGCCGTGGCCCAGGTGCTGGTTTCCGGCGCGCCCTGGCCCTCGGCGTTGGGCCTGGTCTCCACCGCGACATCCTTCCTCAGGGCCGCGCGCAAGGTCCACGCTTGGCCTGATTCATTGCGGATGCGGATGCTCTGGCGCGAACCGTTCCTGCGGCTCCGGGCGGCGCCGGCCGCCGGCGGGCTGTCGGAATCGTCCGCATCGCTCGCGAACGGGTCCTCGGCGACCGGCGCCTTGGCTTCCTTGCGGGCGCGCTTGCGCGCCGGTCCCTCGGCCCCGTCCTCCCCTCTCGGCCGTTTCCTCGAACCGGCCCCGGCGGACGGAGCCGGCTCCAGGTCCATGGGGGCGCCTGGACTCGCCGCGGGCTCCTCCTTCGAGGCCACCGAAGCCCCGTCCAGGGATGGCAGGGACACGGGCGTACCGGGAAGGGGTGAGCGGTCCGCCCGGGGCGCGCCGGCGCCCATGGGCAGAAGCGGGACGTTCCGCGCGAGCAGGGTGAGCATCTGCTGGACCAGCGAGGCGCCCTGGAAGACCTGGTAGGAATCGCCATGGATGATGAACTCGGCGCCGTTCAGGGTGCCCAGCTTCTGCTGGATGTCGGCCGGCCGCAGGGCATACCGGGAAGCGAGGGAAAACACCTCCAGGGACGTCTGGGACGGCCCCGGCCGGGGGACGACGCCCCAATGGGCGACCAGGTTCACCAGGAAGGGGTTGGAATCCCCGGCGTTCTTGTCGTGGAGGGTGAAGGCGACGACGCCCGCCGGGGTGGCCCCGGCGTCCCAGGTGAGGTCGCAGGCCAACCCGGGCAGCAGCGGCAGCGGATCGGCCGGCCCCGGGGTGTAGCTGGAACCGATGCCCAGGCTGGTGCCGTCAAGGCGCACCAGGCATTGGGCCGTGGGCCCCGTGCCGGCCCCGCGCAGGGTCCAGGTGGACAGACTCCGGTTGATGACCGTGATCCGGGCCTGGGCCGAAGCCAGGATGGCCAGGGAACAGCCCCAGCAGGCAAGCAACCGTTTCAGCAAGATGCACATGGTTTCATCAACTCCAATCCGCCGGAAAAGGGGGTCGAAGGGTATGTGCAATTAATTAAGGAAAAATTCCCGGGTGATCCGCGCGGCGGTTCAGGGCTCCTGCCGGCCGAACCGGCAGCGGGCCTGGAGAGCCAGGATGTCCACCTTGTTCTTGTACGTGCCCGAAAGGTTGCCCCGGAAGAAATCCGGGCCGCCCTGGGTCGCCTGCAGCTGCAGGGTGGAGTCCTTGGCGAAGATGTGGGTGTAGGCCAGGTCCATGGAGAAGGCCCGGGTGAACGCGTAGCCCGCCCCCAGGGAGGCCCAGGTCCGCTGGGCGTCCGGGATCCGCGGGGTGCGGAAGGCATCGGTGCTGGGGGTCTGGTCCAGGGCCAGGCCGGTCCTCAGGGTCCAGGCCCGGTTCGGCCGCCAGGTGAGGCCCAGGGCCAGGAACCAGGAATCCCGCCAGTGCTCCGGGGTGACCGAATCGGGCTGGCCGCTGGCGAACAGGATGCGGATCTCCTGGAACCGCGACCAGAAGGTGCGGGCGGCTTCGGCTTGCAGGGTGAGGCCCGGGGTCGCGTCCCAGGCGGCGCCCAGGGAGGCGGTGGCGGGCTGGTTGGCGCAGGGGGTGGCCCCGCCGTCCTTGAAGGTGCCGGCCAGGGCCGCGGGGACCCCCTGGTAGCTGACGTCGCCCTTGAGCCGGAAGTCGATGGCGGACTGGTAGGCGGCTCCGAAGCGCAGGGTGGCGGAAGGCTCGAACAGCGCCCCGGCCTTCCAGCCCAGGCCCCAGCGCTGGCCGCGGACGGTGGCGACGCCGTCGGCGCCGCCCGGCACGGAACCGGGAACATGGAAGGCCGCGCCCACCGCGCCGAAATCCACGGCGTTGGTCAGTTTCGCGTCCACGTGCCGGGCCACCGGGGCGCCGCCCACCGACCACCGCGGCGACAGCCGGTAGGCCAGGCTGGGGGCCAGTTCCAGCACGGTCATGGAGGATTTCAGGGCGTGGTAGCGGCCGATCCAGGGGCGGTCGTAGTCGCTGGAGAGGCCGAACGGGCTGTTCAGGGAAAGGCCCAGCTTGAGGTCCGGGCCCAGGCTCCAGAGCGCGCAGAGCATCGGCAGGGTCGCCCCGACCCCGGCGTCGATGCCCTCGGCCTGGCCGGCGATGTCGCTTCCCCCCAGGGCGGTGGCCCGGGAGGCGCTGGCGCCTTCCAGCCGGGCCGAGGGCTGGACCTGGCTGAAGCCGCCCACCAGTTCATGGCCCTGGAACCGGGTCAGGGTCGCCACGTTGAAGAACATGCCGCCGATGTCGCTGCCGCCGGCGCTGATCCCGGCGAAGCAGTTGCCCTGGGCGCTGGGGCTCTGCTCCCGGAGCTGGAAACCCGAGGCCGGCGCCGGAATGGCGCCTGCCAGGAACACCGCGAGCAGGACCGCGGCTGGGTGCGAACGGGCGATGGACATTGTCATGGAATCCTCATTTCTTCTTCATCACCCAGGTGGTCATGGCGCGCTGGCCCTGGACCAGGGTGGTCTTGAGCGGATCCACCAGCGAGGCGCCCAGCTCCCGGGTGATCGCCATGATCCGCGCCTCGTCCGGCAGAAAGCGTTCGGTGCCGTCCGGCAGGCGGAACCGGCCCTGGCCCAGGGCTTGACAACGGCCCTCCATGCCGATGGAGGTCGCCAGGCGGCAGAAGAACAGGCCTCCCGGCTTCAGCAGCCGCCACGCGCCGTCGAGCAGGGTGTCGAAATGGCCGGGATCCTTCGCGAAATGAAGCACCGCGATGCTGAGGACCACGTCCGCGCAGGCGTCGGGAAAGGTGCCGGCCTCAAGGGACTCCACCCGGAACCGGTCCGGCGGCCCCCCCGGCGCCAGGGCCCTCGCCGCCGCGACGGCCGCCGGATCGGCGTCGAAGCCGGCAACCTCGTACCCTTCCCGCAGGAAATGCACTAGGTTGCGCCCCCTGCCGCATCCGGCATCCATGATGGACATCCCCGGACGGATGTTCCCCTTCAGCAGCTGGTCGAAGAGGTAGATGTCGATGGAGCCGAACCGTTCAAGCAGATCGTTCACTGTGCCTCCGAGGCGCGGATCAACGGCGCAGGTGACGTGTTCGGCTGTGTCATTCCATTGTGCCGATCCGTGCGCGCTGCGTCCAGGCCCGCCGGGGGATGGGGAACCCTTGCAATAAATTAAAC
>TBL_comb47_HYPODRAFT_10007288_pt1 | contig 11670 bp, 6 predicted proteins | sample TroBogypolimnion_40_FD_10682 | JGI IMG/M metagenome (IMG submission 10682) | reverse complement strand
TCTCCATATCCCTGAAGACGCCCGTTGATAATCGCATTTGGATTTCCTGACAGGATCAGATGACGTACTTTCTGTGACTCCCACTCTTCGGCGCTATGCTCCCAATCGCCGTCAAACCACCATAAATCAGGTTTAAACATCGCATTAATCTCCTTGATCTGCCCCTGGAAGAAATTCCGGAAGCGTCCCCAACGTTCATAATCGTTAGGCACATTGTAACGCGAACTATCCTTTAGAAAACCGGGGTAGTTGATGTTTGACCAATCGATCAGCGAGAAATAGGCGCCACATTTAATATCCCTTTTCCTCAATTCCTCAAAAAATGGCTTCACCATATCCCGTTTTGCAGGTGTTGATTTTACGATGCTCAGATCATTCAACTTCGTATCATACATGGCTACCCCATCATGATGTTTGGTGGTTATAACGGCATACCGGGCACCGCTCTCCTGAATCAGATCGGCCCAGAAAACCGGATTGTAATTCTTAAGAGTGAACCCTTTCAGCTGTTTCATATAGTCGGCATGGCTGATTTTTTTGTTGTGAAAGCTCCACGACTCGTCGATCCCATCAACCGCATAAATTCCCGCATGGATAAAAATGCCAAGTTTCGCATCCCCAAACCATTGCATCTTGCTGCTGATCTCTTTGGGATCGGTTTTAGACTGAGCAAAACCTTGTACCACACCAAAAGTCATCAATCCACTCAATAAAATAATTGCCTTAAACTTCATACCTTATTTTGTTAAAATAATTATTCGTTGTTTTTTAAATCAAGCATCGCACAACCTCTGACCAGGGGAACCTTCAGGATAAAGCTCTTTCCCGTTTTCCGGTATTTAATATTAACAGGCATCCCTGATCCGGGATACCAGGCAAGACATTTAAAACCATCTTTCAGGCCATCCACATCATTTAAAATCACCTCAATATTATCCTTCTTTCCATAAACTACAGGGATCGAATATCCTCCTTTAATTTTAAAGAGATTTACCCTTGCAAGTCCGTCTCCGGCACTAATGACATGCGGTTTTAAAACCCATTCACGACCCTGCATCAGTTTCATAAGCGGACCATAATCGAGGTAAAACTGATCCACATCGGTTGACTTGGTGATGGAGTGGTCGTTATTGGGGAACGGGCACATCGGGAAAATTCCCATATAGAGGTATTTCTGGAAGAAACTGTCGCCCCCTTCACTTCTCACGGTCTGCGCATTATCGGTCCAACCCAATGCGGGTTTGGCAATACACATAAAAGCCGTTAAATTCAGGGAATTGCCGCAATAGGTAAACTCATCAAATAATCCGTCGACATCACTGAGCAAATCGATGCGCTTATCGTGGTTATTGGCAAATATCACTTTGTTTGCCCCATGCATAATTGATGAAAGTTTGGGAGAAAGATTCTTCCAGGAGGAAACAAGCGACCGTACCGGCTTTCCTTCAAACCAGGAAATCCCGTCATCCGCCCGTTCATTGAACATCCGAAACCAGTCGAAGCGATCGATGCAAATGCCAAAAGAATTAGGGATTTCGGTTACATGCCTGCGTGCCTGTTCCACTAGAAAATCGCTGTAAACACTGTCGCCGCAGTCCATTGCAATCCCATTTTCCCAGGTATAGAACGGTACTGGTATTGCAGCATTTTTAAATTTCGAATCTTTAATGCTATTTTCGGGTACCGGCAGTATCGCCTTCGCAAATTTGGTATAAAGGATATCGTTGCAGTCTTTCCATAGTTCAGAATCCGGTTTGTTGACAACCTTTGAAAGCGGAGGATACTTTACTTTGGAGCCAAATTCTGTAACATTGAAATAGTTTAAGACAAAGAATCCTTTCTCCCTGTATTTTTTGGCAAAATCATCCATTCCCGCAATGGTAATCTGATCACCCCCAAACCGAGTCCATTTTTCATGGCGCTGAACAGGAGGAAGATACATACCCATATACGGAAAATCAAAACTTGCCTGCCAATTGACTGTAAAGGCCATTTTTTTCATCTTTTCAACATCAAAATTCATCGACTCCATCGAATAGGAGGAATAGGCAGCGGTACCTCCCATCTGGTTTGCCAGTGGATTTTTGGGGATAAAAAATTCGGGATAAGAGCTTTTCATCCAGGCCAGGCCGCATCGCCAGTCATTTTGGTGAGCGATCAGGTCAAACGAAAATTTAAGTGTGTTTTTTTGAGAAATCCGGTTATGAAACCTGCTAAATGTAACTGCGCCATCTGCAGTGGTTTTCATCGTCAGGTTAATGATATTATCTCCGGGTGAAAGAGCAATCGTCAAACCGGCATCTTCATTTTCCTCAAATATTGAAATCAATGGGATGCAAATCAGGTTTTCCTGGTTAGGAATAAAGCCGACAGCCATTTTATCGTATTGAAAAAAGGGGGCACCATAATAATAGGTTGCATTGGAAAACGGAACCGGAATCAAGGGATCAATCCAATAATGTGCCCGATCACCGGCTGGTGGCTCAATTTTACTTAAATCGCATTTCAGGTGATCATTGACCTTTATGGAGTCAAACTGAGGTGCTGCCCAGGTTGTCCATATTTTGGTTTTCCCTGAGCTGTTTGGATAACTCATTTTAGTATCAATGCGTGTCCCCCAGGGGTCCCCCTCACCTTTGATTGTTAGTTCACACCGGATGCTGTTTGTTGTTGGGATAAAATGTTCGGTAAGTATACATGAAGTCCGCAATGAATCATTAACCAGCTTTTTTTCAACCAGAAAAGAGCCGTCTTCACACTCCCGGGAATGAACGACGCCCACAACTTTACATCCCAATAAATTGGTGGCTAAATGAAACGGGGCAACTTTTTTCCCGTCAGAACGCAGAATTGAGGTGATCTCCCCCTTATCTGAAATTCCAACAGTCAGATTCTTCGTCTTCAATTGAATAGCTGAGCAAGTGAAGGCCAGTGATATGAATAAAAGTAGGCAGTTTGTTCTTTTCTGAAAATTTCTCATACTCTTTCCAAAGTTATCTATTTGAGGTTCGGGTTTCACAATTCCCGGGTACTTTGCGCAAAATTTTAAGTTATATAAGAGCAGTTAATAACAGGAAAATCAGAGTGCCATAAATCCGGTGTAATCTGTTCAGTTGGCTCTTGTAAAAATATAAAACTATTCTTACCTAATCAATTATTTTTAAGCACTGATTAAATGGGTTACATTATCCCAATATCGTGCCTCTGTTCTGTAAAAAAACACCTAATTTTGATCCACTATTAACATAACCTGATTATGAGGACACTCCTTTTCCTTGTTATTAACTTCTGCCTGACCACCGCGGTGATGGCACAACTGTCAATCGTAAAAAACGGGAAGGCCACTGGACGCATTGTTGTGGATCAACGCTCTGCAACCGACCTGAAAGCTGCCAATCTTTTGAATAGCTTCATTAAAAAGATAACCGATACCTCCCTGCCGGTTGTTTCACCTGGAATTAAAATGGAGGCAGGTGACCTGTTTATTGAAAGTAAATCCGAGCAGGATATCCCAGATATTCAGGAGGATGGCTTTCGTTTCACGAGTGACACCTCAGCTTTCCGGATTACGGGAGCCAAAGGATCCGGGACTGTTTATGGCGTAGTTGCCCTCCTGGAAGATTACTGGGGAGTCCGGTATTATGCCGCCAACTCCTGCACATTCCCTCAAAAGAAGGAGCTTCTTCTTCCCTCAGGGCTTAACCGGACAGAAAACCCAAGTTTTCAGTACCGGCAAACCCAGGCCTACAGTCTGGCGAAAGATTCTCTTTATAAAATATGGCACCGATTGAAGGAACCGGCTGAGATTTTTGCCGGGGGATACTGGGTACACACATTTAACCGAATTTTACCTTCCGCGAAATACGGGAAAGCTCATCCGGAATACTTTTCGTTTATTAATGGTCAGCGTCGTCCGGGAGCTGCAAGCCAGTGGTGCCTGAGCAATCCCGGGGTTTTTGAACTGGTTTCGCAAAAAATAGATTCGATTTTCAAGGCACATCCCGATCGGAAACTGATCTCGGTGAGCCAGAACGACGGGAACAACACCTGTTGCACCTGCGAAAAGTGTAAAGCCATTGACGAAGAGGAAGGGAGTCCATCGGGAAGTCTGATCCGCTTCGTAAACAAGCTGGCCACCCGGTTCCCCGACAAGGAGTTTTCAACTTTGGCTTATCTATTTTCCGTAGCACCCCCCAAACATGCAAAACCGCTTCCCAATGTCAATATCATGCTGTGCGATATTGACTGCTACCGCGAAGTTAGTCTTACGGAAAATGGTTCTGGAAAGTCATTTATGAATAATATGGAGGGCTGGGCCAAAATATCCAATAACATTTTTGTGTGGGATTACGGGATCAACTTCGATAATTATATCTGTCCGTTCCCGAACTTCCATATTCTTCAGACCAATATGCAATTGTTCAAAAAGAATAATGTGAACAAACACTTTTCCCAGATTGGCGGGAGCAAAGGGGGTGATTTTTCGGAACTCCGCAGTTATGTGGTCGCAAAGCTGTTGTGGAATGTCAATTGCAACGTTGATTCAGTGATTCAATCCTTTTTAAAGGGATATTATGGAGAAGCAGCCCCTTTCCTTTACCAGTATATTAAAATTCAGCAAGGTGCATTGCTAGGAAGCAATATCCCGTTATGGATTTATGACACCCCGATCACTCATAAGAACGGGATGCTGAATCCTCCCCTGATGAAGAGGTATCGTCAGCTTCTTGACAATGCGGAGAAGGCTGTTTCTTCAGACAGTACTTTTTTGAAAAGGGTCTGGCAGCAAAGACTCTCGATCCAGTACGCTGAATTGGAAATTACACGTACAAACGGCATCGAAGATGTGAATTGGATCAAAAAAGAACTGGAACTCTTCAGAAGCAGGGCCCAACGGCTGGGCGTTACCTCTCTCAACGAACGGAATAACACCATTGAGGAGTATTGTGACCTCTATCTGAAAAGAAATCTGCCGTCAGAAAAGAAAAGCCTGGCACACTTATCAAAAGTCAGCTTCCCGCTGCCGCCCGATAAGCCCTATGATAAAATTGCCGACAAAGCGCTAACCGACGGTTTTTTGGGCGGGGCTACATTCAATGAGAGCTGGATAGGGTGGTGCGGTAAAGACGGGGAAGTGATCATCGATTTGGGCGAGGTAAAAGAGATTGAGAGCGTCCAGGCAGATTTTCTTCATAAACTGGGCGCCTGGATTCTCCTGCCTAAAAGCATTTCGTGCTATACCTCAACGGATAATGTGAATTTTAGCCTCATGGGGAAACAGGAGATCAGCGAGGACCGTTCGGTTGAGGTAAAATATGTGAATGTCGGGGTTTCCGCGGCGGAGAAAATTAAGGCCCGCTATATTAAAGTTCATATTGAGACGATCGGCCTTTGCCCGTCGTGGCATTATGGCGTCGGATATCCTGCCTGGTTCTTTACGGATGAGATCTGGGTGTATTGAGTCAGGCTGTTACGCTATTAGACTATTAGACTATTAGACTATTAGACTGTTAGACTGTTAGGATTTATTTAGTAAACAAAGTAATTAACTTCTATTATGAGATTTTGTTTATGAGGGTTTCAATTCCTGAAAGAATTCCCCGACTGAGAGAATTATCGAGCTGTTTTTTTTGTTGAACAGAAGATGTTCAAAATCCCTTTTCTTCACGTTTAAATCGACCGTTTTTAAGAGCTCTGCTGTAACTGTTTTGAGCTCATTTAAATTATGGACGCCTTGCTTTGTAGCAAGAAATGAGTAGTCTGGTTTGGTTTGAGCGAGCAGAAACATGGCATCATAAAAATCGCGCCCCTTATTTCTGGAGAGCATCGCAGAGACTTTCATCGAACATAATACCCCATCCGATGGCACCGGAAAAGGAAAATAAAAGCCACATCCGCTGATATTGACAAATGCCTTTTCATAAGCTATTTGCTGATCCTGACTTTCGACTTTGATCAAAAAGCGCTCGTCGCGATGACCGGTCAATCCCAGATCAAACAATAACTGAGGGAAATGGATGTTCCGCCGAAAGGCTATTAATCTTTCGTTTTCACGATCCCTTACCTCGGCACGCAGACCATTTCTCAGCAAAAAATTCAAAATGGCATCGGTCATTTCAAAAAAATCATCCTTTGAAAGATCCTTACAATCAAAATCTAGGTCTTCCGAAAAACGGTCTATCCCTTTAACAAGCCGGAGATTAGTGCCACCAATAAAAACAATTTTCCCAATATAGGGTGTAGTAGACAGAAAGTCAAGAATAAGCAGCTGAATGTATTCTTTCAGCATCTGTTTTTGAAATAAAGCATTATTCCGTAATTCGGCAGGAAAATAATTTTTTATCTGTTCCAGTTGGATCATAACCCATAGGTTTTAAACAATAGCTGTACCCTGTTTTCAAGGGCTTTGTTTTCGAATTTCAATGTAAATTCTTTCAGCAGTTGGCCATCTAGATCATCGTGTAAAAAATCTTCATCCAGACGCAGATCTTCCAACTCTTGTCCGGTGTTGTAAAAAGGATTAAGATAGAGCAGATCAAGCAGAGCCTTCTCAGGCCTGGCAAGTTGCAAAGTCCGCCCTTCTGAAATAGGTTTCAGATCATATCCAAACATCAGTTCCTCCTTCACACTTTTGTAACTATAATCTCCAATGTCATTGCTGAAGTTTACCGTTTTCAATGAAGTTACACTTGTTATCTGCACAACTGTTTCCGGAATCATGCCATAAAATGCCAGTGCAGTATAAAGACTCACGTAAGATGGGCGATAGATACGGTTGGCAAAATAAAGCCCAAAATCCGGTTTGCCCTTGTATTCCGGAAATGTATAATATCCTTGCCTTAAACGTATCAAAAGACCATTGTTCACCCAACGGACAAAGTTATTCCGGTCGAATCCTGGCTTCCAGGCATAAACCTGGTGGATATTGAAACATCCCAAATCAAACATCCGGTTTTTAAACTCCAAATAATTCATCGCCCATTAAATTGTATTTTATATTTCCGTTTTGCAGCAAATATAGTGCATTTCAGAAACAAAACAAAATTGATAATTTTGCTGATGCTATTTCCCCAAAAAACCTTCCTTGATATTTAAATTATTGGTTGATTGCGGGGTTCTAACTATTTCCTGTGTTTCAGTCGCCATGTACTTTTCGGTTTCAAAATCCCACTTATCAATTAAATATTTGTTATACCGATCGATCTTATTAGGGTTATACAAAAAATAGACAATGTAATAATCGAAAATCCATTCCAATTTATCTGCAATTGTTTTCATTGACTGAGGTTTCTAAAATTCTATTTGTCTCTGTCCGTTTTTCCCGGTGACTCCTGCTGCCCGGATGATTTCAGTATCCGGTCCAGATTAAACAGGACAGAGAGCCTGATCGTGTTTGCCAGCGGATTGTTCTGCTGTACCGGGACCAGGTATGAAAGATCGATATGGCAGGTTTTAATTTTAATCCCTATTCCCGCAGAAAAGTACTTTCGGTTCCCCTTATTCTGCGACTCGTTAAAATAACCGCCGCGGATTGCAAATAATTTCCGGTACCAGTATTCAGCGCCCAGCGATACAGTCACCTCCTGAAGCTCTTCTTTCAACCCTCCCGGAGCATCGGTGAACGAACCGAAAATGGAACTGATCACCGATTTGCCCGAATTAGTGTCAGGGGTAACAAGCACAGATCCGTCAGCCTGAGTTGTGACGATATTGGATGGTGTGGGAACAAGCAGCTTATTCAAATCCAGAGAAAAAGATAACGAGCTCGAATCGGTCATCTGGGTGGTGAAGGTGGTCCCCAGTTTCATGTTCGCGGGCAAAAACTCTTTGGTAGATCCCTGGTTATAAGATATCTTGGATCCGATATTGGAGAAGTTAACCCCCGCAGCCAACGAATTCTTCGACCCTTCGCCTCCCAGTCTGTTTTGATAGTAGAACGATACATCGGTTGCAAAGGCATTGCCGGCACTGTAAACGGCTGTTCCGCTTTGACTGCCTGCCGACCCGCCGGAGAGATCCGAATGAATATACCTGATCGCCACACCTCCCGAAAAAACATCGGACAGCTTGCGCGAATAACTCACATCAAAGGCAAATTCATTGGGATTGGCCATAGAGAGATAAGTTCCATTGCGGTCCGTCTGGCGGATACTACCCAGTGAAAAATAGCGCAGCGAACTGCCCAGGGTCTGTAAACCATCAAGTTTAACGAATCCGGAGAGATATGCCAGGTTTACATCGCTTACTAATTGCCGGAGCCACGGGGTATAAGACAGTGATATCCCAGACTGGTCCCCGACAAAGGCATACTTCGAAGGGTTCCAGTGCTGCGCGTTGGCATCGGGCGAAGTGGCAGCCCCTGCATCGCCCATCGCCCCGTGACGCGAATCGGGGGTGATGGTCAGAAACGGGACTGCCGTGGTGATGGGATTGTACCGCACTTCCTGGCCTGTTGCCAGACTCTGTGCTTTACTCAGGGAGCAGGTTATCAGAGGCAGCAAGACAAGCAGGATGAGTTTAGCTGACGATATTTTATGGATGATGTTGTTCATGGCAATATTTTATCTGAATCATTTATGGATAAATAGTTGTAACTGACAAGTGCTGTCTTCTAATTTTCAATGTTCATTTTCAGAACCTCTCTCCCTTTCTCACTCTGAATAACGATCAGGTAAATACCAGAAAGAGCAGGTTTAAGATTAATATCCCGTGTAAATACTCCGTTGATATTCAGGTTACGCAGCTCATAGATTTTCTGGCCACCCTGATTGTAAATAGCCACATCAATGGTCTGCTGGCTGGCGGTTGTAATGGAAAGGGTAAACTCCCCGTTGTTGGGTACCGGATAAAGATTGTAGATGTTTGGAGAACCCGTTGCCAGACTATAGTTGCGCAATGAAGGTTCGGACGAGTATCCCCCCTCGGTGGCTATTGTCCAGTACCAGCCATCTTTTGTTGGGGTGAGGTTCTGTGTGGTCGCTCCGGAAATTGCCGTTCCATCTCCGTTTTCAGTGGATGAGTAATACCACTGATTGCCCTGTGAAGCACTGCTCTGAAGAGCCGGATCTACCGTAATTACCGTTGGAGTTGCAGGCAGGATGGTTACCGTTGCTGTTATGGCGCACCCGTTGCTGTTGGTATAGGTTATCATACCAACACCCGCTGAGATACCCGTCACTATTCCAGAGCTGCTCACCGAAGCAATCCCTGTTGCTGCAGAACTCCAGGCATTTCCGGAGGCACGAGTCCCTGAACCGGAAAGCTGTGAGGTGGATCCTGCAGTCAGGGTCAGCGTACCGGAGATGGTCGGAGCACCGTTGACCGTTACAGTTACTGACTGACTATAGCCATTACTCAGGGTATAGGTGATCATGCACGTTCCGGCAGAAGCGCCCGTTATCGTTCCGTTACTGCTTATCGTGGCAATGCCCGCATTAGCCGAAACCCACGGATTCACCGGTGCAGCAGTTCCCAGTCCGGTGAGCTGCGTGGTTGAACCGGTGCAAACAGTTAAAACTCCGGTGATGATGTTTGAAGGATTAACAGTTACAGTGGCTGTGGCGCTGCACCCGCTGCTGGTGGTGTAAGTGATTACACTGCTCCCCGCACTGACGCCGGTCACCAGTCCTGTATTACTTACAGTGGCAGCAGCCGTATTGCCCGACGACCAGGCATTTGATACAGCTGGCGTTCCTGTGCCAGAGAGCTGGGTTGTGAATCCGGCACCGATGATCAGGGTTCCTGAAATGGAGGAGAGTGGATTAACTTTCACAGCAACTGAGGCCGCATCGGAAACACAACCAAATTCACTGATCTGCACAACGCGGTAAGTTGCATCGGAAGCAGGTGACATCGTCGGATTCACATCCGTCGAGGTAAACCCGCTGGTTGAACTCCAGGCGTAGGTGTTACCCGGCACGCCGGCCTGTCCTGCGTCACCCGTTCCCAGGGTGGTGCTTTGTCCGTTGCAGATTGTCCTGTCGGCTCCGGCTATAGCAACGGGTTTGGGATGGATGATGGCCGATGAGGTTGCCGTAGCGGAAGAAAGTATGTAACTAGCTGCCGAGGCTCCACCAAGAGTGAGGCCGGTGACAGTCACCTGTTTTGCTGTCCCTGCAACGGCATTGCCAAAAGTAGCGGTGCCCGAAAGGGTCAGTATATCACCGGCAATCACTCCTGTCAATGACTGATCGGTAAAAGCCTTCAGGGTTGCTGAAGCTGAGCCGTCTTCACATTTATCATTCACATAAATGGTGTTGAGTGTGATTGCTGCGGGAGTTACGGTAAATGTCCCGGGCGTATAAACAAGGGTATAATTCTCAAGTCCTGTCCCTTGCGCTGATGCCGGGGTAACGGGATAGCTGCCGGCCGGGGCCGGGGCGCCTGCTCCCGGGCTTGCCAGGAAAATCCCGCTCACGGCATCTCCGTTTCTAAGTCCTGTGACCGTGAAGTCGGTCGAAGGAGTAGTTGTATCGAATGCATAAACTGTTGCGTAAGCCTTGGATATATTGGCGGCAGCAATGGTAAGTACCGGCAGTGTACCAATTGTCAGCACCCCATTGATATAGATGATGGTATAGTTTTCAAGACCGGTCCCCAAAGCGCCACTGACCACAATCGGGTAAGGAGAATCCGCTGTGGCAGCTGTTGCCGCCGCACCGGTACTGGTGAGGGTCACCGATGTAACCGTATTGCCATTGATCAGCCCCGTGGCCACAAACTCCGATCCTGCGAAGGAGTAGGCCGCTCCATAGGTCTTGCTCCCGTTATCTGCTTTGATAATAAGGGCTTTTGCAGTAATGGTCCCCGAGAGTGTTGGCTGTGTAAATGTATAATTGCCTGTACCTGTACCGGAGATGGTCATTGAGGTGGTAACCATTTTCCCGGTTCCGACTGACGCTGTGGCAAAAGTTCCCGTTGTTTTGCTTCCAAGGGTCACTGCATCGGTACCGACAACACCCGAGAGGGTTGCTCCGATGATAACAGCTTCGGTTGACCCGTCATAGAGCTTAGGGATGACAATCGCGCCGGTTACGGTCAGTGTTTTGACCGTGATTGTTCCGGTGAGCGTGGGCTGCGTGAGGGTATAATTGCCGGCTGCTGCACCCGAAATGGTCATTGGCAAAGTGGCGACAGAAATACCTGTCCCGAGGTTTGCCGTGGCAAAAGTTCCCGAGGTGCAGTTTCCAAGAGTTACAATATCTGTTCCGACAACGCCGGACAATGTTGCTCCCGTGATAGCGGCGGTTGTTGTGCCGTCATAGACCTTCGTTGTAACCGATGCGCCGGTAACGGTAAGTGTTTTAGCCGTGATATTTCCCGCGAGTGTCGGCTGGATCAGCGTGTAATTGCCCGAGGCTGCGCCGGAGATAGTCATTGGCGCTGTAGACACAGCTATCCCTGTTCCGATGGTTGCAGAGGCAAAGGTTCCTGACGTGCTGTTTCCAAGAGTTACCGCATCCGATCCGACAACGCCGGACAATGTTGCCCCTGTGATGGCGGCGGTAGTTGTGCCGTCATAGACTTTCGAAGTAACCGATGTTCCGGTAACGGTAAGTTCTTTGGCCGTGATTGTCCCGGATAGCGTGGGTTGAGTAAGCGAATAATTACCCGAAGCTGCCCCTGTGATGGTCATTGGCGAAGGTGCAACCGAAATACCTGTTCCGATGG
>TBL_comb47_HYPODRAFT_10007287_pt1 | contig 11672 bp, 9 predicted proteins | sample TroBogypolimnion_40_FD_10682 | JGI IMG/M metagenome (IMG submission 10682) | reverse complement strand
CACGATGGGTGCAGGATCAATTTCTGCTTTGCCACACATGTTGTCGGAGGCAAAGCATGTCTAGAGTAGGTGTTAATTTGAGCTCCTGGGGCGAGCGTGTGCAGACTAGCTTGGCTGGCTTAGGGCCGAAGTCTTTTGGTCGCGTTGGCGTGTTGTTGGGTGGTAAATCAGGTGAAAGAGAAATCTCTCTCATGTCTGGTAATGGTGTATTGGAGGCTTTGCGCTCAAAAGGAGTTGATGCCCACGCTTTTGATACCGGTTTGCGTTGCCCTACTGAATTGGCAAAAGAAAACTTCGATCGCGTATTTATTTCTTTACATGGTCGTTTTGGTGAAGATGGAACCATCCAAGGATTACTGGAGTTGTTGGGCTTGCCTTACACAGGCAGCGGCGTTTTGGCCTCCGCTCTAGCAATTGACAAAATTGTCACCAAGCAAGTATGGATCAGTAATGGACTCGCTACTCCTGAGTATCAGGAATTAACTGCTGATAGCGATTGGAATGCGGTCGTAGAACATCTAGGTTTGCCTTTGATTGTGAAGCCGGCTCATGAAGGATCTTCATTAGGCTTAACAAAAGTGAAGTCAGTAGACGAGTTGCCAGCCGCTTATAAACTTGCCGCTGGCTTGGACAAGAAAGTGATTGCAGAGACTTGCATCATTGGGGATGAGCTAACCTGCCCATTAGTTGGTCAGGGTAAAACGGCTGAAGCATTGCCCGTGATCAAAATTATTCCACCGCAAGCAAACTACGATTTTCATAATAAGTATTTCTCTGACGAAACTCAGTACTTATGCCCTACTGGTCTGGCGCCTGAAGTGAATGCCGCTGTTCAGGAATTGGCCTTGGCTGCATATAAGGCACTGGGATGTCGTACTTGGGGGCGTGCTGATGTGATGCTGGATCAAAAGACCGGCAAGCCTTACTTGTTGGAAATGAATACCTCCCCCGGGATGACTTCTCACTCTTTGGTGCCAATGGCTGCCAAGGCTGCTGGTGTTGAGTATGCAGATCTGGTGCTTTGGCTGCTCAGTCAAACATTACGGCAAAAAGAGGGTGCTGTTGCATGAGTAACTTCATGGACCGTTTCGGTGAAATTTTCTCTATGTTGATGTCTCCGCTTTGGAATCATTCAGAGCGGATGGAGAAGCTGAGTCGTTTCTTGTTGCGTTGCTTTGTTGTGATGCTCGTGATCGGCATCTTAGTTTGGCTAAGTCAACGACCGGTCTTTGCTTTGAAGCAGATTCAAATTGAGCCAGTTGCTGGCCAAACCTTGAAACACATTAATAAGCCTATTGTTAAACAGCAAGTTCTAGAAACCGTACAAGGTAATTTCTTTAGCGTTCGCTTAGAAGATGTGAAGAGAGGCTTTGAAAGTATGCCTTGGGTTCGACATGCCAATGTCCGTCGTGTTTGGCCAAATGGTCTAGTGGTGAGCATTGAAGAGCAGAAGCCTTTTGGGACCTGGGGAGGTGTCGATAGCCACACCCTGATGAATACCCATGGCGAGCTCTTTACTGGACGTGTTTCTGAGGTGAGCGAGGATGTGCGTTTAGTTGACGTCTCTGGTCCTGAAGATGCAGGCAAAGAAGTAATGAGTCTTTATGAAAAAGCCAATAACTGGTTTAAGCCATGGGGTGCAGAAGTCACGAGTCTTGCACTGACTGAACGTTATGCATGGCACGTCAAGCTCTCAAACGGAATGAAAGTAGAGTTTGGCCGCGACGAGGAAAGCTCGGATAAAAATTTAACGGAAGAACGTGTGGCACGTTTATTTAAATATTGGCCACAAGTACAAGAGAAATGGTCGAATCGAGTAGATGCAGTCGATTTGCGATATGCAAATGGTTTTGCAGTTCATCTTGCTTCTGTAAGTTTGAAAAAGAATGAAGTAGATGGCAAAAAAAGTGAGCTGAAGCAATGAGGAATGTTAATGAGTAAAGACAATCGCGATATTTTGGTTGGTTTAGATATTGGAACTTCTAAGGTGGTTGCCTTGGTTGCTGAATTAGCTCCGGATGGTCAATTCAACGTAGTTGGTGTTGGTCAAACCGCATCCAAAGGTTTAAAGAAGGGTGTTGTAGTCAATATTGAGGCAACCGTTCAGTCTATTCAGAAGGCGCTTGAAGAAGCCGAGGTGATGGCCGATCGTCAGATCGTGCAGGTCTTTACTGGCATTGCTGGTAACCACATTGTCAGTTTTAACTCTAGTGGCATGGTTGCGATACGAGATAAAGAGGTTGGTTCAGGCGATGTTGAGCGCGTGCTTGAGACTGCCAAGGCAATTAATATCCCAACCGATCAACAGATCCTTCATATCCTAGTTCAGGAATTCATTATTGATGGACAGGAAGATGTGCGCGAACCAATCGGCATGAGCGGTCTTCGTTTAGAGGTAAAGGTGCATATTGTTACTGGTGCTGTCAGTGCTGCACAAAATATTGTGAAATGTGTGCGTCGTTGTGGGCTCGAAGTGAACGACCTTATCTTGCAGCCTTTGGCCTCAAGCTTGGCGGTCTTGACCGAAGATGAGAAAGAACTTGGAGTGGTCCTGGTTGATATTGGTGGTGGCACAACCGATATTGCAATTTATTGCCAAGGCTCGATTCGTCACACAGCAGTAATTCCGATTGCAGGTGATCAGATTACGAATGACATTGCGATGGCATTGCGCACGCCAACGATTGATGCTGAAGATTTAAAAATTGCACATGGTATCGCCCGTCAAGAGATGGCTGATCCAACTGCGATGATTGATGTTCCTGGTGTGGGTGACCGTGAGCCACGCCCAATGTCTAAACAAGCCCTAGCAGCGGTAATTGAACCTCGTGTCGAAGAGCTATTTACGTTGGTAAGAGGTGTAGTGCGTGACTCTGGTTACGAAGACATGGTTTCTTCTGGAATTGTTTTAACCGGTGGCACTGCATTAATGCCTGGCATGGTGGAGTTAGCCGAACAAGTTTTTTTGAGGCCTGCTCGTATTGGAACACCTGAGTACCGTGGGCATCTTCATGAAGTTTTACGTAGTCCCAGATATGCCACCAGCATTGGTTTGCTGATGGAAGGTCAGGCGCAGTTATTGCGCGGCCGTCGTGTTTCTCAATCGGGCGCGTTGCAAGGTGTTCTGTCGCGCATGAAGGAATGGTTTGCAGGAAATTTTTAAGTTTTTTTCGTCGTCGTCAACGTAGTATGTATTTACCTAGGAGGGTATATGGAATTTGAAATGTTAGATCAAGAAACAGCTGGCAAGACCATTATTAAAGTGGTTGGAGTTGGTGGCGCTGGCGGTAATGCTGTCCAGCACATGATCCGTCGCGGTGTTAACGGCGTAGAGTTCATTTGCATGAACACCGATGCAGGCGCTTTACAGCGTTCTGAAGCATCTGTGAATTTGCAACTGGGTTCTAGCGGATTGGGTGCAGGCGCTAAGCCAGAAATCGGCGCAGCCTCTGCTGAAGAAGCACGTGCTCGCATTGCAGATACATTGCAAGGCGCACATATGGTGTTTATCACTGCTGGTATGGGTGGTGGCACAGGAACTGGTGCAGCGCCTATCGTTGCACAAGTAGCCAAGGAAATGGGAATCTTGACTGTTGGCGTTATTAGCAAGCCATTTGACTTCGAGGGTGTAAAGCGCTTAAAGGTTGCTGAGAATGGTGCCGCAGAGCTGGAGTCATATGTAGATTCATTGATTGTTGTGCTCAATGAAAAACTCTTTGAGGTCATGGGTGAAGATGCTGAGTTCGATAAGGCATTTGCTTGTGCTGATGATGTGTTGCATAACGCAGTATCTGGTATCGCAGAAATCATCAATGTTCAAGGTTTGATCAACGTTGACTTTGAAGACGTGAAAACAGTGATGGGTGAGCAAGGTAAAGCCATGATGGGAACAGCAACCGTTTCCGGTATGGATCGTGCGCGCTTAGCAGCCGAAGCTGCAGTAGCATCACCATTGTTAGAGGGCGTAGATTTGTCAGGCGCACGCGGTGTGTTGGTAAACATTACTGCCAGCCGTTCACTGAAGTTGTCTGAGACTCGTGAAGTTATGGCAGCAATTCGTGGCTATGCCGCTGATGATGCAACTGTAATCTTTGGTACTGTTTATGACGAGAGCTTAGGTGATGCTTTGCGCGTGACTGTGGTTGCTACTGGTTTGAATAATCCTCAAGCTCGTAAAAACAATCAGCCTGAAGTGGTATGGAGACAGGCAACTGGTACTCATGATGCAATGCCAACAATGGCAGACCTCAACAGCTTTGCCCCTGCTAGCGCATCAGCAGCAATCAGCAAAGTCAGCGTAGATTCTGCTTTAAGTACTAGCGCAGGGTTGGCTCTTACTGGGACCAGTAGCGCTCCAGCAATGGCTGCTCAATCAGCAAGTACTGGCGTTGACTATAGTAAATACGACTTGCCACGTGTTTTTCGTAGCTCTCGTGAAGCGACTCCTGCGCCTACATTAGGTGCAGACAGCTCTCCTCAGGCGAAATCCATGTTGGATAAAGGGGCTGATTACTATGAAATCCCAGCCTTTTTACGTAAACAAGCAGATTAATTGACTGCTTAATACAATAGGTAATTGCGAAATGCCAGCGCGGCGCCCCTCCGGACGACGAATCCCGCGCTTGCGTTGGCATGCTTACTAACAATTATTTATTGGAGATGTCATGATTGCTGTTGGACAAAAATTACCGAACGCCACTCTTTATGAATTTATGAATGAAGAGACTGAGGGTTGCTCCTTAGGGCCAAATGCTTTTGAAGTTGAAAAGCTAGCCGCTGGAAAAAAGATTGTGCTGTTTGCATTGCCTGGTGCATTTACCCCAACTTGCTCGGCAAAACATGTTCCTGGTTATGTTGAGCACTACGATGCAATTAAAGCTAAAGGTGTTGACGAGATTTGGTGTGTTTCAGTGAATGACCCGTTTGTGATGGGTGCATGGGGACGCGATCAAAAAGTTGGCAATAAGATTCGTATGTTGGGTGATGGAAGCGCTGAGTTCACTAAAAAGTTAGGCCTGGAGTTGGACTTGATCTCTCGCGGACTAGGTGTGCGTTCTGATCGTTATGCCATGATTATTGAAGATGGTGTTGTAAAGTCACTAGACCGCGAAGCCCCTGGCAAATTTGAAGTAAGTGACGCCGCTTCTATTCTGAAAAAGCTGTAATTCGAACCCATACATAACTAATACCCCCTGAATTTGAATATCTAAATATGATGAAGCAACGCACCATCGCCACTCCGGTGAAGACCGTGGGGATTGGCTTGCACTCTGGGCGCAAGGTGACGATTTCCATCAAGCCTGCACCAGTAAATTCAGGGGTTCAGTTTGTTCGGGTAGATACACCTGAGCAGTCAGTTGTGCCAGCAACTGCTTTGGCGGTATGTGATACAAGACTGGCCTCTGTTATTCAGAAGGATGGGGTGCGTGTTTCTACTGTGGAGCATCTGCTTTCAGCCTGTGCTGGCTTAGGCCTTGATAATTTATTGATTGAGCTCGATGGTGAAGAAGTGCCCATCATGGATGGTAGTGCTGCTTCATTCTTGTTTTTAATTGAATCTGCTGGCATTGTCGAGCAAGATGCGCCACGACAATTTTTGGTGATTAAAAAACCAGTAGAGGTTCGCGAAGGAGACAAGCTTGCGCGCTTAGAGCCCTTCTTTGGATTTAAGTTGGATTTCAGGATTGATTTCAAACATCCAGCGGTGGATAAGACTGGCCAACGTTTTGTTGTTGATTTTGCAGAACAAGCCTACCGTAGCGAAATTGGTCGTGCGCGCACTTTTGGATTTGCGCATGAAGTAGAGGCGTTGCGCGAAATGGGATTAGCGCGTGGCGGTAGCTTGGATAACGCGATTGTTTTAGATGAGCACCGAATTTTGAATAATGAAGAACTTCGTTATGAAGATGAATTTGTGCGTCACAAAATATTAGATGCGATTGGTGATCTGTATCTCATTGGACACCCTATTGTGGGAGCTTATGTAGCTGAGAAATCAGGCCATGCCCTTAATAACGCACTGTTGCGGAAGCTTTTAGAAGAGCCCAGCTCTTATGAAATCAGCACCTTTGCTGAAAATAAGGCTCCAGGTGCTTATTCCCAGGAAAGTCAGCCTCTCTTTTTCTAAGGGGTCCGAAGTAGTTTTGAGCTACTTCGGTTTATTTTTCAGCAGCTTTTCAATGGAGGAGCGTAAACCGGAGTCTGGACCTAACTTCTCAAGCAGTGACTCCCAGGATTTTTTGGCAACCTCATTGAGTCCTTTTGGCTTTTCACGCTGATCTTGGCGAGGCTTGACTTCCCAAGCGGGTGGAGCAGGCTTCACCCGTACCTTGATTGCCTTACAAGGTAGCCCAGATTTACCTAACTCATTGATTAGACTGGGTAATATTTGTTGTAAGCGACTAGCAATACTGGCGCTGCTGACCAGTAAAAATAGCTCATCTTGTGAGCCAGAACGCCAGCCAGCTTCAATTTTTGTGCTCAGATGTTCTAAATCAAGCTTTGTTAGGGCTGAGTGGATGATTGTCTTGAGTTTGGCTAGATCCTCAGTTTTAGCCAAAATTCCCCCAAGACCATTGGAGTCACGTAGGTAATCCATCCAGTCATGAGCTGTGCGCTTGCGGGATGTTTTAGGGCTAAAGTTCATAAAAAATAGGGTTGCGGGTGATAAACTCAAGGACTTCATTTTCTTCAATATCCCATGGTAATCGGTCTTCTTAAAACCCTGGTCGGCAGTCGTAACGACCGCCTCTTAAAACAGTATCGCAAAGTCGTTGCCAAGGTCGGCGCTTTTGAAGCCAGCCTGCAATCTTTGGATGACTCTGCGCTTGCTGCAAAAACAGCAGAATTTAAGTCTCGTCTTGCTGCCGGAGAGCTCTTAGACGACATCGCTGCAGAAGCTTTTGCAGTGGTTCGAGAGGCCAGTACGCGCGTGATGAAGATGCGCCACTTTGATGCGCAGATTCTCGGTGGTCTAGCCTTGCATCAAGGCAAGATTGCCGAGATGGGTACGGGCGAAGGTAAAACCTTAACAGCGACTCTTCCAGTCTATTTAAATGCTTTGACTGGCAAAGGTGTGCACGTTGTCACGGTGAATGATTATTTGGCACAGCGTGATGCCGAATGGATGTCCAAGTTATATAACTTCTTGGGCATGAAGGTAGGCGTGAATTTATCTCAAATGGATCACACCACTAAGCAAGAAGCTTATGCTGCTGATATTACTTACGGCACCAATAATGAATTTGGTTTCGATTACTTACGCGACAATATGGTTCAGGATTTGGATCAGCGCGTGCAACGTGGTTTAGCTTATGCGATCGTTGACGAAGTCGACTCCATTCTGATTGATGAGGCTCGTACGCCATTGATCATTTCAGGTCAGGCTGAAGATCACACCGATCTCTATATCAAGATTAATGCCTTGCCTTCTCATTTAGAACGTCAAATTGGCGAAGAGAGGGCGGATGGCACAGGCGTAGAGAAGCCAGGCGACTATTGGGTAGACGAGAAGTCGCAGCAGGTTTATTTGACTGAACAAGGTCATGACAAGGCTGAGTCTGTATTAGTTCAATTGGGTGCACTCAATGATGGCGACTCTCTTTACGCGCCACAAAATATTACTTTGATGCATCACGTATACGCTGCTCTGCGCGCACACACTCTCTATCACCGCGATCAACAATACGTTGTTCAGGGTGGCGAAGTCATCATCGTAGATGAATTTACAGGTCGTTTGATGCAGGGCCGTCGTTGGTCTGATGGATTGCATCAAGCTGTCGAAGCCAAAGAAGGTGTGCAGATTCAGAATGAGAATCAAACTTTAGCGACGATTACTTTCCAAAATTATTTCCGCATGTATGGCAAGTTAGCCGGTATGACTGGTACTGCTGATACCGAGGCCTATGAATTTAAAGAAATCTATAACTTAGAAACGGTTGTGATTCCTCCAAATCGTATTAGCCAAAGAAAAGATAAGCAGGACCAGATTTATAAGTCTTCTCGCGAACGCTATGACGCAGTGATTAAAGATATCGAAGATTGCTATGGGCGTGGCCAGCCAGTGTTGGTCGGTACCACTTCGATTGAAAACTCTGAGTTGATTGCGAATCTATTGGATCAACGCAAATTACCGCACCAAGTTTTAAATGCAAAACAACATGCTCGCGAGGCGGAAATTATCGCTCAAGCAGGCCGGCCAAAAATGATCACGATTGCTACTAATATGGCAGGACGTGGTACTGACATCGTACTTGGCGGCAATGTCGGCAAGCAGTCTTCTTTGATTGAGGCTGATGGCTCGCTAGCTGATGCTGATAAAGCAGCCAAAATTAAGCAATTGCAAGAAGAGTGGCAAAGTATTCATGATCAAGTTCTCACGGCAGGCGGTTTACATATCATCGGTACCGAGCGTCATGAGAGCCGTCGAATTGACAATCAATTAAGAGGTCGTTCAGGCCGTCAGGGTGATCCTGGCTCTTCCCGCTTCTACCTATCGTTAGATGATCCGCTGCTACGGATCTTTGCTGGCGATCGTTTGCGAGCTGTCATGGAGCGTCTCAAGATGCCTGATGGTGAGCCAATTGAAGCGGGGATGGTGACGCGTTCTATCGAGTCTGCTCAACGCAAGGTTGAGGGTCGTAACTTTGATATTCGTAAGCAGTTGCTGGAATATGACAACGTTGCGAATGATCAGCGTAAGGAAACATATCGCCTCAGAAATGAAGTGCTTGAAAGTGCAGATATTGGGGAATTAATTGCCAATTTGCGTGAAGACGTTTTGCGTTCTGTTTGCTTGCTTTATGTTCCGCTAGAGTCTATGGAAGAACAGTGGGACTTAACTGGACTTGAAAATGTTTTGGCCAGCGAATGGGGTCTTACTATCGATCTCAAGACTTGGGTTGATGGTGCTGAAACTGTGGACGATACAGAAATTGTTGAGCGTGTATTGCAAGCCGCTCAAGAGGCTTACGATGCAAAGGTCGAACTCTCTGGGCGTACATCATTTGCAGGCTTTGAGCGTTCTGTGCTCCTGTATAGCTTGGATAGTCACTGGCGTGAGCATTTAGCTGCCTTGGATCATTTGCGGCAAGGTATTCATTTGCGCGGTTATGCGCAGAAAGATCCCAAGCAAGAGTACCGTCGTGAAGCATTTGAGCTCTATGGCGAATTGCTCAATGTCATCAAGAATGATGTTGTGAAAAATATTATGACTGTGCAGATTCGGAGCTCAAGCGAGTTAGATCAGGCTTCAGAATCTATGAATGAAGATCTGGCAAAGCTTTCAGATGTTCAGTATCAACATGCTGATGCTGATAAGGAAGTGGCAGGCTCAACTGGTGATCGCGGTGTTGCAGTAGATATTCAGCCAGCCCCTCTTCGCGCAGCCCCAAAGGTAGGTCGCAACGATCCCTGTACTTGCGGTAGCGGTAAGAAGTATAAGAACTGTCATGGCGCCCTAGCTTAGGACTTTCGTCTGCAATCGACAATGCTTAAATGGCTCAGATTAGTCTGGGCCATTTTTCTTGGTGAAATCCCTAGTGATTGAAGACCCCCAGAGACCCTGAGATCTGTCATGATTTGAAGGTAGAAAAATATTTGCTTTGTCTTCAAAATCTCAAATTTAACTAAGGGGGCGTTATGGCCGTGTCTTTTACTCTCAATGGTAAAGCTGTTAATTTCGACGGGGATCCTGAAACACCGATTCTCTGGGTCTTGCGAGACCATCTGGACGTAACCAGCCCCAAGTATGGCTGCGGTGCAGCACTTTGTGGTGCCTGTACAGTTCACTTAGAGGGTGCTGCAATTCGTTCTTGCTCTACTCCTGTATCAGCTGCGGGTGGTAAGTCAGTTACTACTCTTGAGGGCTTAGCTGCAAAAGTTGGAAAAGCGCTTCAAGATGCTTGGATCGAATTCGATGTGCCTCAGTGTGGCTATTGTCAGACTGGGCAAATGATGTCTGCAGCGGACTTATTGGCAAAGAAAAAACACCCTAGTAGTGATGATATTAAAAATGCTATGAGCGGAAATATTTGTCGCTGCGGCACCTATTCCCGTATTGAAAAAGCAGTCAAACGTGCTGCAGATAAATTGGCATAAAGGGTAAAGATCACATGAAAAACCAATCTTTAAAAAGTAACGGCCGTCGTCAATTTATTCAGCAAAGCGCCGCGCTTGGCGGTGCCTTTGTTATTGGTATGCATCTGCCCTTGGCAAGTGAGGCTGCTGTAGGGGATGCTGCAAAGCCTGCCTTAGCAAACGCTTGGGTACAAATTACCCCGAATAATCAAATCACACTCATTTGCGCTCGCTCAGAGATGGGTCAGGACGTATACACCTCTTTGCCAGCCTTGCTGGCGGAGGAGTTAAATTTGCCTCTCTCAATGATTCGGGTTGAGATTGCTGGAGTAGCTCCTGTTTATATCAATGCGATGTTGGGTGGCCAAATTACCGGCGGCTCAACTTCAGTACGTGAAGCCTTTGATAAGTTAAGAACAGCCGGAGCCGCAACTCGTACTGTCTTAGTGCAGGCTGCTGCTCAACGTTGGAATGTTGCCGCTGCCGACTGTAAGGCAATGAATGGCAAAGTAACTCATGCGAGTGGTAAGTCAGCCACGTATGGTGAGTTAGCTGCCGATGCTTCTAAGTTACCCCTTCCAGAAAAGCCAGCCCTAAAGTCGCCCGCGAATTTTATGGTGATCGGCAAAGAAACCATGCGTCGCTTGGATACACCCAGCAAAGTTGCTGGCAAAGCAATCTATGGAATTGACGTCAAGATTCCGGGTATGGCAATTGCATCTCTTGCACAGTGTCCGGTTATTGGGGGTACTCCTACATCCTTTGATGCTGCCGCTGCAATGAAAGTATCCGGAGTAATTAAAGTCGTCCAGATTTCTGATGGCGTTGCAGTATTGGCTAGGGATTTTTATGCAGCACGCAAGGCCAGGGATCTGCTGAAAATTACCTGGAATGAAGGCTCTAATGCGAATCTCAGTAATGCTGTTGTTCGTAAGTCGTTAGAAGAGGGCTTATCAAAAAAAGGTGCCGTGATTAAAACGGTGGGTGATTCCAATACTACCGTTGCAAATGGTAAGCAGCTGAGTGCCCAGTACTTTTTGCCATACTTAGCCCACTCCACCATGGAGCCTGTGAACTGTTCTGCCGATGTATCAAATGGTAAGTGCAGAATTATTGGGCCAATTCAATTTCAACAGGGCGGTCAAGCGGTAGCTGCCGCGGCAGCTGGGGTTAAGCCAGAAGATGTCACGATTGAGACCACTTTCTTGGGCGGTGGATTTGGCCGTAAGTTGGAATTGGATTTCATACGTCAGGCTGCTGAAATTTCTAAAGCAGCTGGCATGCCAGTCAAGATGCTCTGGACTAAGGAAGATGACATTACGCATGACTTTTACCGTCCAATGAGCATTCATAAAGTAGATGGTGTTTTGGGCGCTAATGGCCAGCTAGCCTCTCTGAAAGCCAAAATGGTTTCTCAGTCAGTGACTGCTCGAGCCTTTCCTGGTTTTGTGAAAGATGGTTTTGATCCATTCATGGTGGAAGGCTCTAACAATATTACTTATGAAATACCCAATCTAGAAATCACGAACGTGATTACGGATACTGGACTTCGAGTGGGTTATTGGCGCTCAGTCAGTAATGCGCTGAATGCATTT
>TBL_comb47_HYPODRAFT_10007286_pt1 | contig 11672 bp, 13 predicted proteins | sample TroBogypolimnion_40_FD_10682 | JGI IMG/M metagenome (IMG submission 10682) | reverse complement strand
AAAGCCTGAAGACGTAACGGTAGAAACAACATTTTTGGGCGGTGGTTTCGGCCGTAAATTAGAGCTTGATTTTGTTCGCCAGGCGGCTGAGATCTCTAAGGCATCTGGCATGCCTGTGAAGATGTTGTGGACTAAGGAAGATGATATTACGCATGACTTCTATCGCCCCATGAGTGTTCATCAGATGGATGGTGCACTTACTGCTAGTGGAAAACTCAGTGCTTTAACTGCAAAAATGGTTTCTCAGTCGGTTACTGCGCGAGCATTTCCATCATTTGTAAAGGATGGAAATGACCCATTTATGGTTGAAGGTTCCGCTAACCTCACGTATGACATTCCAAATATCGAAATTAGAAATGTGATTGAAGATGCTGGTATTCGAGTTGGGTACTGGCGCTCTGTGAGTAATACTCTAAATGCGTTCGCAGTAGAGAGCTTTATGGATGAGGCTGCAAAAGCGGCAGGCAAAGATCCAGTTGAATTTAGATTGGCCTCTCTTCAAAAAGAGCCAAGGGCTGTTGCGGTATTAAAGTTAGCCGTCCAAAAATCAGGTTATCAGGCTAAGAGTAAGAATTTTGGCGTTGCTCAAATGGAGGCTTATGGCACTTACTCGGCATGCATTATTGAATTAGATCCGAGCGCTTCAAATACTAAAGTTCAAAAAATTACTTTTGTTTCTGATTGCGGTATTACGATTCACCCGGATCAGGCAAAGGCACAGCTGACAGGGGGCATTCTGTATGGCTTGGGCGCAGCTTTGTATGATGAGATCACCATCGAGGCAGGTCGGGTACAGCAAAGTAATTTCAATAACTACCCTAGCGTTCGTATGAATCAGGCNCCAATCGTAGACGTGCATCTCGTGCCTAGCCAAGAGAAGCCAGGCGGCTTAGGTGAGGTTGGNGTTCCACTTGTTGCCCCAGCATTAGTAAATGCCATTGCTACTGCTACTGGTCAGCGTATTCGAGAGTTGCCGATTAAAACCTAGTCCTTTTTTGGGTAATGTAGCTAGAAAGCGCACCATTAAAGGTGCGCTTTCTATTAGAGCCTCATCTACAATCATCGAATCATGACAGTCAATTTACCCCTCCCCCAAAAAGACCAACTCAAGCCTGTAAAAGGCTTTGAAATGGGCATTGCTGAAGCTGGAATTAAGAGGGCTAATCGCAAGGATTTATTAGTAATGACTTTAGCCCCTGGTTCGCAGGTTGCTGGAGTTTTTACGCTGAATCGATTCTGTGCGGCTCCAGTGCAAGTTTGTCGCGAGCATTTGGCTCTTGACGGCAGCAAGGGGGAAATTCGGGCATTGGTAGTTAATACAGGCAATGCAAATGCTGGTACGGGTGAAGAGGGGATGAGGCATGCGCTCGAAACTTGCGCCGCTTTGGCTCGAGACCTAAACCTCAATCCAGAACAGATATTGCCATTTTCAACAGGCGTGATCCTTGAGCCTTTGCCCATAGAAAAAATTATCTCTGCCTTACCAAGAGCAGTTACTAATTTGGGTGGGGATCATTGGTTTGATGCTGCTGAAGCGATCATGACTACAGATACACAGCCAAAGGCGACATCGGCGACCATCGAAACTCCCGCGGGCTTGGTAACCATTACAGGCATATGCAAGGGCGCGGGGATGATTCACCCTAATATGGCAACCATGCTTGGTTTTATTGCAACCGATGCAGGTTTTGCGCCAGGCTTATTGAATGCGTTAACGCGTGAGGTTGCCGACCAATCTTTCAATGCTATTACGATTGATGGCGATACTTCCACGAACGATTCATTCATCATTATGGCAACAGGTCAATCAACTGTAAGAGTAGATTCCATTTCTGATCCGCTCTATCCGCTTTTAAAAGAAGCCTTAATTTCTTTAGCTCGCAAATTGGCGCAAATGATCGTGCGTGATGGTGAAGGGGCTACAAAATTTATGACGATTGAAGTGCTTGGTGGCAAGACGACTGAAGAATGCCGGCTAGTAGCCAAAGCGGTCGCTCACTCTCCTTTAGTAAAAACAGCATTTTTTGCTAGCGATCCTAATTTAGGTCGCATCTTGGCTGCCATTGGTTATGCCGGAATTACAGATCTGGATGTCAATGGCGTGCAAATGTGGCTCGGTGATGTTTGGGTTGCTAAAGATGGTGGGCGCAATCCAAACTATCAGGAGGCTGATGGTCAAAGAGTGATGAAAGAGGCTGAAATTACCGTCAAGATTGATTTGGGTCGTGGCTCAGCGCAGCAAACAATGTGGACATGTGATTTATCGCATGAATATGTTTCCATTAATGCCGATTACCGCTCGTAGGAGACGTGAAGCCAATGAATGAGAAATTAGAGCGACTACTCAGTCACTTAGAAACTTTTTTACCAAAACCATTGACGGATGAGCAATGGACTTCATCCACGGCATTTAGATGGCGCCGCCGCGATAGTATTTTTGGCAGTATTGGTTTTTTGCAACCAGTAAAACATGTGGCTGATATTACATTTGGCGATCTTCAAAATATCGATCGACAACGAGATGCGATTCGAGACAATACCAAAAACTTTATTCAAAACAAGCCGGCTAATAATATTTTGCTCACGGGCGCAAGAGGTACAGGCAAGTCCTCTTTAATAAAAGCGAGCTTGCATGAATTTGCATCTCAAGGTTTGCGTCTGGTGGAAGTGGAAAAAGAGCATTTAGCGGATTTAGCAGACATTACAGAGATCTTAGCTGACCGACCAGAGCGCTTTATTATTTTTTGTGATGACCTTTCATTTGAGGATGGTGAATCAGGCTATAAGGCCATGAAATCGGCCTTAGATGGTTCTGTTTCTGCTCAGGCGGATAACGCACTCATCTATGCAACCTCCAATAGACGCCATCTATTGCCTGAGTATATGAAGGATAACGAAGGCTATGTTCATGGTGATGATGGGGAAATTCATCCTGGTGAAGTGGTAGAGGAGAAAATTTCCTTATCAGAGCGCTTTGGTTTATGGCTTTCTTTTTACCCGCCAAAACAAGATGAGTATTTGATTATTGTTGCCCATTGGTTGCAGCACTTTGGCTTGAGCAATACACAGATAGAAGAAGCAAGAGCAGAAGCCTTGGTCTGGGCCTTGGAGAGAGGTTCACGTTCAGGCCGGGTTGCTTGGCAGTTTGCTAAACACTGGGCGGGCTCGCGCGCATGAGTGATATAGAGCGTCCCGTCACAGAGGTAGCCGCTGGGATACTCTTGGATGGAGCAGGCTGCTATCTGCTGGGACAAAGACCTGAAGGCAAGCCCTATGCTGGCTACTGGGAGGTTCCGGGTGGCAAGATAGAGAAGGGTGAAACAGTATTTGAGGCTCTTAAGCGTGAATTACAGGAAGAGCTTGGAATTGATATTGAATCAAGCGAGGACCTGACATTGCTTGAGCATGATTATCCTCACGCCTATGTNCGCCTTCATGTCAGCATTATTCGAAATTGGAAGGGAACTCCTAAGGGCTGTGAGGGTCAGGAATTATCTTGGCAGAGCATCTCTGAAAGCGCTCCTACCGTAGGGCCTTTATTGCCGGCTGCTTGGCCCATGCTCGAGAAACTCAAGGAGTTACTGATTTAGAGCTGGCAAAGAGTCAATCTGAAAGGAACATCGGCATTGACTGGTTGAGGCTTTTTATCACGATCTGATTGCATGAACCGGATGGACAGCAAATACTTGTTTGCGCTGATCTCGGAAAAAAGTGTGTCATCTTCAACCGCTATACGCATCAGTTGATAGACCTTCCCAGAAGGGGCTTGCTGAAATGCACCCTGGTGTGCAACCACATCCTTAGCTTCACCCGACTGACGTAATAGGCGTAAAAATATTTGGCATGCCTCATGCCAAGGTAGTAGTGGGGCAACATAAGCCTCCAATAGCTCCCTGCGTTCATGCGTAGGGCTATTTTTCCATGCATGATAACTTGGTAAGTCAATTGAGCTCGTGCCGCCAGGNATATTGAGTCTGGTGCGAATAGCATTAAGCCATTCGCTTTCNGTAATTCCTGAATTCGGTTTGCCCATGGACTGATTGATATTGGTGGCAGCCATATCAATTTGAGAAAGTGTTTGTGAAAGCGCTTCTTGATCTACTTTTTGCGATGACTTTAGGCCATTGAGAGCATATTTTTGACGCTCAAATTCTTTGAGTAGCAGAGATTTGATATCGCCTCTTGAGCCAATGTCACCTAAATCAAACAATACGGTGATGGCATTGTGATGAAGTTCTGGATCATCGGATCTCAGAAAGTGGTTAAAGCGGGCGAACAAGTACTCCAACCGAAGCATGCCTCGGACTAATTCATTGAATGGGTATTCGTAGACGATCACAGTCTCACATTTTATGACGAACTTTGCCAATCTTTGCTAATCTGCAAAAATTTTTCATTTAAATTTTTGACTTGACTCTTTAGGTTATCCAAGTCACCCGTATTTTCTATAACAGTGTTGGCTTGGGAGTTTCGGTCGAGTCTGCTGGCTTGAGCCTTGAGTATCTTCTCGACTTCGGCTCTAGAAAGATTGTTGCGGTGCATCACACGCTTAATTTGGGTTTCTACAGGACAATCAACCACAACCAAGTAATCAATGAGGTGCTGCCAAGTCCCCGACTCAATGAGTAAAGGCACTACAAAAACGAGGTAAGGGACACCATTTTTGGCTAACTCCAGGGCTTGTTGAGTGGTTTTTTGCCGAATGAGCGGATGAGTAATTTCCTCTAAAAGCCCTCTAAATTTGGGGTTTTCAAATACAAGTGTTCGCATCTTTGCCCTATTTAGCGCACCTGAGGCATCAATATAGTCTGAGCCAAATTCTTTCTGAATCAGGGGAATTGCACTTCCATTGGGGCCAGTAATTTGGTGGGCTATTAAATCCGTATCAATGACGCCTGCGCCTAGCTGAGTTAGAAGGTCGCTAACCACTGTTTTTCCAGAGCCAATGCCCCCGGTTAAGCCAACTAAAAGTATTTTTCCTTTTAAGGTGCTTAATTCAGATTGCTCAGTAGAAGAGTAGGGAGTAGTTGAGGACATAGCAATTGAATGATGCCAGCAATGGCAAGAAAAGGTCCAAAAGGAAAGGCTTGGCGATGATGTTGATTATTCCATTTAAGCCATATTAGCCCACCGATAAGTCCAGAAACCGAAGCAATAAACAAAGTGCTGGGCAGAGTAGCCCACCCAAGCCAGGCCCCAAGTCCAGCTAAGAGTTTGGCGTCACCCATCCCGATTCCATCCTGCTTTTTGAGTTTTTTGTATACAAGGTTGAGAATCCAGAGAAAGAGGTATCCAGCAATGGCTCCAATAAAGGCTGAGCTTGGGTCAGTAAAGCGAAATTCAGAAAACTGGTTAAAGAGGATGCCGCTAATAATCAACGGTAAGGTAATTACATTGGGTAACCGAAAGGTTCGTAAATCCACATAGGCAAGATAGATTAATACCAGCACTAAAAATGCACGAATCCAGAAATTACCTTCAGCAAGCGCCATTAAATAATCTGCCCTAAATTGAAAATGGGTAAATAGAGAATTATGACTAGAGTTCCAATGATCGTGCCTATAAAAAGAATAAAGAAAGGCTCTAGAGTTTGACTTAAGGTATTAAGACTATTGCTTAGCCGCGCTCCAAGTGTCTCAGCTCTTTTTTGCAGCATTTCTGTTAAGGACCCGCTTTGAGCGCCAATTGTTAAAAGCTGTAAGGTTTCCACATCAAATAATAGGTGATTTGGATCGGCTAAACGTAATGAATCTCCTAAAGGCCAGCCTCTCGTGAGGTTTTTAAAGATTTCAGCGCTGAAATCATGACTGATCCAATGATTGGAGGATTGAGCCGTAACCCTTATGGCATCTGGCAAAGGCAAACCAGAAACAAGTAAGTGCCCTAGGGTGCGGCACCAGTAGGTAAGCGTTCGCAAGGCGCAATAAATTGCCCAGAATTGGGATATGAAAACTCAGTTGATCACAATATTTCTGCAAGCGTGCGGACTTTATCCACGCGATAGCAAAGCTCCCAATGCAGATAATTAAAAAGAGCAAGATTTCTAAAAGTGAATCCTCTACGGCTGTGGAGATGCTAATCAGCAATTGCGTTGGCGCTGGTAACTCAGCTTTAAATTGCTCAAAAACTTCTTTAAACACTGGTACAACCCAAACCATCATCATGATTACCAAAATAAAAGAAGTGACCAATGTAATGATTGGATAGGCCAGTGATTGCTGAATTTTTCGTCGCAGTTCAATCTGGGCTTGTAATTGTTTGGAGATGGTTTTTAGCGCTAGGGCAAGGTCGCCAGATCTCTCGCTTACCCGAATTAGATTGATAAATTCCATAGAAAACAGAATGTCTTGATTTTTGAGGCTATAAGAAAAGCTATATCCTTTTTTAAGATCATCGCATAGGCTACTCAACCAATTTTTCCAAGATTTAGGTGCAATTTCAGAAAGCAAAAGCATTGCATTTAAGAGAGGCAATCCTGCATGTAGCAATGAAAGTAACTGTTGTGCAAAATGCAATTGCTCACTTTTATTGAGAGTTTTATGAAAGAAAAGGGGAATATTCATTTTTTTATGCCCCCACTTCAATATCAAGTGACGACTGCTGAATTAAGCCTTCCATCACATAATGCATGCCTGCACTATGCATGCTCACATATTCTGTTGAAGTGGCTAAATTCGANGGAGTAAGGACTTCGTGCACNCCTTGACGCCCAAAATAAGTAGTTCCCTTGCAGTGTTTGCAATTCTTTGAATTGGCGCCATGACAATTTTTACAAATTTTACGAATCAATCTTTGGGAGCTAATGCAACGTAAGCATGACTCAAGGGCCTCTTGGTCGATCCCTAGGCCGTGAAGCCGTGAAAGTGCCCCTGTCGCATTTCTTGTGTGTAGGGTGCTGAGAACAAGATGCCCAGTTTGCGCAGCTTGTATAGCGAGTTGAGCGGTGGCAATATCCCGAATCTCTCCAATCATGATGACATCAGGATCTTGCCTCAATAGGGCGCGAATGATGGTGGGGTAATCTAACCCCGCCCGAGGATGATGGGTAACTTGGTTTATGCCTGGTAGGCAAATTTCAATGGGGTCTTCCACAGAGCAAATGTTTCGTTCGACTTGATTGAGCTCTCTAAGGCAGCTATATAGAGTGCGAGTTTTTCCACTACCAGTGGGTCCTGTCACCAGAATTAAGCCATTAGTTTGATGAATCGATTTTCTAAAAAATGTTAATTGTTCTGGCAATAAACCAATTTGGTCTAAGGCTAAATCCTCTAATTTACTTGGAAGAATGCGCACCACTGCTTTCTCACCATACATTGTTGGGAGAATTGAAACGCGACAATCAATATTGGGTTTAGAGAAGTCATTGCCTATAAATAGTCGTCCATCCTGAGGGAGTCGTTTCTCGGCTATATCTAGACGTGCCAATATTTTGATCCGAGTAATTAGACGTTCATGGAATTCGATTGGGTGATGTGACTGAACATAAAGAGAGCCATCGATTCGAATTCGCACGACAGTCTCTTGTGGGTGGGCCTCAATGTGAATATCTGTAGCTCTGGAGTGAAGCGCCTTTACTGTGATGTCATACCAGGTACGGATAATGAGTGAGTCATCTTGGGAGTTATTCAATCTTTATTAAATGTTTTTTAGGGCGATACAGTTTTACAGTTTTTATACCCTGATCATCAAATTGAATAATTTCCATCACAATTCCTGCGATACGAATGCTGACACTATGATCTGGAATTGCCTCTAGCTTTTCCAAAATTAAACCGTTTAAAGTACGAGGCCCATCCAAAGGCAGACTTAAATCTAATAGGCGATTTAAGTCTCGTAGCGAAGCACTACCACTGGCTAGATAAGTGCCGTCAGCTAACCAGCGCGGGTCTATAGAGAGGCTTGAAAATGATGTTGTGAATTCACCGATCAACTCCTCAACAATATCCTCAAAGGTGACCAAGCCCAGTACTTCACCATACTCATTAACTACCAGACTTAAACGTTGTTGATTATCTTGAAAGAACTGCATCTGCTGGAGTACTGGTGTTCCGCTTGGAATAAAGTAGGACTCGCTAATCAGAGACCTAAAATCTTCATGAGTTAGTTCAGTATTTCCTAATAATGACAGCGCTTTTTTAACCGATAAAATACCAATAATGCGTTCGGAATCACCTTCACATACTAGAAGTTTGTTGTGATAACAGGTCTCCAATTGCTCAATGACCTCATTAATCGGCCTTGAAAGATCAAGCACCTCAATTTTTGAGCGCGGAGTCATGACATCATCAACCAGAATATTTTCTAGATTAAACAAATTCAACAATATATTGCGATGATGATTTGATGAAAATCGATTGGACTCAAGAACTAGGCTACGAAGCTCCTCTTTAGACATTGCTCGATTTTCGGGTGACGCTTGCAGGCCGGATGCTTTCATAAGCCCAGATACAAAGCTATTGATAAGCCAAAGTAGCGGTTTGAGAAGATAGGTGAGGGGCAATATCAACCAACCTACATTTGATGCAATCTTTTCTGGAAAGGCGGCGCCAATCACCTTAGGAGTAATTTCGCTAAAAACAATGATCAATAAGGCAACCACTAGAGTTGCAATCGAAAGCACCAACCCACTTTCACCAAAAATATGTAGTGCAATACCAGTAACCAAAATTGGTAAAACTGTATTGATGAGGTTATTAGAAATTAGCAAAACAGATAAAAGCGAATCAATCCGTTTCAAGAGCCTTTCTGCCAACCCCGCACCTGCATTGCCGCTTTTAGCCATNGCACGTAGGCGATGACGATTTGAGGACAACATNCTCGTTTCAGCCATNGAGAAAAAGCCGGATAAAGCGAGTAAAAAAAGGACAAGAGCAACTTGACCAAAAAAAGGCCAATCGTCAAAGAAGGTGTCCATTANGNATGCCCGAAAAAAGTAAGGAAGAACCAATATAGCAAAGTGCTTTGAATTGAGCTATGACTTGGTTTACAAAGTACCTCATACCACCCTGATTATTATGTAAGAATCTTCCTTATGGTCTTAACCCAGCTAACAATTTCTTCCGCAGATATTCAGGATTGCGTAATGGCCACCCCCTTTGGGCGTCTTGGCATTTCTATGGAAATGGTAGAAGGGAGTCTAATGTTGTCCGGAATTGACTACCTCCCTTTTGAATCCCCCTTAAAGCCGCCAAGAAATGATCTGGCCAAAGAGGTGGTTAGGCAGTGCAAGGCCTACCTTAAAAACCCATCACACCATTTTGATTTGCCCCTAAAGCCAGTTGGCACATCCCATCAGCAAAAAGTATGGGGCAGCGTTCTAGATATCCCCCTTGGTTTAACTAAAACTTATGGCGAATTGGCTCATTTAATTCGAAGTGGGCCACGTGCAGTTGGTACTGCATGCGGAGCAAATCCTTATCCCTTGATCGTGCCATGCCATCGAGTAGTTTCAGCACAAGGAATTGGCGGATTTATGAAGGAGAATTCACCAGGTTTTTATCGCCAAATTAAGATTTGGCTTTTGAAGCACGAAGGTATTTTGTAAAGTCTTTACAGTTTTCTCAAAGACTTAGAAAAGAGGTAAAAAAAGATCTTGATTGGCCCATCATAGCTTGCGGCTAGCTTGGTAAAGGCATAGAACATGCGTACGGTGTTTCTAGTAAGCTTTACCTCTTCTTTGCTATTGAATTCTTTTTGAGTTGCGATTTTATTTAAGGTCATTACTGCTAGACCAAATGCCAGAAAACAAAATTGCCTAATGCCTTTATCCTGTTTGGGTATCAGGAGGATATATGTCAAAGACTCTTCTAGCTTGAGGTAGGCAATGTGTAGCAGATCCACTTGGCTCATGTGAGCTGGCTTCCAAGATACTCCGCGCGCTCTATCCTCAGGCGAATCTTTGAGAATATTTGTCATTTGTAAGGCTTGCCCAAATGCAATGGCTAAGCTTTCATGCCCCTTAATATTTTTAGCAAATTCTGGAGAGTATTGACTAAAAATGCTTGTAAGTAATTCCCCCACAACACCAGCGACAACATAGCAATACTCTTCAAATTCTCTTAAATCTTGAAGTCCGGATTGAGTTTGCTTCCCATGAAAATGGGACATGCCCTCTGACATAATTGAAACGCAACGGCCAACAGCTTCTTGATCAATCGCTGGACAGGTATGCAAAATTCGCAATACAGTGGGCGTATGTGCAATTAAATCTAATTCATCATGATTTGAATAATTTTGAAGCGCCTGAAGACAGGGCTCTACAAATCTAATGACGGGCGTTTTACCGAGCACGGCATCTAAAAATAATCGAGAAAGATCTTGCTTGCTTGCTGGGGTTAGTTCTGCTGCATCTTCAATGGTGTCGATGATTCGACAAAGAAGATAGGTATTACCAATAACTTTCTCAATGGGGAAAGGCAAAAGGGGAATAGTGAGGGCAAAAGTGCGAGATACCGAATTGAGGATGGCTTTTTGATAAGCTAAATCAGCACTAGGGTTCTCTATTGAAAAATTCACCTTTGAATTATGTCAGACTAACCCACTTAAAATTGGAGCTGAAGACACTCTTGGGTCGCATGCGATGTACTTATGAGATTTTGTCACCTAAAGAAAAGACTTTTTAAACCTTAGGTTTGCCTTACAAGTGAGTATTCGCACAGTGCATAAAGCGCTTTGGTTGCTTCATTCTCTGGGAAATGTTTCAGGGACTCTAGGGCTAAATCTGCTTCTTTTTTGGCTGCCACTTGCGTGTAATCCAAGGCGCCTGAATTTTGGACAGCATTGAGGATTTGAGAAAATACATCTTCCGGTAAGTCTTGATTTTGCTCGATGGCAGCCCTTACTAGGAGGCGTTCTTCAGTTGTGCCATTTTCTAATAAATAGATTAACGGTAGTGTTGGCTTGCCCTCACGCAGGTCATCGCCCGCATTTTTCCCCATTTGCTCTGCATTAGCTGTGTAGTCTAAAAGGTCATCCATTAACTGAAACGCAGTGCCGATGTGGCGTCCAAAAGCGGCTGCTTGTTCTTGTTGCGCGAGGCTTGTATTAGCCAAAATAGCGCCGAGCTCTGTTGAGGCTTCAAATAATTTAGCGGTTTTATAGCGAATGACTTGGAGGTAGCTTGCTTGGCTGACTTCGGGGTCATTCATATTGAGTAGTTGCAATACCTCGCCCTCGGCAATTGTATTGGTGGCATCAGACAAGATCTGCATTACTCGTAGGTCCTTGGGACCAACCATCATTTGGAATGCTCTTGAGTACAGAAAATCCCCAACTAAAACGCTTGCCGCGTTACCAAAGGCAGCATTTGCTGTCTCTCGACCTCTTCTTAGGGTGGATTCATCGACGACATCATCATGTAATAAGGTGGCTGTGTGAATAAACTCCACCACGGCTGCCATTTCTAGTGCATATGGCGTTTCTTTGCCATTGGCTAAGGCCTTGGCAACCAATAAAAGGAGTGCTGGCCGTACCCGTTTGCCACCAGCCTGGATAATATATGTGGAAATTTGGTCAATTAAAGCAACTTTTGACGCTAATTTCAGGCGAATAACTTCGTCTAATGCCTTGAAATCTAAGGAAATTGGGGCCAAAATTTGGCTTAGTTCATTGTTTTTGACAGTGCTCGTCATGCAATATATAATAATGGGCTTGGCTTATCCACGGTGGATAAG
>TBL_comb47_HYPODRAFT_10007285_pt1 | contig 11675 bp, 7 predicted proteins | sample TroBogypolimnion_40_FD_10682 | JGI IMG/M metagenome (IMG submission 10682) | reverse complement strand
TTTTTGCGGTTGAACTGCTGCCTCCAGTAGTATTTCACGCCGACGATTGCGAGGGTGGAATATTGTCCGCCAGTCCGCCGCGCCTGAGCATGGCAGAGTATCCCGGCGGGCGGGGAAGCTTTTCGTTTTGGGGCGGGCGCTCTTTGCGGGCTTCACGGCGGCGGCGCTGAAGGTAGAACAGGCCGAAGATGACGGCAACCACCGCGGCAGCCCCCAGGAGGGCACCGAGGAGTTGGTTCCAGTTGAAGGCTGAAGGCGCCCATAGACGTTCGATGGAGCGTTAATGAAACAACCGATTCTGGGGTGGTGAGGTTTACGATTGCGGGAGACCGATGCGGCCGGTATCGGCGCGGTCGGCACGCCGGGGTCCAGGCAGGAGGGGCTGGGCGGCGAGCGATCGTGTGGCTAGACATGTTGATGATTATCCATGGGGCTTGTGGGTGTCACGGCCCGGCAGGCGGCGAGGGGACGGCGTCGGACAACAGTTCCGGGCCGTAGATCGGACGATTTCCGCTGAAAATCGGACGATTATCTGACGAATCTGGGTGGTACGAAAGGCAAGCGCCTCGCGGATGAGGGCATCCGCGCTCCGATGCGCAACCTGAGCCGTTACTTCCGGCCAAGCCATCCAAGACACCGGAGGGGCGACAGTGCGCCACGCCACCGTGATTGCCAGCTAAATGGTTACCGCTTTTGGTTTCACCGTAAGGACCTTCAAGCGCCGGCCACATCACTCCCATTGATGCTGCCTCCACTTTTTTCGATTTGGTGCTTCTGCGATTCCGCGCTATGTTTTCAGTATGAAAGCAATCACACGACCACGGGTTGCTGGTGTGTTGGTTTGGTGCCACGCACCCTTCCGGGTTATCGGTCTCTGCGCTTCACGGGGGCGGCTGGCCTTGGCGGACGGACCAGTTGCCGTTCCGGCCAAGCCCGATGCCTCGATCGAATGAACGCGGTCTATTCCATCCAATGGGTGCCGGTGACACCGGAGTACATCCTGGCCAGCTTCCAGGAGGAATGGCGGCAGATCGCCTTGCCCGACGCCCAGGAGGAGCGCGAACTGCCCACGTTTACCACGACCATCGCACAATGGCGGGACCTCCTGGATTTGGTGGATTGGAGTCGATTGGGTCGTGCTCTCAATGAGGCCTGGGGCACCAACTTCTCGCGGCAACAATGGCGTGAAGTGCTCGAACCGTCCCGTAAGAAGACCCTGCGAGGGGTTTGCGACTTGCTCGCCAGCCAGGCCAAACGGCCGCTGGTGCCGCCGGCGAAACTGCTGGGACACGAGTGCGCCGCCGCCGGGGTTTTTCTCGCCGTTCGCTCCCTCCTCCTTCAGGCGGGCGTGCCAGACGACCTACGGCCGTCGACGACCTTGGAACCCGTGCTGCGAAAGTGGCCGAAGGTGTTTCAGAACGAGATTGCCCGGCTGTGTCCCGGCGGGTTGCCTTTTGTCTTTGCCGGTTGGTTCGGGGGCGCTTTGACCGGGCTGATCTGCCTCATGGGGTGGCTCTTGATGGTGGTCGGGAGCAGTGCCAGCGTGGCCGAGCTCATCATTGTCGGCGTGTTGTTGTGCGGAGCGGGCTGGATAGGCGGGCTATTCTACCATGGGCCGTTGGCGCTGAAGAATGTGAGCGACTTTCGCCAGTTGGCCGAGTTGATTGTTGAGCAGCAGCAGCGTTACGGCTTTGCTCCCCGATCCTGTGAAAGACCCAAGCGGTCATGAACTATCCGGCGCTTGCCGTGCAAGGGAGGTTGTGACAACCTGCCGCCGCCACAGAAAGGCCATGTCGACTATGCAAGCAAACCCATTTACAACCGCTGGATCCATTTCCCTGACCGCGTTGCTCTGCCTCGGATTGGCCGGCTGCGCAAGCCCTTCGTCCCCCAAACCGGCGAAGCGCGGGCCGCCGACTTTTTCCAGTTTTGATGCGCCCAGCAGTAGTGACGCACACATGGAATTCCAATCCGGGGGGCTGAATTTCCAGCAGGCTGACATGGGGCAGGTGCTGCAAATTTACCAGGAAATCTCGCAACGGACGGTTATTCGCCCGTCCGCCCTGCCGGCCCCGGCGATCTCGCTGCGCAATCAGACTCCCCTGAACCGGGTGCAGGCCCTGCAACTGCTCGATACCGTCCTGGCGCAGAACGGCATCGTGATGGTGCTGTCAGGGGACCTGGCCGTCAAGGCCGTGCCCGTGGCGCAGGCGCCGGCCGCATCCCCGCCCGAGATCTCCCTTCCCTGGCAGGCGCTCCCGGATTCTGGCTCCTTCATGATGCGGACGGTGCAGTTGAAAACGCTCCGCCCCTCGGAGGTCATGCGCCTATTGACGGTGTTGGCGTCCACGATACCCAACCCCGTTGTCCCGCTCGACGCGAGCGGTAAGCTCCTGCTGCGCGACTATGCTTCGAACATCAAGCGGATGCTGCGGCTGATCGAGGACTTGGAAGGGAACCAGCAGGCGGGATCGCACTCCGAGCGAGACGGGGCTTCTCCTCCCGCTAAACGAGGCAACTAGGGACCAGAGCCCCGCTGAGCCATTCGCGCAATACCCGGAGCATATCGACGCCCGCCACCACCTGGCACTGACGCTGGACAGGATGGGAAAGAGCGACGAGGCCTTTCGGCCTGGGAACGAGCGGTGAAACTGGCGCTGAACTTCCTCGCAAATAACGTGGATCTCACGCAACTCGGCCCGTATGATCACCTAATGCACGTGAGCCGAGATGCGATAGTCCGCCTTAAGGCGCTCGTCCTGGGATTGGCGGTGAGCGCCACCGTGCTCGTGGCGCCCGCCGGTGTGATCCCGCAGGCCGCGCCCAACCCCATGGTCTTCGACCAGACGGCCACGAATGACAACCTGGTGGTCCTCATGGCCGCTGCGGCCGAGTACAGCGACAGCTTGACCTTGTTCAACTCCGGCCCCTCAGTCTATCCGGCCCATTTCTGGTTTAACAACTTTAACACGACCAATCAGTCCCTGAAGTGGACCGTCTCACTGGCGACCGGTGCGGTCTACTACGTCTATGCGAAATTGAGCGCTGGGGCGGTCCTGCCATTGCAATTGAGCCTCGCCGGCTCCAACACGGCCCTGAACTTTACGACGCGTAATATCGGTTGGGATAAGCTGGATTGCGGCACGATCCCCCTCCCGGGCGGCACCAGCCAGTTGGTGCTCCGCCGCAACACCGCCGATACCAACGATGCCATCTCGATCATTTCACTGGAGCTGATTCGGGAGTCGGACCGGGCGGCTTACGAGCAGCGGGTGGCGGGTTTTCGGGCGGACACCACCTGGCTAAGCCAGGCCAAGTACGGCCTGATGACCCAGTTCGGTGCGTGGGGCTATCCCCCCAGCGGCCCGCAACCCTCGCTGGCAGCCTTCGCCAACGGATTCGACGTGCCCAGGTTCGTGAACCTGGTGACGAACACTGGCTGCCAGTACGTTATCTGGTCCATCACCTGGTGGACCTACCAGATGTGCGCGCCCATCCCGAGCGTGAATGCTATCGTGGGCAACACCAACCGCACGACGACGCGAGACTTAATCGGTGAATTGGCCGCGGCCCTGCACCAGGCCGGCGTCCGGTTCACGCTTTATTACCACGAGGGCAGCGATAACCAGGTGGGCTACGACTCCACCGATTGGTGGCGGGCGCAACAGTTCCCCGAACCCGACCACACGCAGCGTGGCGTCGGCGACCGCACCGGGTTCTTCAACCATTGGACCGATGTGATCACCGAGATTGGAAACCGTTACGGCACCAACCTGGACGGCTGGTTTTTCGATGACGGCCAGGTGGTGTATTACCCGGCGCCCTTCGAGCGGTTGGGGCAGGCCGCCCGGGCGGGAAACCCACATCGCCTCGTCTGCTACAACGCCTGGATCGCCACCCGCAGCACTGATTTTCAAGATGTGTGGATGGGTGAGGGGTCGCATGGGGAGAACCAGTTTGGAAGCGGCCCGGTGGGCGGCGCCGGCATTTTCACGGACGGGCCACAGTGCGGCCTCTTGCAGCATGGCATGTTCACCATGGAACAGGACTGGGGCGTGCATCAGCCGAGCCAGCCGATTACCACCCAGATCACCGCCAGCCAGGCTATCGGGTGGGTGCAAAGCGCCAGCGCGCGCGGGGTGCCGTTGTCCTTCGACATGATGCTGTGGTCGGACCAGACTTATTCGACGGCCTCCTTGAACGTGTTGCTGAACTTGAAAGACGCGATTTACGGCCAGCCGAACGGGCCGACGAACAACCTCGTGGTTAATGGCGGCTTCGAGTCTCCCGTCATGCCGAGTTGGGCCCCTTATCCCGCCGGCAGCACTAATGTGACCGGGTGGACGGTGGATAGTGTGCCCGCGGATGGCGTTCAGCTTGGCAGCGCGGGCATTTTTTCTGTCAACAACGGCTCCCAGAACCTGCAATTGACGGGCGGCACCACCTATTCGGCGGGCGGCGGCATTTGGCAGCCGATCGCCACTCGGACCCGCGCCACCTACACCATCAGCATCGATGTCGCCTCGCGGCAAGGCAACGCCGTCAGCGGGAACTTCCGCTTCGGTGGCAGCAACCACCTTCTGACCGCCACCAACCCGTCATTCACGACGCTGACCTGGCAGGCCGCCGCCACGGGGACCAATACGCTCATCCATATCACGGGCTATACCAATTCCGGGGCGGGCCAGTTGATCATCGACCATGTGATCGTCACGGAAAATCCCGATCCGTTCGCCCAATGGCAGATGCGATACTTCGGTTGCACGAATTGCCCCCAGGCACAGGCGAATGCCGATCCGCTCGAGAAGGGGATGAACAACTATGCCCAATTCCTGGCGGGCCTCAATCCTACCAACCGCGCGTCCGTGTTGGCGTTTACGGCGGCGGCGCCCCAGGGCGATGATGTGACACTGACCTGGCGGACCGCCGGTCCCAGGACGAATATCCTGCAGGTCAGCCCGGTTCCGGGCGCGCATGGCTTCAGTTTCAGCGACCTTCCCGCATCGGTCACCGTGATCCCGGCGGTTGGCGACACCACGGCGGCTTATGTCGATGCCGGCGCCCTCACTAACGGTGCCGCGCGTTTCTACCGCGTCCGCCTGGCCCCCTGAGCGACGCCGCATTTCAAATGCAGCGCAGCCTCTTACCCATGAAAACGATGGGTATGGCAGGTGGTTCCAGCATTGGACCAATGACGCAAGTTCGCCTTGGAGGTTCCGCTCCCGATGCCGTAAACCGTCAGGCGAAGGGCCGCCGGCCCGCCAAGTCATGATTCGCGTGGGCTGTGGACGGCTTAAACCATGCCGAAACCGAAAAACTGCTGGACGTTGTCACACAGTAATGCCGGTCGGTGGCCTTCCCGAGGATTGCCACGGAGTTGCTGAGGACCAAGCCCCGGAAACCCTGGGAGCGGGTCAGCAGAGGAGTTCGATGGGTCCGGCAACCGTTGGTTCAGCCGGCACCGAGATCTGCCGAAGCCGTTGTCGGAAGAGGGAATTGGCAGCGCTGAGGGCCAGGAAGGGGAGGCTGGCCACGAGGGAACTCAGGGCACAAAACCCCGCTACGCCTAACAGGCCGGTCAGCGCGTCTCGATGGCCCAGCGAGACCAGAATCACACAAGGGCATGCCAGAGTCGCCCAGGTCACGATTAACCAGAGCACAAACCACTGAAGGAACCCCGGAAGCGTAAAGCGCCGGCGTACACACCAACCCGCAAGGCTCACTGCCGCCGCCAACGCGAACACCATAAACTGCAGCAAAACCGCACAGAGCATCTGCATGAGATCCTCGAACATCCCCTGGCCCCAATCGTGCCCGAGGGCCAATTCGAGCAGCCCGAACGTGCCGAAGACCGCAAGCAAGAAGCCCAATCGGCTTAGCCGGGGTCGTCGGGGAACTCCGGGCGCCAGGAGCAGCGTCGCCGCCCAGCCGAACCCCATTGCCATCACCAGCGGTTGAGCCGTCTCCCGGGACTCCGAGTCAAGAAAACCCAGCCCCGTCCCCACACCCAGGGCCAATCCCGTGACCAACAGCAGTGGCAGCCAAACCAGCCAGGCTTGGCCGCAACGATTAGGTCCGAGCAGCAAAAGCCCGAGAATGGCCAGCCACGGAACCAGGGGTAAGCCGGGAGTCAGGGGCAGGCTCAGCGGCCTTCCGCTCCAGACGTGGACGAGGGGTGGACCTTCATTGGCCCCCAATCCGCCCAGGTCCGCCGTCGCTACGATTTTAAGTTCACCTTTTACCCCGCCAGGTACTCGCCATGAGTACACACAGGTATGGCCTCAGCCATAGGCGAACTTGCCCGAGGCGATTGGCTTCTCCCCCGCCAGGACCGTCCAGGCTGGCGGGTTGCTGGGGTTGTCGTTGCTCATCCGATAGGTGAGCGCTGGATTGCCGGCGCCAACCAATCGGTATTTCAGGATCAGGTTCTTACCACTCCGCTCCGCCACCACCAGATTCGTGAGCGGTCCGCCAATCGACAGCGAGGCTGACGCACCGGCTCCGACCGCCAAGGGCAAGGGCCCGAGGTAAAAAGCCTCCGCCGCACCTTGGCGCAGCCAGACCTCGGCGCTTTGGTAAATCCCGGCTGGCAGCTTCGCCGCCGGACCTGGCTGGTCCAGGATGGCCGAATATCCACCGGGGTCGTCCAGAATCAGGCGGTAAAGGTGCTGGCCTCCGACCTGCAATTCCGCCAATTGCGGTTCCGTTGGGGTAAGTTGCAGCCAGTAGCCGGGGGAGCCGGCGTCGCTCGTGTAGCGGTGGCTCAAACCAAACCCCCGGCCTGCCAGATAAACGCGCTCCGGCCACCTGATGAGATGCGGTGTGCCCGGATTGAGGCGGATCGGTTCTGCGCGCGCGTCCCAAGCCCGGAACAAGAGGTAGGGCACTTCGTCGCTCGCGATTCTCGCGTTCGGGTTCTCGACCAAACCGATCTGGTAAGCCTGCCCGCCCAATTCAACGCGCGCCTGCCAGAACGACCGCAACACACACGTGCCCTGGAGTTGAGCGGCAGTGGTCCCTCCCAGGCGCAAGTCAACCAGGTACGCATGGCTGCCCGTTGGAGTGGTCCAACCCAGTTTGACCCCTGGAAACAGTTGAAAGTTCCCGTCATACTCCCCGGCGTAGATTGCCTCGACGTCATCGGTCAGGTCCTGGTTCCCGTTCCGGTCCAGGTAGAGGCGGTTGGCGGTCTGGTCCCAGGCGAACGGGATGAATTCATTGGTCCGAACACCACAGCCGAAGGCGCCTCGCACTACCCGGTGGTGGCCGAAATCCGGCTCTTTCAGGAAGGGTTTAGGCTCCGGCGAAAAGCGCAACGTGGATAGGCCCAAGGGCTCGGACGACTCCAGCCATGCCAGCGCGACTCGGAGCACGGGCTTTGAGTCTTGCGGCGCGGCGGGGGGCGCCTCGGCGGCGGCACAAGCAAGGCTGAGGGAGACGAGGAGAGCCAGACACGCCACGAACTCACGGTGGGTGTCCACGATATGCAGCACCATTCTCATGCCCTCAATCTAGTCCTCCACCGGCTGAGGACGCTAATCGAAAGAATTTACACCTTCATTGACGTAACCGATGGAGGCAGGGCTTCCCTGCCTTGCGGCCTCGGGTGACATCGTCAGCTTGGGGACGGCGGGGAGGGGAACCCCACCACCAGCCGAGAAGGGAGGTGAGGGAACTAAGGAAGTGAACGACCGCCAGGGCCAGGACCGGAGAGCGGCGTCAAAACCCAGGAGATCAACGGCCTCCTTTTCCCTTCCGGCGAACAAAACGAGACCTGCCTTTGCGGTCCGGTCTCTTCGATTCTGAGGACACCAGGTTCGACGCGGATTGACGATGCGGGGAAGCCTGGAGATCACGAAAGTTCACAGCCGGGGTCTCGGCGCCGTTTTCTATGGCGTTGGGAGAATGCGCCGCGACCATGTGCATCGCCAGCGAGTAGGGAATTTTGGCACCGCAAAGCGAGCAGAGCTTGGGGTTTGATATTGCTGGTGGTCGGTTCATTTCGTGGGTCAGGATAGGGGTAAGTTCTCCGGACGGCAAACAATTTGGTGGGTTGTTAGCCGGGGAATGGCGAACTCATCTCTTGCTTTTCCTCCGAATCCGGCCAGCTTTCCGCCTATGCGTTGTCTCATGCTGTCGACTCTGCCGCCGGTGCTGCTGGCCGCCGCTTCGCTTTTCGCCCAGGAGCCCCCGTCTCCGTTTCCGTCCGACTCCGACCAACTCCTGGAGCGCACCTGTTTTCAGACCAGCCAGGCCTGGAGTTCCCTGGGGGACCTCCGCTCGGATGTCGCGATCGTGTACGGCATCGATGCCGGCCTGCCCAAGCGCATGGAGACCTGGCGCGACCACGGCTACCGCATCCACGTCATGACCGGCGTGGCCTGGGGCCAATACCAGGACTATCTCTATGGCCGGTTCGACACCGTCAACCACGAGGACGAAGCCCAAACGGAGCGCAACGGCAAGAAGATCAGCCACGGCGGCGATGTCTACTACATGTGCCCGGGGGAGAACTACGGTAAATTCCTCTGTGTCGGCGTCCAGCGTGCCCTCGACGCGGGCGCCGAGGCCATTCACTTGGAAGAACCCGAGTTCTGGGATCGGGCCGGTTATTCCGAGGGATTCAAACGCGAGTGGAGCAAGTATTACCACGAGGATTGGGAGGCGCCGCACAACTCGGTGGATGCCCGCTGGCGCGCCGGGAAACTCAAGTACTTCCTGTACCGCCGCGCCCTCCAGCAGGTGTTCGATCACGTCCAGGATTACAACCACCGCACCGGCCGCCATGTGCGTTGCTATGTCCCCACCCACAGCCTGCTCAACTATGCCCAGTGGTGCATCGTCAGCCCTGAATCCAGCCTGGCACGGCTCCAAGGCTGCGACGGCTACATCGCCCAGGTCTGGACCGGCACCTCGCGTGAACCCAACCGGTTCCGCGGCGAGGTCCGGTCCCGCACCTTCGAGACCGCCTTCCTCGAATACGGGGCCATGCAGAACCTGGTCCGCGCCACCGGCCGCTCCGTCTGGTACCTCAACGACCCGATCGAGGACAACCCTAACCACGACTGGAACGACTACCGGGTGAATTGGGAATCCACCCTGACGGCCTCGCTCTTCCAGCCGGACATCTGGCAATTCGAGGTGGCCCCCTGGCCGGAGCGCGTGTTTGGCGGGCGCTACCCCCGTTCGGCCCGGCAGCCGATGCCACCCCAATACGCCACCGAGGTGCAGACCGTCATCAACGCCCTCAACGACCTCAAGCAACCCCATGTCGAGTGGGACTGCGGCACCGCCGGCGTCGGCGTGCTGGTGAGCGATTCGTTGATGTTTCAACGCGGTGAACCGACCCCGAGCGACCCGCACCTGGGGAATGTCTACGGCCTGGCGATGCCGCTCCTCAAACGCGGCCTCCCCGTCGCGCCGGTGCAACTCGAAAACCTCACGGTGCCGCGTTACCTCGAGGGCTTTCGGGTGCTGCTGCTCAGCTATGACGGCCAGAAACCCCTCTCGGCCGAGGTCCACCCACCGCTGGCCGCCTGGGTGAAACGCGGTGGGGTGCTGGTGGTGTGCGATGCGGATGCCGACCCTTACAACCACGTCCGGGATTGGTGGAACAGCAGCGGGCTCGCCTATGCCACGCCCCGCGAACCGCTCTTCAAGGAACTCGGCCTCGACCTTCAGGCTGCGCCCGACCAACTGCACCGCGCGGGCAAGGGTGGGGTCATTTGGTTGCGGGAACGTCCGGCCCGTTTCTCGGCTGACGCCCCCGGGGCCGCCCGTGTGGTCGATGCCGTCCGCCAGGCGGCCGGCGACACGGGCCTCAAGTGGCGCGAGACCAACTACCTGCTCCTCCGGCGCGGACCCTACGTCATCGCCGCCGGCCTGGACGAATCCATCGAAGGCGCCCCCCATGTGGTGCGCGGCCGGTTTGTCAACCTCTTCGACCCGGAACTTCAGGTTCGCACCGAAGTTACGCTCGCCCCCGGTTCGCGCTCGTTCCTGCTCGACCTCAACGCCACCAAGGACCGCCGTCCCCGCGTCCTGCTCTCCGCCTGCAAGGTCCTGCCCCTGAGCGCGACCTCCGATCGCCTCAAACTCGCCGTGGAAGGCGTGGGCCAGACGCCGGCCCTGGTGCTCCTGGCCGCCCAGAAAACTCCCAAATCCGTGACGCTGGCCGGCAAGGCGATCGATACCTTTGAATTCGACGCCAAGGAACACCTGCTCCGCGTTCGATTCGAGAACGAAGCCCGGCCGCGGGAGTTAGAGCTGGGGTTCTAGCGGGCGCTTGCGGGCACTGCCTACTGGGTGGTGGTGAGCGTTGCGGACGTGGCTGCGGTACGGTCGGAGACCATCGCTCCGCTGATCAGCGCTGTCTGCTTTGAATTGAAAGAACTGATGTAGACTTGGTGTCCATCGACATAACCAGGGATGCCTCGTTTGGGAAAGAAAACCAGCCCGTTGATGGCGCTGTTCGGCGGGACTTTGACAATCTCCGGCAGACCACGCGCCACAAAATTCGCGTGATGCAGCACCAGATCCCATAGCAACTGTTTTTGAATTTCCGGCTTGACGATCCCCACGGCAAAATTGACTCCCTTGGAATAGAGCGCTCCAGTCCCTGGGACGAAGAGCGAGACACCCGAGGCAATGGTGCCTGCTGAATCCAGATAGTCAGAAAAGCGCTGCTTCGGGTTCGCTTTTTGTTGGTATTCAAAAATGGCCAGAATATCACTGTAAATCAGGGGATGCCGCGGCATTCGTATGAACTCGTCACCATAGCGCCGGCGAACATTGTCCTGAAGCGTTTCCCGGTCTTTGCTCGTCTCCCAATCCCGCTTCGTCAAGTAATGGGAGGTCATCACCCAAAGCGACGAACTGTCGGCTAGGAATGTGAAGTTGGTGCTAGCGTTATGAATATTCACTCGGCCGACATAAAAGCATGAGCTAAAGTACTTTCCAAATTCCTCGTTTGCGTCCAAATCTGATTCGATCTGAAAGGAGGCTTTAATCCCCTGAGTTGCATCTTCATAATCGTTGTTTACTTTGACTACGCTCCCGGCCATGACGAAAACATTGCCGGCGTTGGTCTTGAAGTGGAGTTCAAACACGGGTGGATACTCGAGAATATTGGTACCCCGTATCCAAACCAAATGCGGCCATGTGTTCGTGGAGAGGGTGTTAGTCCCGGATCCACTCAGGGTTTGCGTCTGATTCGTCCCCATATCGCCCCTGGAGATATATTTGCGCTCTACGCTCTCGAAGATGTCATTGGTATGGAGCATCAGATTTCGGTAGTCCAAAATCTTCGGATTATGAAGCTCAGGTTGGTGGAAATACGCTGATTCGCTTAAACTCTTACAACCTGGGACTAAGGCCAACAACAACGCAGAGGTAGCAATGAGTGAGTTTTTCATGTGTTTGTCATGTGTATTGCTAAGGTGACCCGAATCCCCTACACCATCTGCCCCTGCCTGTCAATTTGCAGTCATCTTCGGGGCTTAACGGGCATCAACACCCCACCCAACGCTGCTGAAGCGTTGGGCTCTTAGCGGATGCCTAAGGGACAGGAACGAACGCTGCCCCCCAAGTGCTAGCGGCATTGGGTTTCCCAACCTGCCGGACCGCCGATTTCCCGTCCGGCGCTTGGCGGGATGAGGAGATCTCAGGGCGTTACT
>TBL_comb47_HYPODRAFT_10007284_pt1 | contig 11676 bp, 6 predicted proteins | sample TroBogypolimnion_40_FD_10682 | JGI IMG/M metagenome (IMG submission 10682) | reverse complement strand
TCTCGATGGCACGGGCAAACCGAGTCTAGGGGTTTACACCTACATGCAAGCCGATGGAACCGCTGCCGGCAACGTCTCCTCGGCATTCAATCTCGTAAACCCTCCTTATACCGCACTCGCAGACGTGCGGTCCACCAACGGTTTTACGCTGTCGGTGAAAATGGACTTTGACGCGGATGCAACGACCTCCATGACGGCGCAGATCGCTCTGACCTCCAATCCCAACAATGTTTACCAGGCAACGTGTTCCGTGCCGATGCAGAGCGCCCTCAACTCGTTCCCGGATGGCACGAAATTCTATTTGAAGTTCGGGTCTTACAATGCCGGCGGCACGCATCACCATGCGAAAGTTTTCGTCAGCTACTTTGACATGTGGTCCGAAACGCCCTTCCCCGTCACTCCGGTCCGGGGCGTCGGCGTCTATTATATTCCGGCCCTCCAGCGTCAGACCAGCGCGGGCAACTACAATAACTTGAGCATTCAATAACAACATCGAGGCCAGCCATTAGGCCACCCCTGGAGCGACTATATTTACCAATATGATTTTTTCCAAAACCTCCTTCTTCGCCCTGGGCGCGGTTCTGCTTGCAGGCACGAGCCACGCCGACGCTGCGCCTGAAATCCGCACGCCGCCCGCTCCGCCGACGCCGCGCATTAATGGTCCCGCAATTTTTGGCGTGCGACCTGGTCATCCATTTCTCTATCACATTCCGGCGACGGGTAACCGGCCAATGGAATTTTCCGTCGCCAACCTGCCCACCGGTCTGGTCCTCGACTCTAAGACCGGCGACCTCACCGGAACGATTCAGACACCGGGCAACTACGAGGTTACGCTGCAAGCAAGCAATGCCCAAGGTGTCAGTGCCAAACGATTCAAGATTGAAGTGGGCGAAGCTATCGCGCTCACGCCCTCAATGGGCTGGAACAGTTGGAACCATTATAAAGGGCAGGTGAGCCAGGCGATTGTTTTACAGAATGCCAGAGCTATCGCTGATTCCGGACTGATCAATCACGGCTGGACTTACCTGAATATTGACGATACCTGGCAGGGTGCGCGCGGTGGTCCTTTCCATGCCATCCAAGGCAACCAGCGATTTCCTGACATCAAAAAGATGTGTGATGAAGTTCACGCGCTTGGTTTAAAAATTGGCATTTATTCGACGCCGTGGACAACTTCCTATGCGGACTATATCGGCGGCAGCGCGGAGAATGCGGCAGGCACCTGGACCAAACCGACCGTTTCCAAGAAAGGTCGCATCAATAACAAGACTCTACCATGGGCCATCGGCAAGTTTTCCTTCGTCACGAATGACGTCGCGCAATGGTCTGCGTGGGGCATTGACTATCTGAAATACGACTGGAACCCGATTGAATACCCCGAAACAAAGGAGATGGCTGATGCTTTGCGGCACTGCGGACGCGACCTGATTTTCAGTCTTTCAAACCAAATGGATATCACCAATGGGCCGACGATCGGCAAGCTGGCCAATAGTTGGCGCACGACCGGCGACATCACCTCAAATTGGCGGTCCATGAGCCGGCAAGGTTTTGGTCAGGACAAATGGCGGGCATTCTCCAGCCCCGGACATTGGAATGATCCCGACATTCTTGAGATTGCCACGAAGGAGAAAAACCAGCCGGGCCTGACGCCCGAAGAAGAATACACGCAGATGACACTGTGGTGCCTCGATTGCGCGCCCTTGCTGCTGGGCAATGATTTGACCGAAATGACGCCGTTCACTCTCAACCTGCTGGAGAACGACGAAGTGCTGGCCGTGAATCAGGACGCGCTGGGCGACCAGGCGATCGCCATCGCCGGTGACGGCGACGCCCGCGTCTATGCCAAGAAGATGGCAGACGGTTCGCGTGCGGTTGGTCTTTTCAATTTAAGCAGCAACCTCGTGACAGAGGTAACGGTGAAGTGGAATGATTTGAAAGTCCACGGCGACCACACCGTCCACGATTTGTGGCGACAAAAAGATCTGGGCAAATTCCAAGGTGAGTTTTCAATGTCTGTCGCACCGCACAGTGCCGAACTTTTAAAAATATTGCCATGACTAAGCTGTCATCAACGACCGCCGCGAATTTATTTCAATTGACGGCAATGACAACCCTGGCAGCTGGCCAGCCGGAGAACCCATGAGCTTGTCGCTCACACTGAAAGCCTTTGTAATTGTAGGCGGCTCCCTGTTCTGTCAAACAGCACTGGCGGAAACCGCCGTGCCCTATCATCCCTATTTGACCGTGGCCGCTCGACCGTTCCAGCCGAACTGGAATTCGCTGACGAACTATCAGTGCCCCGGCTGGTTCCGCGACGCGAGGCTCGGCATCTGGGCCTGTTGGACGCCGCAGTGCCAGCCGGAACAGGGCAACTGGCATGCGAACCGGATGTATCTCCAGGGTAGCAAGGACTATCAATATCACCTCACAAACTACGGCCATCCGTCGAAGTTCGGTTATAAGGATATACTTCCACAATGGAGGGGTGAGCATTTTGAACCCGACCAGTTGCTGAAATTTTATCAGGAGAATGGCGCGAAATATTTCATGGCCGAGGCAGTCCACTGCAACAACTTTGACGTGTTCAATTCCAAGTATCGGCCGTGGAACTCCGTGAATATTGGACCGCACAAGGATATCATCGGCGCTTGGTCGGCGGCGGCGCGGAAGCTGGGCCTGCGCCTTGGCGTGAGCGTTCACAACGGTGGTTGGACCTGGCGCTGGTTTGAAACGTCACAACGCGCGGATACCAACGGCCCGCTCACGGGCGTGCCCTACGACGGAAAACTGACGAAAGCGGACGGCAAGGGACTGTGGTGGGAAGGCCTCGACCCGCAGAATTTATATGAGCAAAATCATGCGCCGGGCGCGAAACCGGATCAAGCCAACTGCGAGAAATTTTGCCGCCGCGTGACGCAACTCTGGGACGATTATCGGCCGGACCTGATCTATTTTGATGAAAGCATTCTCCCCATGCGCTACTTGCATGTCAGCGACGACAACGGCCTGAACCTGAATGCGCATTTTTACAATTCCAGTCTTCAGTGGCATGGCACCAACGAGGCTGTCGTCACGGCAAAAATACTCCCGCCGCTGCAACGTCGTGCGCTAGTCTATGACATCGAGCGAGGCAAGGCCGCCGCCATTTTGCCCGAACCCTGGCAGACCGACACTTGCGTCGGCGACTGGCATTATAAACGTTCCATTTTCGAAATACACGAATACAAATCGGCTGACAAAGTAATTCCGATGCTCGTGGACATCGTGAGCAAAAACGGAAACCTCATGTTAAGTTTGCCGGTGCGTGCTGACGGCACGATTGATTCGGACGAGCGGAAGATTGTCTCCGACATCGGCGCGTGGCTGAATGTGAATGGCGAAGCGATTTACGACTCCCGACCCTGGAAGATTTACGGCGAAGGCCCGTCCAACGGAACGCAGGAAAAAGGCCATTTTGACGGCGTAAAAGACATGGGTAGCAAACCCTACACGCCGGAAGACATCCGCTTCACGAGCAAAGGCAAGGAGCTTTACGCCATCCTGCTGGCCCGGCCGACGGGAGGCAAGGTGACCATCAAGTCACTTGCCGAACCTTCTCTGCATTGGCCGGGCAAGATTGGCAGTGTCGCGCAACTCGGCTCGACGGAAGCCGTGAAGTGGACGCGCGACGACAGCGGGTTACACTGCACCTTGCCTAGAAACAAGCCTTGCGACACTGCCTTCGCTTGAAAATTTCGCCATAATTATTGATACCATTGCCAACCTCAAACTGTCTGACATGGAAATACAACAATGAAAAAGACACTACTAATCACACTCCTGACATGTTCGCTCCCGGTCATTTCCCTGCGCGCGGAACTGAAACTCCCCGCCATCATCGGCGACCACATGGTGCTCCAGCAGAAACAGGCGGATCCCATTTGGGGTTGGGACAAGCCGGGGGCCAAGATTACGGTGACATTTGCCGGGCAAACCAAAACCGCCGAGGCGGGGTCCGATGGGAAGTGGACAGTCAAGCTGGATGCCATGCCGGCCAACGACCAACCGCAGAACATAAAAGTCAGCGATGGCACGCAAACCATCGAAGTGGCGGATGTTCTGGTTGGCGAGGTGTGGATGTGTTCCGGCCAGTCCAACATGGGATTTACTTTGCGGGAGGACTGGAATGCTGATGTTGAACTCGCCGCGGCGAACCTGCCCACGCTGCGCCTGATCAAGGTTCCCAATCTGGGCACGCAGGAATTGCAGGAAGACTTCAAAGGTTCCTGGAAGAGCAGCACACCCCAATCGGCGGCCGGGTTTAGCGCGGTTGGTTTTTTCTACGGACGCTACCTGCATCAGATCCTGAATGTTCCGGTGGGCTTGATAGATAACTCGTGGGGCGGTTCGGCCGCCGAGGCTTGGGTTCGTCGGGGGAGTCTCGAAAAGGACGCCCGCTTTACCGCGCTCATGGAGCGGACGGTGAAAGACGAAGCCTACAAGCAGTCGGAAAAAGCCAAGTCGGATCACGCCGCCGCCATGGAAAAGTATAAGGCGGACGCGGCCAAAGCCAAGGCCGCCGGACTCGCGGTCCCGCGCGCCCCGCAGGCGCCGGCCGACTGGCTGGCCGGCAATGCCCGGCCCGGCAACATTTTTAACGGCAAGCTGAATCCCACGCGGGGTTACGGCATGAAAGGCGTGATCTGGTATCAGGGTGAAAGCAATGCCAGCCGGGCCGCCGAACATGCGGAACTTTTCCCCTTCCTCATTGAACAATGGCGCAAGGAATGGAACCAGGGAGATTTTCCCTTTTACTGGGTGCAACTGGCAGACTATATGAAGCAAGAAGCCCAGCCCGGAGATAGTAATTGGGCGGAACTGCGGGAATCGCAAACCAAAACCCTTGCCGTGACCAACACGGGGCAGGCTGTCATCATCGACTTGGGCGAGGGCAAAAATATTCATCCCAAGAACAAGCATGACGTGGCCGCGCGCCTGGTGCGCTGGGCTCTAGTCAAAGACTATGGATTCAAATTTCCCTACCGCAGTCCGGAGTATAAAAGCATGGAGTCAAAGGGGGGCATAGTAGTAGTTAAATTCGATTGCTTCGGTAGCCAGCTGCGGACCTTTGACGTGGATGAAGCTGTTGGTTTTGCCGTTTCTGGTTCCGACCATGTCTGGCACTGGGCCAATGGTAAACTGCTCGGAACAGACCGAGTAGAACTCACGTGCCCCGAGGTCCAAAGCCCGGTCGCCGTGCGCTATGCCTGGGCCAATAATCCGGTCTGCAATCTCACCAGCATGGAAGGATTGCCGGTGACGCCCTTCCGCACCGACATGCCTAAACCGTGACGCAGTAAATCGACGACCCAACTCGTCACCGCCACGCCAAGCCCGACCGGCTTGGCGTGGCTAGTCGCGTTGCGTGCCAACGCTGGCGCTTAACTTCTGGTGATCCGCCTTATCGAAATAATCCGCCAGGGAATATACACGGTCATTCAAAGGTTTCATCTCGTCCAACAGGGCCGGATAGGGTTCGTAGCGGGCAGTGACGATGCCTTTGTTGGAGTCGCGATTGGAAGGTTCGGTGCCCGGCTCCAGGGGGTCGTTATCAATATACTTGAACCAATGCCAGCCGACGCAGACTTTTGATTCGAGCAGGCCCAGGGTGAAGTTTTGATAGAACAGCCCGCGATCTTTTTGCGTCTTCACGATCCACCCGGCGCCGCTGTTATTCGGCAGTCCGGAGTCCACCCCCTTGACATACCACTCAGTGATGAGGATCGGGCGCCCCGATGCCTGCGACCACATGGCGAGCTTTTCCTGCGCCGGCGTCCAGGTGCGATAATAGTTCACCGCCATCACGTCGACATATTTGCCGGCGGCCTTGAAGACTTCGGGATAGTTCAGCTCGCCGCCATGAAACCGCGAGCCGAGGAATAGATGGTTGGGGTCGTATTTCTTGATCGCCTGCGAGACGATGCCGTAATAGCGGTCGGTGACCAGGGCCAGGAAATCCTGCCGGTCCTGCTCGGTGATGTCCTTGAGGGTCGCTGTCGCGCCATGCCGCGTCTGCAACCAGGCCAGCGCGGCTTGATGGCCCGGATCTTTGTCTGGCAATTGGAGATAATTGACGATCGCATCACGTTTAAAGGGCATTTCGTTGTCCGAGAAATGACCCAGCAGCCACGGGTCATCCTTGGACTTGGCCAATTGCTTCGCGTAGCCGTCGCAGAATTTTTCAAACTCCGGATCAAACACGAAAATACAGTCCTTGGGATAGCCGATGTGGCCCGACTGCTGATAGGTGCCGCCGCGCTTCGAACCATAACTGCTCATGAAATTCCAGATGCGTGTATAGACCAGCTGCTGGGAGGCATTCCCGAACCGGTCGGTGTCCGACCAGGCGCCGAGCCCGTTGAAACCATTTTCATGCAGGAGGCTGGTCGTGGCGGCCACCCAGTTGGATTCGCCGCCAAACTTTTTCATCAAGGCCGCCTTCGCGTTGGTGCCGCCATTTTGCGACACGGCGACGACCGCTTTGTGAATGAATAATCCGCCCGCCGGATCCACCAGCCACCAGCGCCCGTCCACTTGCTTCGGATAAAAGAAACCGGTCGCCTTCTCCTTGCGCGCGAGCAGGCCTCCATATGTATCCACCGCCGGATCCGCCTGGCCCGTGGACGCTGCGGGCAGCGCCGCGAGCGTGCGCGTGGGATAGTTTGTCCAGTTCTTGCCGGGCGCAACCTGGACCTGCACCGTGACGATTTCCTCCCCGGCGTATGCCAGACCGGAGAAGCATAGCAGCGAGAGTAAACAGACGGATTTATTCAGCGTGGCGTTCATAAATTGTTTTGCGTTTTCTCATCACGGAGTAGCGGCGCGTTTCCGGTAATACTCCTGCAGGACCGTGAAGGCTTTTTTCTTGGTGCCCTCGCTGGAGATGAGCCCTTTGCGGTTGAACCCGTCCTGGATGCCCGGCAACACGCGGCGCGGCGAGCGGAAGTCCACGAGAATCCAGGGCGTGAAACCGGCGAGACCGTCAATCTTGTCGAGCATCGGCAAGGTCTGTTGATAGAGATCCTCTTGAAATTCCTCCGTCCAGCGCTGGTCTTTGCTGCCGTGCAGGCCCTGGCGCGCGTCGCCGCCAAATTCGCTGATGAACGCCGGCTTGTTGTAGGGGATCTCCCACGACACCTTGCCGCACTTGTCCGGCAGGCCGTCATACCAGCCGACGTATTGATTGAAGGCGACCACGTCCACGATTTCGGCCAGCGGATCATGCACCACCATCACATTGGTCGCGCCCGACTTGGCCGACTTCTCCATCGCCGCGCTGATTAACCGCGTGCTGTCCAGCGACCGCGCGCGCGCCGCGAGCTTGGAGAGAAACGCCGTGCGCGCCTCGCTCACCGGCGTCTCGTTGGCCAGCGACCAGATGATGATGCTGGCGCGGTTGGCGTCGCGCTGGATGTTGTCGGAAAGCTGGCTCTGCGCGTTCTGATAAGTCGCCGCGTTTGTCCAATCAATCGTCCAATACACCGGCACTTCCGACCAGACCAGAATGCCCAGTTCATCGGCGAGGCGCGTCATGGCTTCGCTGTGTGGGTAATGCGCGAGCCGCACGAAGTTGCAGTTCAGTTCCTTTGCCCATAGCAACAGCTGTTTCGCCTTTTCCGCCGTGTTCACGCGGCCGCCGCCGTTGAGCGGAAATTCCTCGTGAATACAAATGCCGCGCAGGAAAACGGGCCTGCCGTTCAGGAGGATTTGTTTTCCCTGCGCCCGCACCGTGCGAAAGCCGATGCGCTCCGTAACCGTGTCGCCGCCGTGGGCGATGCGCACTTCATAGAGCGTCGGGGTTTCCGGACTCCACAGTTGCAAGCTGGCCGGCGTAAAACGAAACGCCGCCCGTCCGGAGGCATCCGTCTGGACGGACAGCTTCTCCCCGAGTTCGGGAATCGACAGTTCCACCGGTTCACCCGCGCCCGCGCCGGCGATTTGCACCCACCCGGAAATCGCGCGGGTGGTTTCTGACTCCAAAGCCAGGCGATGATCGGCAATAAAGTTTTTCGGCACGGTGACGAGTTTGACCGCGCGGGTGATGCCGCCATAGTTCCACCAGTCCGTGTTCAGCGTGGGCACGGCATCCTTGGCGCGTTTGTTGTCCACTTTGACGACCAGCGAGTTCGTCCCCGGTTTAAGCAGTTTGGTCACCTCGAAGCTGAAGGGCGTGAAGCCGCCGATGTGCGTGCCGAGCTTCTGGCCGTTGAGATATACGTCGGCGCGATAGTTCACCGCCCCGAAGCGCACGAACGCGCGCCGTCCTTCCGGCAAGCCGGCAAAGTCGAACTGCTTGCGATACCACACGCTGCCTTCGTAGTAGAGCAGTTCGGGCCGCTGCGTATTCCAGTCACCGGGCACGTTCAGCGTGGGAGAGGTGTCGAAGTCATACTCCACCCGCTCGCCGGGATCGGCGGGCTTGACGTCCAGATAAAAAGTCTCCGCGCGGGACGGATTCTTGCCGAGGTCGCGCTGTTCCCGACGATAGTCGTAAAAGCCGGTTTCGTAGGGATCAATGACGCTCCGCCACTCGCCATTCAGGGAGGTGCCGTCGTGAAGGAAAAAGTCAGGGATGTTGTCCGCGTGCAACAGCGGGACGGCAAGGGCCGCGACGCAACCCAGCCAGATCAATTTCTGTTTCATGTCGTTTGTTTAGTATGAACCACAATTTCTCCGAACAGTTATCTGGCGAATAGTGTCATGATAGACCCTGCGTGAAAAGTCTCCACCCCACAAAAACGTGGGGCGTGGCGGCCTCATGCTTCTGCCCGCCATTGCCAGACCAGCGTCCCGTTAGGACGATGATTGACGGGCGGAGGATTGGCGCAGCTTGTTGACCGCCTGCACGCGGCTCTGCACGTGCAGCTTCTTGTAGATTTCGTGCAGATACCAGCAGACGGTGCTCAACGTGATCGCCAGCTTGTCGGCAATCTCCTTGTTGGCGTAACCGTTCGCCACCAGTTCGAGAATCTCCTTCTCGCGCGGGGCCAGGGTTTCCATCGCGGACGGCGCGGGTTTTGGTTCATGAAAGGCCGCGAGCACCTTGCGCGCAATTTCGCTGGTCATGGGCGCCCCGCCGCGATGGGCCTCCGCGATGGCTTCTAGAATCTCCGCCGCCGTGGCTTGTTTCAGCAAGTAACCCCCGGCGCCCGCACGCAAGGCTTTGAAGATGTGGTCCGCGTCATTGTAGACGGTCAGCACCACCACGCTGATGTTCGGCAGTTGCGTCTTGAGCTGCGCCGTGACTTCCGCGCCGGAGAAGTCCGGCAGGTTGAGATCCATGAGCACCACGGCGGGAAGCACGCGCGGAATGCCCGCGATGGCTTCCGTGCCCGTGGCATACTCGGCAACGCAGGTGAGACCCGGCTTGGACTCTATCACCTGCCGGAGGCTCTTGCGGAACCGGGCGTCGTCTTCAACAATCGCGACTTTGATCTTGTTCATGTTTCGGTTTGCACCGGAATAATAAAGGTAACAGTCGTGCCACTGCCAGCACTGCCGGCGATCTCGCACCGCCCGCCCAGGCGCAACAGCCGTTCGCGCATCCCGGACAGGCCGTGGTGTGCCCCCTTGACACTGGTATTTTCCAGGCCGCGGCCATTATCCAAAATCCGGATTTGCAGGTTGCCCTCCACCGCGGACAAGATTACCTGCACCTGCGTCGCCCCCGAGTGGCGGATGATGTTATTCAACGCTTCCTTGTAAGCATGAAAAAACTCGTGCCGGTCCTCCGCGCTCAGGTTGCCCGCAGGCAGCGGCTCGATCACTTCCAAGCGACAGCGAATCGCCGCGCTGCCGAGCAGCTTTTGCGCATACGGGAAAAAATAATCCACCAGCGATTGCGACGTGTCATTGGCCGGATTGATCGCCCAGACGATTTCGTCGAGCGACGCCGCCAGCGTGCGCGCCCGGCCGGTGATTTCCCGCAACTGCTCCCGGCTCGGCTCCGGCACCAAGGTGCTGGCCCCGGCCAGATCGCCCAAGAGGCCGATCTCCGTCAAACCCACGCCGAGGTCGTCATGCAGGTCGCGCGCAATGCGGGTGCGCTCCTGTTCCAGGGCGCGCTGATGTTCCAAACGTTCCACCTCCAGCCGGTGCCGGCGCCTTAGCACGAGCAGTAACGCGCCACAGAAAGTGACCACAATGAAAATCGTCAGCGCCAGTTTGAACCAGATCGTTTCCCAGAAAAAAGGTTCAACGCTGACCGGCAGCGTGTCGCCGATCGTATTCCAGATGCCATCGTTGTTACAGGCGATGACTTTGAAGCGATAATGTCCCGGCGGCGGATGGGTGTAGCTGGCGACCCGGCGCGTGCCGGCATCCACCCAGTCCTTGTCCAAGCCTTCCAACTGATAGCGGAATTGCACGCTCTCCGGGGCGACCAAACTTAAGGCGGTGAACTCAAACTGCACCTGCGGCAATCCGGGCGGCAGCCGCAGTTCCTCCTGCTTGCGGGGCTGGTCCAATTCCATCGGGGTGGTCCCATTGGTGGCGGCCGCGGCCCGGAACCACTGATAATTGGCGAAGGTCCGCTCGCCGGCGGAGACCCGTTCGATAAACACGCCGGTCTGCCGATAGTTCAACAGGGCATGATCCAACTGCACCTCGGCCAATCCTGAAAGCATGGAAAAGATCAGTCGGTGATCGGGGGTTCGCAGCGAGTCAGGGCAATAATCAAAGCTCGCCTGCAAGCCTGGCAAGCCCTCGCTGCGTCCGTAAATTGCCGGCCACACGCGCGTGGCCACTCCCGTCGCCACCTCCTCGAAATCCCGTTCACGCACTTCAAAAATTCCCTGGTTGCCGCCAAACCACAAGCCGTCCCGGTCATCCTCCAGAATCTGGGAGACATAATCGTTCGGCAAACCCTGATCGGTGCTGAACCGGGTGATGGTCCCATTCCGATACCGCCCGACGCCCGCCCCCGCATACCCGATCCATAAGTCGCCATTCGCCGTCCCGTAGAGGCAGCGGATGGACAGTGAAGCGGACTTGGCGGTCTCATCCACCAACTCATCCCCGGTCACGCGCACCAGCAGGCCGTCTGACGACCCGGCCCAAAAATTTCCCGCCTTATCCTCCGCCATGGCGCGGATGAACCGGTAGCCGGCAGGCAGGTTGAACACGGACAAGGTTTCACCGCGCAACCGGAACAACGCGTCCGAAAAATCCGTCGCAATCCACAGATCCCCAGTGTGCGCCACCAGCAGTGAGCGCACAGCCTTATCGTGCAGGCTGGCCTGGAGACCGAGATTTTTGAACTCGCCGTCAACCCAGTGATACAAGACGCCGCGCCGGGAGCCGATCCAGACCGAACCGTTGGTATCGGCGACAGCGCATGTCACATAAGCCTGCTCCAACCCGCCGGCGTGCGCTTGGGCAGTCCAATTGGTTCCCCGTCCGCGCGCGAGGACGCCATTGTCCCCCACCGCCCACAGCGCGCCGGATGTATCCTGACAAACGGACTGCACACCTTCAAAGGGCAGGCCGCTGGACGATTTGATCAGGGAGGTCACGCGCCGATGCACACGGTTCAATCCGCCCCCTCGCGTGCCGACCCACAGGTTGTCTTCGCGATCCTCGGCCAGACTTAGAATGGCGGGATTGGAAACCTCGACGCGCACGACGGTGTTGCTGACG
>TBL_comb47_HYPODRAFT_10007282_pt1 | contig 11680 bp, 8 predicted proteins | sample TroBogypolimnion_40_FD_10682 | JGI IMG/M metagenome (IMG submission 10682) | reverse complement strand
ATTTGAATTATGCTCATAAAAATCAAAATAATTTTAATGCTATTTTTGTTCCTGCACAACTTAATGAGCGGATACGTTCCAGTTCCTTGTTCAGTTCATCCAATACCACATTACTCAATAACAGGCTAAGTGGACTTCCTTGCGCAGAACCCTCATTGCTCTCACCAGACCATCTTCCATGATCCCAGATCTCAGCACCATACCCTTCAGACGCAAAATGCGTTTGTCCGATATCTGTAGCTTCATCCGATTGATCAATTAATCGTGGTGAATTCGGTCAAAGAATCGCTCTAGGTCTACCACGTATTCTTTGTCCTCTTTCACCCTCTTTTGAGCCGCTTCCAAGGCTTCGTCCTGGTCTAAATCCATAGCTATGTTTAGAAAACCCGAACCTCAAAGATTCGGTTCTAATACTGCTTTTAGCCTGTAGAACTCGGTCTCTAACTGTAGGAATACCCATCAGTCGAACCCCACCTCCAGCTTTCGCTATTTCTAGCTTACGCACTGGACTTGGCTGGTAACTCCATCTCCACTTCTTGGTTGAGTCGGGTTATTTCCTCCAAGAGATTCTTCTCAAGACTCTCAATTGTTACTCCATCTATTCCTGGAGCTCCCACGCTTTCTTTTCACTACCCTGAAGGCTAGTTCAAGTTGGTGAATTGAGAAGATTCTCTCAAAAGGACCCAAGTTCACTCTCATAGGCTAACTTTTCTTCACTGCTTGCATGGCTCTTTCCTAAACTCTCTGGTTAAACAGGCATTCATACGTTAATCTTCTCTAACGAAAGTCTTCCTTCTAGTCTCAGATTACTGTTTGAGTTTCGGTCTCCTCATTCACACATTCCACTTCGCCTCGAACTTCTATTCACTTTTCAAGCGTTTTACCCTCAGATACGTCACCGTATCCTCATCGGCTTCTGATTTTACGACTACTACGGTTTCATCGGAGAGCTCTTGCTCCCTAGTTCCCCATCTCTGGTTCACTGCAGAGATCATACGTCGTAGTTACGTTGTCTCAGACACAACAGCTCTTCCCCGGGGCACTAACCACTCAATCTCTGTTTTACCCACTTACTTGCACTGTGTTACGGAAAGAATTTTGGGCTTTCATAATCATCGCTACTCGACCCCAAAGACCTGCCTTACAGAGGTTCACTTGCGTTTGGGCCACAGACTTCATCTTTCTTCAGATCCCTCATCCCTCAAACTGTTATTCCTTCCTCAGGTAACTTGATTTCTTTAGGCACCCTGGATTTTGGTCTATCCATTCCCTCCTTTCAGGGCCGGAACTGGCATTCCACCAGCTAGTTGTTGTGCATACCGAGCGCACAATACGAACGCCCTATTTGGCGTTCCTATAAAATATTTTTATTGTCCAAATAGAAAATCGAATTATTCTTTGAGTCAACGAGGATATTGTGATTTTTTCTATTGGAATTTTCGATTTTGTTCTATATTTTATGGAACTTTTTTTTTTGCTAAAAACGCTCATCATTAAAAATACAAATGAGATCAAAAAACGGCTTTATAGGAAAAAAGAGCTTTTATAGAAACACTTAAACAACAAAATGTAGATTTATTTAAGAGCATATTCGACGTTCTATCAAAAAGGAGAACGTCGAACAACCTATTCAAAAAAATAGTCAAGCAGCTTCATCCGTATTAGTATTAAGCACTTTTCTTTTATCTAATTGATATTTTTCAACTTTTATAATAAGACCAGCTCTCGAAATACCCAGCTCCTTAGCAAGCTTACTTTTATTCCAATTATTGCGAATCAATCCTTCTCTAATCATTGTTTTTTCTAGTTCTTCAATAGAGTCTTTTAATTTACCAACAGCTCGAATACCTTGAAATTTACTTTTATCTGAAAATTCACGTATTCTTTGAGAAAGAATCTCTTCCCCAATTTTCACTTCATTTCCTGATAAAACAATAATTCTTTCAATTTCATTCTCAAGTTCACGAATATTTCCTGGAAAAGGATAATCAAAAAGCTTTTCCAAAGCATTTTTTGAAAACGATTTCAGGGGTATTTTTTTTTCTTTACAACCTCGAGCAATAAAATGATCAATTAATAAAAGAATATCCTCTTTTCTATTTCTCAATGAAGGAAGAATAAGATTGATGACATTGATGCGATAATACAAATCCTCTCGAAACAATCCTTTTTGAATCATTTCTTTAAGATCTTTATTTGTCGCTGCTATAATGCGTACATCAACATCTTTTTGCTGCGTACTTCCTACCGGTATCAAGGTGCCTTCCTGTAAAACTCGTAAAAGCTTCACTTGCATACTCAGAGGCATATCCCCGATCTCATCTAAAAACAAAGTTCCATTGTTTGCAATTTCAAAAAGACCTTTTTTATCTTTAATGGCACCTGTAAAGGAACCTTTGACGTGACCAAAAAGCTCCGTATCTAAAAGATTTTCGTTAAAAGCAGAGCAATTAACTGTGACAAATTCTCTGTTTTTTCTCGGGGAATTAAAATGAATCGATTTTGCAATAAGTTCTTTACCTGTTCCATTTTCTCCTTGAATTAAAACAGTCGACTCTGAATGCTTGATCTTATCTAAAAGACTATAAAGCTCTTGCATAGACTTTGATTTTCCAATCATAGCATCATAGCTGTAGCGATTTTCAAGTTGACTATTCAAACTGATAATGCGATCTTCTCTTTTTCTAATTTCTGAATAAAATGCAATAACCTCTTGTGAAACAAGATCAGTTAATTCATAAAAGTATTTTTTTTGATTTTCTGTCAAAACTTGAGGTTGTTCTAATTTTTTTAAAAATTTGATACCATCATTTTCTAACTTTAATTGGACTTCATGAATAAAATCCTGAGAAACAGATTGATCTAAATAAGCGTAAGCAATAACACTACCAAAAAATTCTCCTTCATAAATAATTTTAGAAATAAAAATTTTCTCAAATCCCAAAGGACCAAGTAGCGAAAGATGTAATTCAGAATCATGAGACATTTTTTTATTTGCCTGAAAAAAAGCATCAGAAATCAGACTTCTTCCTTTTTCATGAATCAGCAAAGATTTTACTAAAGTATTTTTAAAATCATTTTTTTTCAATTTTTCATCAAAGTTTTGAATAAATCCTTGCTTGTCAATAAAAAAAATATCAGTACTAAACCATTGAGCTAATATTTTTTCAAGCTTATTAACAACATGTATACTTTCAATTTCTTTCCAGTTAATCATAAAAATAATATCGGCTCAAAACGAAGAAGTATTAATTTTTTTTCACTGTTTAAAGAATTTTCTATTGGTGAAATGGCGCATCATAAAAAAGCTATTTTTTTGACTTTTTTATTTTTCAAAAACTCAATTCAGAAATCTTGTAGTTTCTTCTTTTGTATTATTATAATACCTTCATGCATCGTACGCTTTTACTCAATGCATCTTTCGAACCTCTTGATATCGTAACTTGGAAAAAAGGCATTCAGCTTTTATTTCAAGGAAAAACTGAGGTTTTAGAAGAATCAGAAGAAAGTATTCAAACTGTTCAATTATCTATTAAAATTCCTACAGTTTTAAGACTCACCAAATATGTCAAAATTTATCAAAAAAAAGAAACCATAAGATTTTCTAGGTGCAATATTTTGGTTCGCGACAAAAACACTTGCCAATACTGTGATACTTGCACTAACACCATGCAACTTACCTTAGATCACGTCATTCCTGTTGTTCAAGGAGGAAAAAAATCTTGGGAAAACATTGTAACTGCTTGCAAAAACTGTAATCAAAAAAAAGGAGGAAGAACACCCGAACAAGCAAAAATGAAATTAATACAAAAACCTAAAAAACCCCACTGGTTATCTACAAGAAAATTCAAAATAGATACTAATGAAACACCGGAAAGGTGGAAATTTTATATTAAAATTTAAAAAACTATCTAAAGAATACGATTACTTGATTCAATCTTACGGAGAGATTATTTATAGCTTATGCATCATAAATTCCAAATCAGACGAAATTAAATCTATTTTTAGATCAATTTTAAAAAAATTATTGTCAAAACAATCCATTTTTAAAAACTCTAAAATGGAAAGAAGCATTGTTTTGAAAATTTCTTGTCTAATTTTGATAGAAAATAAAAAAAATAATAAAAAAGTTATTGATTATAAAAAACTATGGTTTGATGAAAAAAAACAAACGGAACAAGAAATTTTTTATTTTTATTTTGACCAACTAGATACTGAAGAAAAAATAATTCTCTTTTTAAGAGAAAAGTACAAAATACAATTCTTTGAAATAGCAACTGCTCTATTTTTTCCTGAAGGAACCATTAAAATAAAAAGACAGCAAGCTTTTGAAAAATTAGAAGAATACTTATGGAGAAAAAAATCAAAATGCTTTCAATTTCAAAATAAAATCCTAGATCACCTAGAAAATACGTTGCCTGAAAAAGATAAAATTTCACTCAAGAAACATATTCAAGAATGCAAAAATTGTCATTATGACCATCTAAAATTTAAAGAAATTATTGATTGTATTCAGAAAATAGATGTAGAAACACCTTCTTATTGTAAGTCATTATTTTTTTTGAGTCCTTGGAATAAAGAAAATATATTAAATTTTCAATTTTCAAAACCATGGATTCATTGGAATCAACTTCCTCTGCTGTCACGTTTATTTTTTGAGTTTATAACAACAGTAGGATGTATTTTTTTAGGAATTTCTTCTTTTCATAAAATAAATTCTTTTTATATTGAAAGCTTTAATGCTTACTCCCATCACCTACAAGAAGAAACCCTCAAAGAATCACTACAATCAGAAATGCCACTCACACTTACAACACAAATGGCAACAAAAAAACCTACAAACGAAATGAGTCTCATTTCTAAAGAAATCCTTTCTTCTGAAAAAAGAAGAGAAGCAACAAACTCAGAACTTTGGAGATTTACTTTAAAAACAGTAAGTCCAGAAGAACTTCGGCCATTTATCGTAGATGCTCTAAAAAATGTCGGAGTAGCATCTAATACACCTGGAATCCAAGGAACCGAAGTTCCAGGAGGTATCGAATTTGATCTTATCTTATCTCCTACTCTCATTGCTCCTATCAAGAAAGCATTACCTCAAGTTTTAAAAAAATTTACTGATAAAAATTTGTCTCTCTCATCTAGCACACGTTTTTATTATTCTAACAATAACTTTTCTTGGTACCGTGTTAAATCTAAAGAAAAACTCCCCGAAGGCCGTTCACAAGTGATCATTTGGGTATCTCAACCAAATGAATAAAGATACGTTTTATGACGACTCCCATGGCTTGAACTGATCCAAGTCGCTTACAAGGCTCTCGATGCCCTTAGCCCTACAATGAGGATCTCAGCATTGCCTTTTAAGACTCGCTACCGATACCGTTGCAAACCTTAACCATGAGCAGCGATTTCGTAAAACGCTACCATCATGGCCTTGCCCTTCTTTTACCAGAGCAAACAAACCACGAAGGCAAGTAGAAAATTTCGAAAAAAAGACTCATCTCGTTAATCTAGAGAAACTAGTACTGAGGATAGAAGCGAAAACTTCGCAGTTCATGAGTTGAAAATGATACATCCTATTGCTGAATCACAACAAGAAAACAATTCATTTCATTGATGTTTACAACCCTTAGTCTCTTACAAGGACCCTTCGTCATGACACTCGAGTTTCAAGTTTTTTTGTAACTATTTGATTTTAAAAGGATTAAATAAAATGCTGAGTTTTAAAAAAAATCAATAATTTCAATAGGTTGCATAAATTTCAGGAAAAAACTTGAAACTCAAGTGACATAGCCCCTCCGAGCTACTTCATTACAACGCTGTGTGTTAAGTCTTCCCTGAATTCCTCAGGGCTTTCTCAGAAAAATCAATCTTACAGAAATTCTTGAAAGAAAGAATGTGAGTCCATCCGACGGTATCGATAAACTCAGCTCATTCAGAGATCTGTTCGGTTTTTCTTCAAAAAAAATCCCACTCTCAAGGAAAAAATACACCTGATCAATCCTCAAAAATTGCCCAACTTGACTTGAGATCACAGTCAAGATAGGGTCTTATGGCTGTGACTTCTCATTTTCAACTAAACGAACTTCTCAAAAAAGAAATAAAAACATTCCTTTCGAACGTTTTTATGTTTTTTGCTAAGGCAACCAGATGCTAAATCGCTGGTTATTTGTTTGCCTAAAATTTCTTTTGGGAGCTTCAAAAAAATCTCTCAGAAATCTTCTAAGCGTAGTCTGTTCGTATCGTCAATCTTGGATAAATGACGGATATTGGTACAAAATTGTTGTACCCTATGCAAAAATCAGTGCAAACTATTGCCTTCAAGATCCCAAAAAACCAACATCTTACCATTTTAAAAAAAAATTATTCTTAAAAGAATATGTTGTATATGACTTCGACATTGCCATTCATCAGATGAAAGCTGATGGAATTGCGCTTGTTTTCTTTATGGGATTGGGCGACTATATCATGGCTACACCCGCGATTCACGAAATTCGTAAAAAAACTAAAGGTGTGCCTTTACATGCTTATGTCTCAGATAGCCTTGATATTCACAACTCTCCTTTAGTCGCAGACTTACTGCGAAAGAATCCTAACATCGATCAGGTCTTCACTTACCGAGGCAAGGATCATTTTCTCTGGAAGCACTACGATTATACCGATGTTTTCAACTTAGTTCCTAAGAATTTTATTGTCGCTCCTGTTTTATACCCATTTAATGCTCAGGTTCGTCATCGCAACCATGCACTTTTTGAAACTTTTTCTTTACCAAGACCCACGAAATGGTTGCTACCGCTTCTTGACTTACCCGAAAAAAATAATGAAAATGTTCTTTCTTTTTTAAACCGCATAAAAAACGCTTTTATTCAATCCAAAAGCATTGGGGTTATTTTCTTACAACTTGACACCCGCTCCAACCAATACTCTTACCCTGACACAGACCAACTAATCGAAAGTCTTTGTGAAAAAGGTTACCTCATTGTTTCAGTTTCTAAAAACAATAGCAAACATCCTGCTTGCATGACTTTAGATATTTCAAACTTTCCTATTTGGGATTCCATTTGTTTGCTAAAATCCATGAAAACACAATTTCAAGACAAATTATTCTTGGTAGCCGTTTCTTCCGTCTTTTGGTCAGTCTCAGCAGCATTTCAAATACCTGCTTTAGGTATTCATCATTTTTGTTCGAAAGATATGCATAACTACTGGTATCCTAATATCTTTGTGATAGCTCCTACCGAAAATCCAGTCATTCCTTATGATAAAATTTTTCTAGCAAATGTATCTGATTATATTCTGAACCCAAGAGGACAATGTGATTTTCTTCCCTCCTACATTAGTCAATGTTTTCTTGAATTTATAGAGAAAATAAAAGAAAATCCTGTCCTGCTCAAATGCTCATAAAATCCTAAAAAAAACGACCAAGTTCAGTAACAATCTGATCAAAGCCCCCATGAAAACCGAAAGTTTGAGTGAAACCACCCTTGCCTACAAAAGAGGGAGAATAGAAAGCCAGATATGTAAATACTTTTGATTACCATCTTCACTAATCGTAGACAAGAAAGAGGAAATCGTACTACAATGGCCCGCGCAGCGGGCGTAGCAATGAAGCGTGCTGTATATTCTACTGCAAGACCTCGTAGCTCAGATGGATAGAGCAGGTGCCTTCTAAGCATCAGGTCGGGGGTTCGAATCCCTCCGAGGTCACCATAGAATCTTTTCTTCTTGACGCAACCTTCGTTCTTAGCTATTTAAGACCATTCATGCTGGGGCTGTAGCTCAATTGGTAGAGCACCTGCTTTGCAAGCAGGGGGTCGTCGGTTCGACTCCGATCAGCTCCACCATTTTAAACTTCACTGCATTTCCGAGATAAAATGAAAGGCTTTTGTCACGTTGTTCTTCGTACTTTTGGTTAGAAAGTAGCTTTTCCAAGAACTCTCTTCGTTCCCCAAGCGGTTACTTCTACAACTTGGACGACGAACCAGACCTAGGGGAGATCAATTCGTATAGCGGGCAAGTTTGTGTGATCGTTTCCCGGAACAAGGAGCCTGTCATCATCAAAGTCTTAGCAAAAACAACGCTATAATTCATTTATCTAATTTAGAAGATCTCCGAACTCAGAACACTTAGGCATCAATTTATTGAACTCGTTTTTATCCCAGTATCCGAGATGATCAGTGGGTGTGCCTGCTGGATAGAAGATTACAGCCTACTTAAGAAGTTTTTTAAGTCTCGAAAGGGGTTATTCCTTCGCATGGCACGCCGTGGATGAAAAAACCCTTGCGTGGAAGCTTCAATCAAAATCAATTCAAGCGCTTCATATAGTAAACGCTTGGTCAACAAGTTTGTCGATGACCTTAGTCAAATGCCTGCACAGGAGAAATGAGATTATTCCTGAACTACCTCGATTTACGGGTCTAGTTGCTGATATTGATGTCAGATGGCCATTGCTCAAGAGGACGCGGTCCTGCAATCGGGTCCACGCTTTTGTCAGCCCCATTTTTGATCTTGTGCATGACAGCCTGAATTGCTTTTTCTTCGAAGTCATCGGAGTTCAGGCGAAGGCTCATACACGTGCGTCACGTTTAGAGTTTTTGGCCGCATCGGTGAAACTGCTCACGGTAGCCATTGATCTCTTGATCGGCAATAGAAGTCCAGTCACCACATTCGATCTCGGCTTCCATCCGTTTTTTTTCGAAAATCAATTTCGAGTTTGGCTTTCTTTTTTTCATTTGTCTTTACCTCCGTAACACTTTTGATAGGCACGCGATGGAAAAATCGTGCAGAGAAATACCTTCCGCCTCTTTAAACGGCGATCGCGTGCGCGTAACCGTCAATCATCACAACCAGAATTCTTTGGCCACGATAAGGGGGACTGCTCAGCACGTCACAAAAGCCACCGTCGTTCAGTGCTTTACCCCTTTTTTCTGAATCCGTCATACGCTTGGCCATGAGCCTTCCCGCAAGATCTAGTTAGTACTTCACCAGGGTAGAACCCTGTCTTCAGGCTGAACATTAGCAAGCAGTTAGAAACTCTTCCAGATGAGCCCACCTAAAGTTTTCTGGAGAAGTTCAGCTTTACAAAATACACCCTACGTAATAGAAAGATAAATGGCGCTTAAATCTTAGACCAGGGAAGATAAAACGCTGAACCGAGTTATTCAGATGCTCCGATGATGAAATTGGCAGACATGCAGCGCTTAGAACGCTGTGCCCAAAAGGCGTGGGGGTTCAAGTCCCTCTCGGAGCACCATCTGCTTTTTGAAAAGATATGGCCCTGGAGTACTTCCCATGAAACCATTGACTCAATCTAATTACGCAAAAGGCTTTCTCATAGACGACGAGCTCATGGCCGGTGTGACTGAGCATCCGAAACAGCTAGGTCTTTTTGTAGCTTTTATCTTAGAACACCAAACAGGCAATTACCTCCACTGCCAAGCTTTTGAAACTTTGACCCAAGCACTCGATTCCCTCAATAAAATCCCAAGACCTTGGAGCTATGAAAGTATGGGAGGCTGCTCTGAAAAAGGATGCAAGGGCTGTAGTTCCCCTTGCTCAGGTCGCAATCAACTCACGAAGTCTTAAGATCGAACGTGACTTTCCTGTCGACTCATCAATATCTACCACTACAGCACCATAACCTCCTGGCCCTTCAGCAGGCTCATACTTCACAGGACGCTTCGTCAGAAACTTTTGAATACTGATTTCTTTTTTGACGCCAATGACAGAATCAAAACAACCTGTCATTCCCACATCTGTAATCGTTGCAGTTCCCCCCTGCAAAATCCTCTCATCTGCAGTTTGAACATGGCAATGACTGCCAAAAACGGCACTGACCTTCCCATCCATAAAATAAGCAAAAGCTTGTTTTTCAGAAGAAGCTTCTGCATGAAAATCAATGATCATACATTGGATATTCAGGGCTTCAAGACGATGGACTTCTTTTTCTGCCACTCGAAAAGGACAGTCGATAGCATCCATAAAAACACGCCCCATCACCTGAATGACCCCTAAGTACATGCCCTTCTTACTCCTGGACTCAACAACAGTAGAACCACGACCGGGCACCTGATAAAAAGGATGCTCAGGATAATTTAAAGGTCTCAAAAGGCGTGTGTGATTCGCCATATAAGGGATGATTTGTTTTTGATCCCAAGCATGATTTCCAGTCGTCATAACATCCACCCCTCGATCAAAAAACTCCTGTGCCATCTCAGGCAAAATACCGTTGCCATGAGCAAAATTCTCCCCGTTAACAATCACAAAATCTATCTGATGCTGTGGAACAAGCTTTTCTAAAGCAATACGCAAAGCCTTCCGCCCCGGACTTCCAAAAGTATCTCCAAAATATAAAACTTTCATGGTTCATACACTCTCATAAAAAAAACACCTACACCTAAAAAATCTTTGTTTCAATTACAATCCGAGCCGGATACTCCCGAGTAGGTGTAAGAATCCAATCGATACGCTGATCTTTGGGTGACTGTGGTAAAGCAGGGAAAATTTGAAAATCAAATCCCAAACTCAAACAAAAACAAGAAACTTTCGGTAAAAAACGATCATAATACCCCTTCCCCCTCCCCAAACGCTCTCCGTGAACCCCCAAAGCCACACAGGGAACAATCAAAAGATCCAAAAACTCAGGAAGAATAGGCTGTGTTGCCATAGGCTCATCAATGCCATACTCATTTTTCTCCCAAATACCCTGCTCTGGAAAAAACTCCAAACCCTCAGGAACAATACGCGGATAATACAAATAACTTCCGTGACTTTTCAAAATTTGCGCTAAAAAATCGGTCTGCACTTCATCGGATAATGAGCGGTACAGACCAAGACGGATTCCTTGAAGACGGGTGAAGGACTCAAAAAAACGCCCGGCGATAGCCCAACTCCAAGCCTGCTTTTGCTCCCAGGAAAAACTACCAGAGACCCGCTTCACCTGCCTACGAATATCTTGGCACAGAAGCATGAGACACCACTAAAAATTGGATTCTATCAGATTCAGCAGACGAGACGATTTCTCATTCCACTTCTCTTTGAGTTCCAAAACACGCCTTTTGGACTTCACATACTCCTCAGCCAGATCCAAAAGAGCCACGACCACCACCTGATAAGGCACAGCTACTTGGCCTCTCTTTTCTGCCTCTCCAATCTTTGCACTCGCAAGACGCAAAGCCTCCTCAAAGATCTCAGGATCTATATCAGAAGAGCGTACCGTCACACGCTGACCTAAAATAACCAATTCAGCTGTTTGCTGCGCCATGCGGCAAGTATAACACCCAATCCTACGACGCGCCAGTTCTAGGTGATTCTTGCCTCTTTTCAAAAACTTCCCGATTCAGCATAATCATCAGATGGGTATCGCTGTTTCCCACTCTTCAGAAGAGCCAAGTCATTCAGATGGATTAAGCCAGCTTTTAAAACAACCTCCACCCCTCAGCAACAACTTCAACCAGTCGAGAACAATAACCTTATCCTCTGGACTGAAAAAAACCCCAAGTACGAACAGAAAATGACAAGCACCTGGAAGATCCAAAAAACCGCTTACGCATAAGCACTCAAACAAGTTTCAGAAAAAAAAGGAGAAATCATGACAGAACCATCTCACCCTCAAGAAATACCAATCCCCATGGATGGATTTCAGCAAGTACTTGAAATGCTTCGAGTGGCAGAAGCTCCCTTT
>TBL_comb47_HYPODRAFT_10007281_pt1 | contig 11680 bp, 7 predicted proteins | sample TroBogypolimnion_40_FD_10682 | JGI IMG/M metagenome (IMG submission 10682) | reverse complement strand
ATTGAAGGTTTCCCATCAGATTGCCAAGCGCTCAATTGATAACCACTCCATGTTTTTTCTCCTTCAGGCTCCCAATAAATAACGCCAAGACCTTTATTGTTTGGAACAGCTTTTACGGCATTGATAACTGCTACAAGCATGTCATGAGTATTTTGTGCCAAGGTATAATCTCCACCTACTTCCACCACCATTACTTCTTTTCCATAACGGGAAGCCATATCGTTTAAATTGGTTGCAAGATTGGATATTGTTGTTGTATAATCGCTATTTAACCAATAAGGATAGTAGGACATTCCAATAACATCGTATCGTACATAATTTGCTGTAGCACTATCAAAAAACCATCTGAATTTAGTGTTGTCATTTCCTTGGTCTAAATGAATAATTACTTTTATAGAGGGATTAATAGCTTTGGTGGCATCGTAACCTTTGTTTAATAATTGCGCAAGTTGACCAAAATTGTTAGAATTTCCTTCTGGCCACAGCATTCCACCAGGAATTTCATTCCCAATTTGAACCCATTCTGGAGTAACTCCTGCTGTTTTTAAATCATTTAACACATCATACGTATGATTGTACACATCAGTCAATAATTGACTAAAAGAATCAGTAGCCCATGCCGCTGGTTTGTTTTGTTTGCTTGGGTCTGCCCAAGAATCGGAGTAATGAAAATCAATCATGATGCGCATGCCCATATTTTTAGCACGCACTGCCAATGCCACTGTTTCTGCTTTGCTACAATGTCCGTTGATTTTATCCGTAGAAGGGTTGACCCAAACTCTAAGACGAATTGTATTAATCCCTCTATCTTTTAGCAATTGTAAACAATCTTTTTGGGTTCCATCCGCATCCAGAAAATGGTAACCTGTTGCTTCCATTTGGGGCAACCATCCCGTATCAGCACCTTTTGCAAAGGCAGCTATTATTGGAGTTGGAGTTGGGGAAGGTTGTTCTGTGGCACTTTGTGCATTGCTGCAAGATGTTGATGATAATGTTGCAGTTAGAAGTAAAGTTGCAGATAAAAATGCTTTGATTTTTTTCATGATTTATATGTTTTCAAATTTGAAGACGGTGTTATGTAGATAAGTTTCTTCTTTTTTTAATACAGATGATGGAAAATTTTCGTGATTGGGTGCATCTGGAAAATTCTGTGCTTCAAAACAGATGCCGCTTAACGGATGGTAGTTTGCATTTTCTTTTCCTTTAATTTGATTAAAGCAATTGCCTCCAACATAAATATGAACTGCAGGTTGATTGGTGGTGACTGACATTTTAAGGTTGTTTTTTGTACTGAAAAGTGTTGCTGCAATTTCAGATTCTTTATTCAAAACAAAAGTATTATCGATTTTTGTTGGGCATTTTTTAGGACTATTAAAATCAAATGGAGTTCTAACTAATTCAAAAAATCTACCAGTTGGAATATTTTCAAGATTGGTTTCCAAAGTTTTGTATGAATTTACAAATAATTCTTGGTTTTCAATAGTTTCGGAATGTCCATCCAAATTAAAATAACTGTGTTGCGTTAAATTGAGAATAGTATCTTCAGTTGATTTCGCCAACATATCTACTTTTAGTTCATTTTCATCTGTTATTGTGTAAGTAATTTGAGTCATGAGAATTCCAGGAAAATGTTCTTCGTTATCTTGACTTGTATATTCTAAAACAATCGCATTTGAGGTAACAGTTTTGACTTCCCATACAGCTTTACTAAATCCTTCAACACCTCCATGAATTTGATGGGCTCCGTGATTTTTGGTTAATACAATTTTGTTTCCATTTAAAACAAATGTAGCATTATTAATTCGCCCTGCATATCTTCCTACAAGAGCCCCCAAATAGGGTGCATTAGGCAAACTAAAAGAGTCGATGTAATTTTCTAAGTTTTCAAATCCTAAAACAACATCAACTTTCTTTTTATTCGCTATTGGAATATTTAAAGAAGTAATGGTTGCGCCATAATTAACAACTTCCAATTTCATTCCGTTTTTGTTCTTCAATCTAAAGCAAAAAATTTCTTCGCCAGTTGTTAAAAAACCGATAGATTTCTTAAAATCAGTAGCTGCTAATTGTGAAAAAAGTGTTTTTGACATTTTATTTTTATAATAACATCATCAAATGTAGTAATAAGTAGTTTTAAACCATACCGGTACCTACCAGTTTTTTGTATATTGCCACCAGTTAATTTGTTTTTTTATGAAAATTATAAACGTTGTTACTAGTTCGACTTTGCCAAAATACAAACAAATCGTTTTTTCTATTGAAGCTGCCATTTCGGATAATAGATTAAAAAAAAATGACAAATTACCTTCGGTTAATAAAGTGAGTTTGGAGTTTTCCATTTCTAGAGACACTGTTTTATTGGCATATGATGAGTTAAAGAAAAGAGGGATTATTTATGCTATTTTAGGAAAAGGCTATTATGTAAAAAGTGTAGAGTTTAGTTTTGAACAAAGAATATTCCTTCTCTTTGATGAATTGAATATTTTTAAAGAAGATATTTATACTTCTTTTTTAGAAAAGATGAATAATACGGCTCAAATTGATATTTTCTTTCATCATTTTAATATTGAAATGGTTAAAAAACTAATCAATGAAAGTAATGGTGACTATTCAAAATATATTATAATGCCTACCAATTTAGTAGGAGTAGCAGACTTAATTAAAATACTCCCAAAACAAGATGTTTATATTTTAGATCAAACCAATTCGGATTTGAAAGAATATCCATCTATCCATCAAAACTTTGTAAAAGATATGTATGATGCTTTGTTGGAGGGTAAAGTACTTTTGCATAAATACAAGAAACTGATTTTGATTTTTCCTGGGTTTAGAGAGCCATTAGGTATGAAAATTGGGTTTGAAAAATTCTGTTTAGATTTTTCTTTTCCAAATGAAATCATTACCGATTTTAATGCTAGAGAAATTCAAAATGGAGACGTCTATATTATTCCAGATGACAGAGATTTAGTTAGAGTGGTTGAACAAGGAAAGCTTCAAAAATTAAAGTTAGGTTCTGATTTTGGAATTATTTCATATAATGAGACACCCTTAAAAAAAGTTGTTGAAAATGGTATAACAACTATTTCAACAGATTTTAATGAAATGGGAGCTTTGTTGGCAGAAATGATTTTAGAAAATAAAAAGATTCAAATAGAAAATAAAAATAAATTGATCATTCGGAATTCTTTGTAAATAAATAATAAAAAAGGTCTTCTTTTTAGAAGACCTTTTTTAGATAAAACTATTTGCTCTGGTATTGAGTAATACGTTTATATAATTCTTCATTTGCTTTTAATTGGGCCAATTGATTATCGTTTAATCCGCCAATAAATTTTCTTCCAAATCGTTCAAAAAGCATTTTTTTTTCTTCTTCGCTTTTTGCTGCATTTATTTCATCAGCACGCATGTGTAAAAGCGTAGTAAAATCTCTTTTTAAACTTTCATCCATAGTGATTGTTTTAGTTAGATCACTTATGTCTTTTATAATAGAAGCATCTGTGATTTCTGTTTTTACTGAAATAGATTTAGAGGCTTCTTGCGCCTTAGAAGTAAAACTAAAAACGGTAGTGATTACTAATATTGCAATAATTCTTTTCATATTTAATTTCAAAATTAATTTGTGAGTGACGAATTTACTACTTTTTTTTCAAAAGATTGGTTATAGTTTTATTTTCCTAAATATTCTACAATTTTACTATCTCCATTGACAACCACTTTCATCAATCCATGTTTAACAATTCCTTTGCTTGCTAGATCCCATTTTTTTCCGCTTAATGCTGTTTTTTCTTTCAAGTCACTAATAGAAATTCCTTCATTAGCTTTTAGAATTTCAATAATGTGTTTTTCATCATCAGTCAATTCAATTTGTTTTTTTTCAGGTCGCATTTGCGGGAAGAAAAGCACTTCTTGAATCGATTGATTGTTTGTTAAAAACATAATTAGCCTGTCCATTCCAATTCCTAATCCAGAGGTTGGTGGCATACCATATTCTAAAGCTCTTAAGAAATCATTATCTATAAATTGAGTTGCTTCATCATCACCTCGTTCTGCTAATTTTAATTGCGCCTCAAAACGTTCTCTTTGGTCAATTGGGTCGTTTAATTCCGAATAGGCATTGGCAATTTCTTTTCCGCAAACCATTAATTCAAAACGTTCTGTTAGTTCTGGATTATCTCTATGTTCTTTACATAAAGGAGACATTTCTTTTGGATAATCCGTAATGAATGTTGGTTGGATGTAATTTCCTTCGCATTTTGCTCCAAATATTTCATCAATTAATTTTCCTTTCCCCATTGTGTTATCTACATCAATCCCCATACTTTTAGCAGCTTCGAATAATTCTATTTCACTTTTTCCGGAAATGTCAAAACCAGTAAAATCTATTATTGATTGTGTCATCGTAACTCTAGCGTAAGGTGTTTTGAAATTAACTTTATGCTCCCCAAAAGTTGTTTCTGTAGTTCCATTTACTTCATTTGCACAATATTCTAATAAGTTTTCAGTAAATTCCATCATCCAATTGTAGTCTTTGTAAGCTACATAAATTTCCATTGCAGTAAATTCTGGATTATGGGTTCTATCCATACCTTCATTACGGAAATTTTTAGAGAATTCATAAACACCATCAAAACCACCAACAATCAATCTTTTTAAATATAATTCGTTGGCAATCCTCATATATAATGGAATGTCTAAACTATTGTGATGTGTTATAAAAGGACGAGCTGCAGCTCCGCCAGCAATAGATTGTAAAACAGGAGTTTCAACTTCCATATAACCAGCTGCGTTGAAGAAGTTTCTCATAGCGGTGAAAAGTTTCGTTCTTTTGATAAAAACTTCTTTAACATTTGGATTTACTACTAAATCAACATAACGCATTCTGTATCGTAATTCAGCATCATTAAAAGCATCGTGAACTTTTCCGTCTTCATCAACTTTTGGTAATGGTAATGGTCGTAATGTTTTGCTTAAAAAATTAAATTTTGTGACACGAATACATTTAGCTCCTACTTGAGTGGTAAATAATTCACCTTCAACTCCAATGAAATCCCCTAAGTCAGTTAGTTTTTTAAATACCTGACTGTACAAGGTTTTATCTTCCTCAGGACAGATTATATCCCGATTGAAATACATTTGAATTCTACCTTCGCTATCTTGTAGTTCAGCAAAACAAGCTTTCCCTTGATCACGAACACTCATAAGTCTCCCTGCAACAATAATTTTCTTGCCTTCTTCAAAATTATCCTTAATCTGCTTTGAAGTATGATTTACAGGAAATAAATCTGCGGGATAAGGATTAATTCCAAGAGCACGTATAGCTTCAAGTTTTTCTCTTCTGATGATTTCTTGTTCGGAAAGTTGCATATATAATGTATTTTAAGCGTGCAAAGATAATGATAATTTAAAAAGGAGGCAATTTGTAATTCGATTAAAGATTTAGATGTTTTTTGCCGCAGTGCACCGCGGATATGTCGTGGATTTGTCGGGAGTATATCGGGGATATCTTTTGGATATTTATTGTGACTATTCAATTAAAAAGGTAAAAGTTTGTTAGATTTGTATTTTATTAAAACATGAACAAACAAATCCAACTTCAAGATTTAGGAAATAAAGATTATAAAGCTACTTGGGATTATCAGGAAGAATTGTTTAAAGGAATTGTTGACATCAAAATCCAAAATCGAAATTCTGACTCCCAACTTCCTACTCCCAACTTCTTGCTTTTTGTAGAGCATCCACATGTTTACACATTAGGTAAAAGTGGAGATATTTCAAATTTGCTTTTGTCTGAAAAACAACTTGAGGCAAAAGGAGCTACTTTTTATAAAATAAATAGAGGAGGTGATATTACCTATCACGGTCCTGGTCAAATTGTAGGATATCCCATTTTAGATTTAGAAAATTTCTTTACGGATATACATAAATATTTACGTTTTCTTGAAGAGGTAATTATTCTCACTTTAGCAGAATATAATATAATAGGAGTAAGGAGTGAGGGTGAAACAGGAGTTTGGTTAGATGCTGGAACACCATTTGCTCGAAAAATTTGTGCTATGGGAGTTCGTGCTTCTCGTTGGGTAACCATGCATGGTTTCGCTTTGAACGTAAATTCTAATTTAGGGTATTTTGACAATATTATTCCATGTGGTATAAAAGGGAAAGCAGTAACGTCAATGCATGTTGAGCTAGGGGTTGAAAAAGTTGAGGAAGAAGATGTGAAAGATAAAATTTTAAAGCATTTTTCTGACTTGTTTCAATCTTCTTTTGTTTAAAATTATTCCAAATCCAATTTTAATTGTTCTGGCAATAATCTAAAACTCATTCGATGGTATTTAGTCGTGCCATATTTTCTAATGGCTTCTCGATGCTCTTTTGTTGGATAACCTTTATTTTGTTTCCAGTTGTACATTGGAAATTCTTCATGTATTTTATTCATATACTCATCACGATAAGTTTTTGCTAAAACCGATGCAGCAGCAATACTCATGTATTTGGAATCTCCTTTTATTATTGTACTATAAGGGATGTTGTCGATAGGTTTAAATCTATTTCCGTCTACTATAATATATAAAGGTGTAGGATTTAACTTCACAATAGATTCTTGCATTGCTTTGATTGAGGCATTTAAAATATTAATTTCATCAATTATTTTAGATCCGAGATGAGTGACTGCAAAAGAAATTGACTTTTCTTCAATAATAGGTTTTAGTTTTTCTCTTACTTTTTCTGATAATTGTTTGGAATCATTAAGTAAATCTAATTTGAAATCTTCGGGAAGTATTATTGCTGCTGCTGTAACAGGTCCTGCTAAGCAACCTCTGCCAGCTTCGTCTGTACCACATTCACTGTTATGTTCTGAGAATCTTAATTTTAACATAAAAATAATTTTTATAAAAGTATAAAATTTAACGCAACCAATTGTGTTTTTAGGCATCTATGTTATGAGTTGCAACCTCAACGTTAGTAATCGTCCAAAAAATTTTAACAAAAATAAAAAGTAATATTCCGAAGTATTATTTGTTTATTTAAGAAATTATTAAGAAGTTTGCGGAATAACTAACTCAAATAAATTTAATATGAGATCGAAGTTCAAATGGATTTTTACGCTTTTAATAGCGTTATCAATGCAGTTTTCGTTTGCACAAGAGAAAACTGTGACAGGTACGGTTACCGATGGTAAACTACCTTTACCGGCTGCCAATGTTGTAATTAAAGGAACAAAGGGCGGTGTTTCAGCAGATATGGATGGTAAATTTACCATCAAAGCAAAGCCAGGTGATGTGCTAGTTGTTTCTTACACAGGTTATGAAACAAAAACAATTACTGTGGGTGCTGCTAGCAGTTATAAAGTTGCCTTGAATGAGGTAGCTAAAACTCTAGATGATGTTCTTGTAACAGGAGCTATGGGTATCAAAAGAAATAAAGATGCTATTGTTTCCAGTAATCAAGTTGTAAAAGCAAAAGAAATTACTCAAGCGGCTAATCCTAATGTTATTCAATCATTAGCTGGTAAGGTTTCTGGTTTACAAATTAATACTATAAGTAATGGTGTTAATGCTGAATCATCAGTTGTTTTAAGAGGTGCTCGTTCAATTACTGGAAATAACCAAGCATTAGTTGTAATTGATAATGCAATTTCTTCTCTTGCTATATTAGCAACTATTCCTCCTGATAACATTGATAATGTAAATGTAATCAAAGGGCAACAAGGTGGGGCTTTGTATGGTGAGCAAGGAGTTAATGGGGTAATTATTGTTACTACTAAAAAAGGAACTAAAGGAGGTAAGATAGAAGTTACTTTAAATTCTTCTGTAGATTTTCAAACTTTATCCTTTTTACCAAAAAGACAAGATCAGTATGGTCAAGGTTGGGGTTATGGGTATGGAACATTTAATTTTCCAAATGCTTCTGATCCAAGAAATGGAAATGCACAGTTTGAGCCATTTGAAAATGGTGCTTGGGGACCTGCATTTAATGACCCAGCTTGGGCTGGAACAATTGTACCAGTTGGTTTACCACAAGCCAATGGACAATTCCTTACTACAACATGGACATCAAAAGGTTCGGATAATATCAAGGCTTTCTACAAAACTGGGGCTATTTATCAAACGGGTGTTACTGTAAACATGGGTTCAGAAGATGGTTACCTATTGTTTAGCTACAACAACAGTAATTCTAATTTTATTGTTGATGGTGATCAGTCTAAGAAAAATAGTTTTTTACTTAAAGCGGGTAAAAAAATTAAAAGACTTAGCATTGATGGAAGTTTGAATTATATCGGACAATCTACATCTCAAACAGACAGTAGTTTATTGTTTGATTTAATGCAAACACCAACAAACGTGCCTGTAGCTGAATTTGCTAATTCAGGCCATCAAGGTAACTGGACAGCTTATTATAAAAATCCGTATGCTCTTTCTAAACAAATCCGTTATGATGATAAATCAGATTTGATTATTGCTAATTTAGGTTTGAATTATGAATTTACAAAGCATTTGTCTTTCACCTATAATGGAAATATGACAAATCAATTTGCTAATTCTACTTCACATGATGACGGGTATAATATTAGTAATTATACTTATAATTTTGCTCCTTATAGTGATTCAGCTTTTGATGGTGGTACTTATGATTATTTAAGTGGCGGTCAAGGCTTTAGTGGTGGTTCCTATTATTCAAGTTCTTCATTTACAAGAAAAATTTATAGTGATGCTATGGTTAATTTTAACTACGATCTTACTAAGGATTTATCATTAAAAGCAAATCTTGGAAATAATTTACAAGATAATCATTTTGAAATTCTCCAACAAGGAGGAACTGGCTTGGATATTCCTGGGTTTTATAATATAACTAATGTTTTGAATCCTGCTAATCCATCAACTTTAGCTAATTATATTACCAATTCAAGAAGAGCTTCTGTTTTTGGAAATGTTGATATGAATTATAAAAATTATTTATTCTTGAATGCAACTTCAAGATATGAGAAAGCATCTACTGTAGTTGATCCTTTTTTCTATCCAAGTGTTGGGCTTTCGTTTATCCCAACTAAAGCTTTTGAAAATATTAAAGGTAAAACTTTGGATTACATGAAATTCTCTGCAAGTTTGGTTGTAACTGGAAATGCAACGCCAGTTGGTCCATACCAAACTAATAATATCGCTGTGCTTTCTCCAGGATTTCCATTTGGTACTTTAGCATCTTATCAATTTAATAAAGCTCCAACTTGGCCATCTGTTAAACCTGAGTATATTACTACTAAGGAGGTAAATGGTAATTTTGGATTTTTTAACGATCGCGTTACTTTAGATGCCTCAGTATATGTTACTGATACAAAAAATATGATCACGAACGCTACTTCTTCAAGTACAAATGGGGGTTTAACCATTGCTGATAATACTGGGTCACTACAAAATAAAGGGTTTGAACTTGATTTAGGTTTAACACCCATCCGTTCTAAAGATGGATTTAATTGGAATATGAAAGGTAGTTTTTCTAAATATAAATCAGTCATTACATCGCTTTCTAATGGTGTAAGTGAAGTTAATTTACAATCATCAAATAGTTACGGTATTGGTGTGTTTGCAGATGTTGGCCAGGAGTTTCCATTGATTAAAGGTACTGCTTTTGTAAGAGATCCACAAGGACATGTTATTGTTGATGCTAGCGGCACACCTGAGCATACATCTAACTTTGTTACATTAGGAAAAGTTAATCCAGATTTTATTGTAGGTTTTACTAATAACTTCAGTTATAAGGGCCTAACATTAACGGTCGTTGCTGATTATAGAACAGGTGGAAGTATATGGTCTGAAGCCTATAATTCTTTGCAGTTTTCTGGATACACTCCTGAATCTGCATCACAAGACCGTAATGTTGGTTATGTAATGCCAAACTCAGTTCAACAAACATCTCCTGGAGTTTATACTACAAATACTACTCCTGTTGGAGGAGGAGGTTTAGCGGCTACTACAAATTATTTTGGTCAGGTAAGTAATATTATTGGAGAAACTTCTGTTCTTGATGCGTCTGAGTTAAAAATTAGAGAGCTTGCTTTGGCATATCAATTACCATCTAAATTTTTAAAAGGAACTGGAATTAAAGCTTTTAAATTTGGTGTAAATGCTAGAAATCCATTTGTATTTTTCTTTGCTAATGGGCATGGTATTAAAAATGAAGGGTATACAGATCCAGAGGCTTCTAATTCTACTGGAAATGCTACAGGTATTTCTAATGTTGGTCAATATCCAACTTCTAAAACGTATGGTTTTAGTTTAAATTTAACATTCTAAATCTTTAATGATATGAAAAAAATTAAATTATTTATTCCATTATTAACACTAACACTATTTTCATGTAGTAATTATTTAGATGTTAATACGGATCCGAGTCATTTGCCTTTTGATAAGGCTACTCCTGCTAAATTATTACCAGGAGCACAAGTAGGAACATATGCAGTGCAAGCCACTTCTTTGAATCAATTAGGCAGCGTGTATTCTAACGCATGGGCTCCTAATGTGCAACAATTTTCAGGTGGATTTACTAAAGAAATGCAATTGATAATTGATAATAGTTTTTACAATAGCATTTGGAATAATATCTATTTGAATGTGATGAATTTCCAACAAATTATTAATTATCCAAATACGGATCATTCTAGTGATTATTTTATAGCAGCAGCTAAAATTTGTAAAGCATACTATATGCAATATATAGTAGATTTGTATGGTGATGCCCCTTATACAGACGCTTTTAAAGGAATGAATTTGCGAACTCCAAAGTACAATGACGATCAATTTATTTATCGTCAATTGTTTGGAGAATTAGATGATGCTAGAGCTTTGATTGCTGCTGCAAATACAAATGCACAAGATATTACGCAATATGATGTGATGATGTTGTCAGGAACAGGTGGTGATATGTCTAAATGGGTACAATTTGCCAATACAATTGAGTTGAGAATGTTGATTAGAATGTCAAACAATACTGGTGCTGTTGGTGCTTATAGAGATCAAAGATTAGCTAATTTAGCAGCTAGTAATAATTTTATTACATCTGATGTAACCGTAAATCCTGGTTATAGTAGTAATAATGATTCACAAATGAATCCTTTTATTCTAAACTATGTTATTTCATCTTCAGGAACAACTGCGCAAAATTTTGCTTTTGTTGCAGCTTCTGGTCACTATTATAAAGCGATGTCAACATATAGCACTTATCCAACTGGTTCTTCAACAGAAATAATACCAGGTTCTGGAGTTAATTACCCTAATTTAACTGATCCTAGAAGATTAAGAATATGTAGAAATGGAGCTAGTCAATCTACTTTCAGAGGAGTTACACAAGGAAGTGATGTTGTGGATGTATTTGATAGTGGTCATGGTCAAGTTACAGGTGTACCAGGTCGTTTAGGGTATGGTACATATAATCCATACAATCAAGTTAATCCAATTACTGCTTATACTGATTTAGGAGCTGTTAGTGGTTATGTTATGACTTTATCAGAAGCTGATTTCTTGCAAGCAGAAGCTGCTCTAAGATGGCCAGTTTTATTTGGAGATGGATCAGGCCCATTTAATGCTGGTATAACTGCTTCTATGTCACTAAGAGGTGTTACATCGTCTAGTGCTTATTTAAGTCCTACAACTGGGATAAATACAAAACCATATTTTGGTTGGACTGG
>TBL_comb47_HYPODRAFT_10007278_pt1 | contig 11682 bp, 9 predicted proteins | sample TroBogypolimnion_40_FD_10682 | JGI IMG/M metagenome (IMG submission 10682) | reverse complement strand
CTGGGAACGATGGCGGAGTTCCTCCGGCATCAGCTCTCCTCCTCCCGGAGGGGGGAGGTCGGGAGGGGGGCAGGCTTCCGCCGGCTCAAATGTTCTTGCCGTGAAGTTTACGAAAATGGTACAAAGGAAGTCCCGGCAAATACCTCGTCTTAACAGTAGTTTGTCCTAATGTTTTCCGCGCGGGACGGGTTTTGTCGAGACACACCAAGAACCCTGCGCCGCTTGTCAAGGCCGGGGGGGTCTGCATGAGGGAGGTAGCATAGTAATGAGATTCGGGCAAAAAATTGCACCATTTTTGGTGCTGCTGGCGGTGAGCGGCTGTGCGACTCTGCCCACCGGGCCGAGCGTGAACGTGCTGCCGGCACCAGGGAAATCTTTTGACACCTTCCGGGGTGAGGATGCCTCCTGCCGGCAGTGGGCGGAGCAGCGCCTGGGCACGCCGGTCCAGGAGGTCAACGACCAGAACGTCGCGACAGGCGCCGTCGCCGGGACCGCGGTAGGTGCCGGCCTGGGGGCCGCGCTGGGTTCCGCTTCCGGTCATGCCGGAGCCGGAGCGCTCATCGGCGCCGCCAGCGGGTTGCTCATCGGTTCTTCGGCGGGCGCGAGTTCCGGCCAGGTCTACGGCAGGGAGGCCCAGCGCAGGTACGACAACGCCTATGTCCAGTGCATGTACTCCTATGGTAATCAGGTGCCTGGCCGCCGGGTTGCAGTCGCGCCGCCCCGTCCTGTCGTCGCCGCACCACCTCCGCCTCCGCCCCCTGCGCCGCCGGTCGTTGTCCGTGACGAGCAGCCCCCATACGATGCGGCGCCGCCGCCCGATTATCAGCCGGAGCCTGAGCAGTTCCCGGCACCGGCCGAGATCTATGTCGACGAAGCGCCCCAGTTCATATATTCGCCCGCACTCAACATGTACGTGGCTGTCGGGGTGCCCTACGACTTGACCTACAACGGCGTTGATTTCTTCTATTTCTACGGCGGACGCTGGTACCGGGGGCCGTATTACAACGGTCCCTGGGCGCCGCTTAGGAGAAGGAGTTATCCCTCCGTGTTCCTCAGGTACCGGATCGGCAATATCCGGCATTACCGCGACCTGGAGTACCGGCGCTACGAGCACGACCGGGCTCACTATGACGGGCGCCTGCACCGCCCGGAGTTCCGCGGCGAACGCCGGAAGCTGGAGCGCAAAGATGAACGCCGGTAATCATACGCGGCAGGCCGCTACAACACAAAGACCCCCTGGCAACAGGGGGTCTTTTGCGTGGTGCGGGCTTTCATTGGCTGGTGTTTCCTTTGGCAATTGGCTGGACGATCTGGTATATTTTGGCCCAGCGCCACCCCAGAGCCACGAGGGTTTACTGTGACCACGAATGGGACTATTTTTGTCCTGTTGGTCGACAAGGAGAGGCATCATGAAGATTCCCAGTATATTTGTTTCCCACGGTTCCCCGACGCTACTGATCGATGACGTGCCGGCGCGCGCTTTTTTGCGGGCCCTGCCGGGCAGCATCTCCAGGCCGGACGCCATCGTTGCGGTTTCGGCCCATAATGTCGCCCGCCGGGTGACGGTCGGCGTCGCACCGAGCTATCACCAGGTCGCCGATTTCGGAGGCTTTCCCGAGGAGCTGTACCGGGTCCGCTACCAGCCCCCAGGAGACCCCGCGCTGGCGCAGGGCGTGCTGGCGGCCCTGGCGGAGGCGGGGGTCGAGGCGGAAGGGTCGCAGCACTCCGGGCTGGACCACGGTGCCTGGATCCCGATCAGCCTCATGTATCCGCAGGGCGACATCCCGGTCGTCCCGGTCAGCCTGCAGTCGGGTCTGGACCCCCGGCAGCACCTGGCCCTCGGGGCGGCGCTGGAAAAGATCAGGAAGGAGCATAACGTGCTGGTCCTCGCCTCCGGGAGTATCACCCACAACCTGCGCGAGTTCGGCCGCTTCGGGCTGCAGGACCCGCCCCTGGACTACGTGGTGGCGTTCGCCGACCGGGTCGAGCGCTGGTTATGCGAAGGGCGCCTGGCCGACCTGCTCGCCTGGCACGACCTGTTGCCGGACGCCGCCAGGAACCACCCGACCGTCGAACATTTCCTGCCGCTCTTCGTCGCCCTGGGCGCCGGCGGCTGCGCCCGGGCGGCGACGCTGCACCGAAGCTACGCCTTCGGCATGCTCGCCATGGACGCTTACTTGTTCGACTGACTTCAACCGTGCTCTTGCCGGCTACACGACCTTGAAGCGGTACAGCACGACCCGGAGGTTCTCCGACTTATCCGCCAGGTTGGCAGCCACCCCGCCGACCCTGCCGGCCACGGCGCTGTTTTCTTCCGACAGGACCACGATCTGCTGCAGCCACTCGATCAGCTCCTTGGTGCGGGTGGCGATGTAGGTGCTCTTGCTGACCAGTCCCGAGGAGATCTCGACCGCCCCCTTGAGCTTCTCGTCGGTCTCCGCGACGTTCAGGATCAGCCGGCGGGTCTCCTCGGCGATGTCGCGCATGCGCGAGGCGCTCTTCTCGTTGGCCCCGCATACCAACTCCACCCCCTTCACTACCGCCTGCACCCCGGAGTTTATCTGCACCAGTGAGCTCTGCGTCTTGGCGGCCAGCGCCCGCACCTCGTCGGCTACCACGGCGAAACCGCGCCCCGCGTCCCCCGCCCTGGCAGCCTCGATGGACGCGTTCAGCGCCAGCAGGTTGGTCTGGTCCGCGATGTCGGCAATGATCTCCAGCACCATGCCGATGTCGGAGGCCTTGCCGGCCAGCTCCCGGGTCTGATCGGTGAGTGCTGCCTGGCTGTCGGACTCGCCGATGATGACACTTCCCGCCCGCTTCAGGTCCTCGACGAAGCGCGAGAGCGTGGCCCGGGTCATCTCTATGGTCTCGGTCGTCGAGATGGCCATCTCCTCGGTCACGTCGAGGTTCCCCGCCACGTCCCGGGTCAGCCGGTTGCTCTCCGCGATCATGTCGGTCTGGTGCTGCACGTTTTGGGACAGGTTGCCGACGATGAGCGAGAGTTCCTGGCTGGCGACCGCCGTCTCCTTGGAGCTCGCGACGGATTCGGCGACGCTGTGCTGCACCTTGGCGATGAACTGGTCTATGAAGCCGGCCGCCTCTCCGATCTCGTCTCTGTGCGTCAGGCCGAGGCGCTTGGTGAGGTCGCCCTCGCCGTGGGCCAGGTCGTCCGCCATGTGCACCATCTGGCGCACCGGGACCGTCACCTGGCGGCTTATCAGCAGGGATACCGCCATGATGAGCGCGGCGAAGGCGACGTCGCCCCCCAAAAGTATCAGCTTGATCAGGAACATCTGCCGGTAGAGGTCGTCCACGTAGATGCCGCTGCCGACGATCCAGCCCCACGGCTCGTACAGTTTGACGTAGGACACCTTGGTAACCGGTTCCTGTTCCCCGGGCTTGGGCCAGAGGTAATTGACGAAGCCGTCCCCCTTCTCCTTGCAGACCTTGACGAACTCCACGAAGATGGCCTTCCCGGCAGGGTCCTTGGTGTTGGTGAGGTCGATGTTGTTCAGTTCCGGCTTGTAGGGATGCATGACCATGCGGGGCTGCAGGTCGTTGATCCAGATGTAATCCTTCTGCTCGTAACGCAGGCTGCCGAGCCTGCGGGCGGCGAGCTGCTTGGCGTCCTCCAGTGGGAGCGCGCCGCTCTTGACCTGGGCGTTTATTTCGTCCAGCAGGCTCCAGGTCATCTCCACCACGTGCCGGGTCGCCGTCTGCTTTTCCTTGAGCAGGCCATCCTCAAAGAGCGGCAGCAGATAGAAGACCACCCAGAGCGTCATGATGCCCACCATGAGGGCCGGGACGACGATGATTTTGTTCCGTATCTTCCAATCTCGCAATGCGGTCATAGTTTCTCCTGCCTGCGGCTTTTGCCCGATTCAGACACGCCGGTAATCGCCGGGCCTTTATTGCTACATCTGGCGGACGTTGAAGGCCTGGATCAGGCTCAACTCGTCCAAGAGCTGATAGAGCCGCTCGTCCCCGACCACCAGCGAGACCCGGATCTTGTTCACGTTGACCAGCTTCATCAGGAAGCCGATGACGGTGGAGGTCATGGAAAAGGAGTCCTGGATCCTCAGCATAATGCTGGTGGCACCCTCCTTGATCAGGGCGTTGGTTTTCTCTTTGATTGCGCTGCTGTCTTCGATGGACTTGATGTTGTCGCTGATGGTCAGTTCGTTAGGGCCGCTTTGGGAAATCTGCATGTGTTTTCTCCTTCGAGTGTCTTCAGTATGATCAGGCGCCCGTTGGGCCCGTCGGTAAAGAGCGAATCGCAGTAGTGGCTGATCATCTTCAGGCCGCGTCCGTTCACCGCTGTCGTTTCGACCCGGGTTTTCAGGGCGTTCTCCGCCAGGCCGGGGCCGCTATCCTGCACTTCCATGATGAGCAGGGGCCGCTCCGCGTCCCGCTGCAGGGTGGCCGAGAGCGTGATCTCTGCGCCCGGCTCGAGCGCCATCTCCGCCAGGGCATCGTCATATTCCCCACTGAGAACGAGCATGGCCTTCTTCTCCTGGTCGATCTGGAGGCAACCGTGCTCCAGGGCATTGGTCAGCGCCTCGGTCAGGATGATCTCCACTCCGTCGAGTTCCTCGCAATCCAGTGAAACCTCCAGGGCCAGTGCGGCCAGGAATTCCCGGATGGTCGCTCCCAAGCCCGCCAGCGTCAGGTCAGGCGTCCCCTTCCAGCTCCAGCTATGGGGAAAATCCAGGCGCCGCAGGTGCAGCCAGGTGAGGTCGTCCAGGCTTCCGGGAACCGTTTTCGCCTGGAAACTGCGCTGCAGCGCCTTGAGGGTCGGCGCCGCACGGAAGTCGTTCTCCAGCACCTCGCGGTAGGATCCCCCCTGGGTCAGCAGCGCATCGGACACCCCGTCGGTCATGATCATCAGATCCGCGACTCCGGTCAGCGATAGAGTGCCGACCTTGATCTCGGTGGGGTAGGTGCCCAAGGGTGGATTTTCGCCGCGCACCTTGCAGACCGAGCCGTCGACCGAGCGCAGCAGCAGCGGAGGCAGGGCAAAGAGGGCGGTCTTGATCTCCTCGCGCACCAGGTCCACCAGGAAAAAGCCGCAGGAGAGCACCTCGTCTTCCAGCAGGATGCTGGAGAGGTACTCCTGGAAGCGCCGCAGGAAGATCCGCAGGGTGAAGGTTTCCCACAAATGCAGGTTTTCCACCTGGTAGTTGAAAAAGGAGGTGGTCAGCATCGCGGTCAGCGATGCCGACATGCCGGAGCCCATGGCGTCGACCACGAAGATGAGCTGCCGGCCGTCGAAGAGGCGGCGCACCGAGTAGCCGTCGCCGCACATGATGTCGTGGGGCGCATAGGCGACATTTATCGCCCAGCGCACCCCGCGCCCTTTCAGGGCCTGGTTGCGCAGGTCGTGGCGCACCACGTGCCGCTCCTTGCGGCGGGCCGACTCCTGCTGCATGGAGTTGTAGGCATCCCGGTAGCGCAGCAGTTCCACCTCCTGCTCGCGGTGCTGCTCCAGCATGCGCTCCTTGGCGACCATCCTGGCCACGCCGTTCAGGGTCCGGAGCAGCAACTCCGAATTGAAGGGCTTGGGGATGAAGCGTTCCACCCCCCGGTTGATCGCTTCCAAAAGGACCTGGCTGTCGGCGCAGGTCATCAGGATCACGGGTGTTTTGGCGCCGGTCTGGCGAATTTTTTCCATCAGTTCGAGGCCGGTCAGGCCGGGCATCACCTGGTCCGTCAGCACGATATCCGGCGTGTGCAGGGAGAAGAGCCGAAAGGCCTCCGTGCCGTCGGCGGCCGCGATGACATTCTTGAAGAGGCCGCCAATTCGCATGAGCAGCATGTTGCAGCTCGGCAGGTCATCTTCCGCCACCAGCAAGGTGAGCGACTTCATCTCCGCATCGGGGTTAACCGGCGGCTCGCTGCTGGCTGTGGCTTCCTGACTCGTGAGGAAAGAGACGGATTGTCGGATGTTAATCGGCATGGCGCGGTAACCTGTTCTTTGGTAGCTGACCGGTGTGGCTACAGGTACGGAATAGCAAACTCTCCGTCAGGTAGGTCCGTTACTCTGTCAGTAACAAACCCTGCAGCGTTTTGAGTTCGACGGTCATCTAAAGTGGAGCTGCGTACGTCATTCTCTAATCCTATGGATGAAACAAAGATTATTTTAAGCTAATAGCGGCGCAGCGCCAGCTGTTACCAACTTTTCGGCATTTTGCTAAAATATCTGAAGAACTTTTTGTGTACGCCGTAGGCTCTTCTTGGTCCGGCGTACCAAAAAACGGGAAATGCCGCTTAGCCCTGCCAGTTTGGAAGGAGTCGATACATTGGTTGTATGTAATGTTGTGATGATTTGCCGCTCCGGTTGCCTCGTTGACCTAACCGGCGTGCCTGTGTGTGGTATAGTCTTACAGCAACAGCCACCTGCTCGGGTGGCGCTTCCCGCAGACCCGGCTTCCGTGGGGAGATTCGTTCAACAGTGCGCCTGTGCTTCGCTTGGGCAGTGGCGGGCCAGGAGGTTATTCCATGCGGCTAGGGCTTTGCTGCCTTTTTCATAACGAACCGGTTTCCTTTCGGACCACCACGGCGAAGGCGCTTGGCGCCTTCCCGCGTGAGGAACAGCTGGCCAGATTGTCCCTCATCTGCTCACATAACGCCGTGAACCTGCTGCTCGCGCTGGAAACCGTGCAGCGCCTGGGGATCGGCTCCTTCCGGGTCATGTCCCCGCTTTTCCCCCGGATGACCCACCCGGCGGTGGGGTATCAGCTGGACGAGCTGCCCGGGGGGGCGGCCATCGGGGAGACCCTGGAGCGGATCCGCAACTATGCCAAGGCCAACGACATCCGCCTTAGTTTCCACCCCGACCAGTTCGTCGTGTTGTCGTCGCCCACCCCTGAGGTAGTGGAGAACTCCCTGGGAGAGCTGGCCTATCAGGGGATGCTGGCGCAGGCCATCGGGGCGGAGGTCATCAACCTTCACGCCGGCGGGGTGTACGGCGACAAGGAGCTGGCGCTGCGCCGTCTGGGAGCGGTGCTCGGCTATCTGCCCGACAGGGTCAGAAGCCGGCTGACCTTGGAAAACGACGATGTCAGTTATACGGTTCGGGACCTGCTCCCGCTCTGCCGAAGCCACTGCGTGCCGCTGGTGTACGACGTGCACCACCACCGCTGCAATCCCGACGGCCTCAGTGTCGAGGAGGCGACGAACCTGGCGGGCGAGACCTGGCGCGCCGCCGGGCGCGAGCAGTATTGTCATCTCTCCTCGCCCAGGAGCGGCTGGCAAAGCGGCAATCCCAAGCCGCACGCCGATTACATCGATTTCGCCGACCTGCCCGAGTGCTGGTTGGAGCGGGAGATGACCGTGGATATCGAGGCGAAGGCCAAGGAACTGGCGGTACTGAGGCTCATGGAGGAGCTGCGTGGGGGAGCCCGGTCGTCGTAGGGGCGAATCATCATTCGCCCGCCTTTTCGTGCCCCTCGCAGGGTGGGAAACCCCTGCCCACCATCCATGGACGCTTGTTGGTCGCAATTGGAGCGTAAGCTATGGCAAAGACTGTACTGGTTGCAGGTGCCTCTGGTTTCATCGGCAATCGCCTGGTGCAGACGCTCCTGGACGCCGGTGTTCCGGTCCGCTGCCTGGTGCGGTGGGAGGTCCCACTCCCCGCTGCGGCCCAGGCCGTCAGGGGCGACCTCCTTGAGCCGATGTCACTGCCGATCGCACTGGTAAACCCCCTGTAACTGCTCTCCGGCAGCGCACCACCACTAAGCACTAAATCAGCCACCTGCCACCTGCCACCTGCCACCTGCCACCTGCCACCTGCTACCTGCTACCTGCTACCTGTCGCCCGTCGAACGCCTCAGCGACTCGAGTACTCGACTACTCAACGCCTTACCCACCCCAACACAGCCAAACCCGGCAAATCGGATATAATTATAAAACCCTAAGGTTTCTCCAGCCAGGCGCCCGCCTGCCGCACGTCGCTCGGGTCCCGCACCGGGTCCCATCCGGCAGCGCGGGCTAACCCAGCCATCACATGGCTTTAGAAGGAGGCTCGTATATGAAGGAGATTTTGAGCGCTGTTGCAACGGAAATGAAAAAGGACGCGACGACCGCCGAGATAACTGAGCTGATCCGCAGCCAGATCTCCCGGCGCGTGTTCCTGAAGGGTGCCGGAGCGGCCGGGGCAGGGGTTGCCTCGCTCTGCATCTTCGGCTTCAGCTCGGGCAGCATGGACGCGGCCCCCCGCCAGGTCTTCGTGGCCAACGCACGGGGCATGGTGGTCGCCGAACCGACGCTCTGCGTGGGGTGCCGGCGCTGCGAATCGGCCTGTGTCGGCTACAACGAGGGGCGCGGCGGCATGACGCTGGTGCAGCCGTCAATCGCCAAGGTGAAGGTGAACCGCAACATCAATTTCGGCGTGGCAGGCGTGGCCGGGAGGGGGTTCGCGCGCGGCGACGGCGACTTCGGCAACTTCCGTACCGTGCAGGACACCTGCCGCCAGTGCCCGCATCCGGTCGCCTGCCAGCTAGCCTGCCCGCACGACGCCATCGAGGTGATCGCCCCGGTGAACGCCCGCGTGGTGAACCTCGAAAAGTGCGCGGGGTGCGGCATCTGCGTCGCGGCCTGCCTCTGGGCCATGACCTCGCTCTCCGGCCCGGTGAACGCGAAAGGGTCGCGCGCCACCAAGTGCGACCTGTGCAAGGGGAACCCCGAATGCGTCCAGGCCTGTCCGGCCGGCGCGCTCACCTACCAGGCCTGGAGCGACCGGACCAGGGAGATCCCGGCGCGCCAGACCGTGCCGGCTTCGCTGACCTTCGCAGTCGGCGTACTGGAGAGCTGCGGCTCGTGCCACTGACGCCGGACGGGCCACGCCACGATATTATTTTAGAGGAGACAGCATATGCACTACGGCGGATGGACTGGAAAAATACTGAGGGTGGACCTGTCGAGCGGGGCCATCACGACGGAAGATACCATGAAGTACAAGGACTACCTGGGAGGCACCGGCTTCGGCTACAAGGTGCTCTGGGACGAGGTCCCCCCGGGGACCCGGGCCTGGGACCCGGCAAACCGCATCGTCTTCGGGGTGGGGCCGCTCACTGGCACCGGGGCGCCCTGCACCGGGCGCGTCTCGATCACCACCCTCTGGCCGGCCCACGCCGACGAGCTGCCGGGCTCCGGGCACATGGGCGGACACTGGGGCCCGGAACTGAAGTACGCCGGCTGGGACTCCATCATCGTGCAGGGGGCGGCTCCCCGGCCGGTCTGGATCAAGATCGTCGACGACAAGGTCTCCATCGAGGACGCCTCGCGCCTCTGGGGCAACGGGATCTACCGCGCCACGGCGGAGATCTGCACGGTCATGGGCTCGGGCGCTCACGTGGCGGCGATCGGCCAGGCCGGGGAGAACCTGGTGCGCCTGTCCTGCGTCATCTGTAACCGCTCCCACTCTGCGGGGGGCGCCGGGAGCGTCATGGGCTCCAAGAACCTGAAGGCGATCGGCGTCCTGGGGACCGGCGCCCTTAAGATTGCCTGCGACAAGAAGCTCTGGGCCGACCACAACAAGTACTACCTCGGCCTGATGGGCGCCAACAACCAGATGGTGGTGCCGCGCACCAAGCAGCCCTGGGCGGAGTATAACAGCGCAAGCTCCCGCTGGACGGCCGACCGCGGGGTCTACTGGGGCGCCGCCTCGCCGCCGGTGGAGACCGGGTACTGCACTGACGTAGAGCACCCCCTGCCCGGCGACTGCCCGAGCCCCCTGAACAAGATGGCGCTGCGCACCCACAAGGGGTACGGCGATTTCGGCCTTCCGGGGATGAACCACACGGTCAAGATGAACGGCTGCCATGCCTGCCCGATCCGCTGCCATATCGCGACCGACATCCCCGCCCTGGAGCAGTACGGGGTCTCGCGCTACAACCAGAACACCTGCATCGGCAACTCCATCGCGAGCGGCCTGATGTCCACCAACGCCGCCAATCCGGACAGCACCATCACCAACGCCTACATGAGCAATGCCCTGTGCGACGATTACGGTTTCTGGAGCGACTACGGCTGCTACTCGGTCGACTACCGCTGGGCCTACTCCCACGTCATGACCCAGGCCGAGGTGGACGTCCTGGGGCTCCCGGCCGGATTCGCCGGCAAGACCACGTTCCAAAACCGGCTCCCCGCCGCGGAACTGACGGTGCTGTCCGGTAACGCGACCGGCACCAAGCCGTACGCGGCCGGCACGCCCTGGGCCAGGGCGGACGCCGGCGATCCGTCGGCCCTGCAACTGCTGGTTCCGCTGATCTGCGCCAACGGCAAACTCGACGCGAGCGGCAAGCCGGTGCCGGTGCTAAACGGGCTGGCGACCCCCGTCTTCGCCAAGGCGGTCTGCATGGGTCCTGCCTGGCTCGCCAAGCAGTGGCCGGAGATCGGTTACTACAACAACCACTGCAAGAGTTCCCTGAGCGCCAAGATGAACCATGCGAAACATCACGGCGTGGAGAGCTTCGGCCAGATCGGGGTGCTCAACGGCATGCTCTGGAACCGCGACGCGCAGAACCACACCCACCAGAACATCGTGGGCTGCGGCCTGCCGACGGCCCTGACCAACACCATCATGAAGGAGCTCTTCAGTCAGGGGAAATCGATCTTCAACGACCCGACGGCAAGCGATATCACCTTCGTCTCAGCGGAAAGCGGCTACCGGGCCGTGACACCCGGCATGGCCGCCATGACCGCGGCCTCGGTGGTCTACCTGGAGTTGCACAACTCGCTGACCGTATGCAACTACACGCTTCCCGTCTGGGTCTCGCCGCGCAAGAGCTTGGGCTACCGCGGGGATGCCTCGCTGGAGGCGCGCACCTATTCGCTGGTGACGGGGGACAACCTGGACCAGAAGGGGCTGGAGACGGTTGGGTTGCGGATCTTCACCCTGTTCCGGGCGCTCACCGCGCGCTTCATGGATTACCAGGTCAAAAAGGCCGATCCGGTCAAGAGCGTCAACATGCGCGTCGATCACGACCAGGTGGCCGACTGGCACTTCGACCAGGTCGGCGCCGCCACTACGGGCGCGGTGACCGGTCCCGGTACCGGCATACCCAATGCCGTGTCGGGAAATACCGATGCCTATCCGAAGAGCGACCAGGCCTTCAGCGGCACCACGCAGCTGATGACGCGCGCCGATCTGGACCTGGCACGGGAACTGCTCTATGCGCAGTTCGGCTGGGACAGGGCCACCGGGATGCCGACCGCGGCGACACTGAACGCGCTGGGGCTTGGCTATGTGAAGGACAAGATCCCGGCCCTGATACCGGGCTAAGGCGGGGGCGCATGGATACCACAAAATTGCGCGGAATGGCACGGGATAGGATTGCAAGGAAGTAGCATACAAGAACAGATCCCCCCTGCGCGAGCAGGGGGGAAGGCTTCCGGCAGCGGGACACGGGGAGCCTGACGTCGCAGCGAACGCGATTCTTGCTTTAATATATTCAAGTTTCTCTATTTCATAAACTTTGTCAGCAGAAATAGTTGTTGTTTCACTAGAAGTCACTGCATTTAATGTCCGCTTTCTCACATAACGATGGGAGAATAGGGCCCCTCGCTGGATCAAGTGGGTAGCCTAAAGTCAAGCTTGCCGGCAATGAGATATGCCATGTTGATCAGGTTCTTTGTCGTTCTGTATCCTCGGGCCCTTCTTTTGGCTGCCTGAAGTAGACC
>TBL_comb47_HYPODRAFT_10007276_pt1 | contig 11686 bp, 16 predicted proteins | sample TroBogypolimnion_40_FD_10682 | JGI IMG/M metagenome (IMG submission 10682) | reverse complement strand
AGCGGCTCGAAGGCGAAAGCCTGAGTCTCGCTCAGCTCGCCGCGGTCCACGGCACGCCAGAACGCGGCTGCGACAAGCACCTTGATCGTAGAGTACGACGGCAGGCGCTCGTCCTCGTGCGCCGTCATGCTGGCGCCGGTCCCGAGCTCTTTGGCCACATAGGCGATCACTGGAGCCATCCTACTCCTTGGTCCGTGTCGACACCGCAGGTGGCTCAGATCGTCGCGTGCGCTCCGGCGTCGACGTGCACGACCTCGCCGGTGATGGCGCGCGAGAGGTCGCTCAGCAGGAACACGGTCGCGTCGGCGACCTCCTCGGTGGTCACATTGCGGCGCAGCGGCGTGTGGCTCTCGAGGAGGTCGAGCATGCCGCTGAAATCCTTGATGGTGCGTGCGGCGACGGTGGCGATCGGGCCGGCGGAGATCGCGTTGACGCGGATGCCCTCCGGCCCGAGGTCGGCGGCGAGGTAGCGCACGGCGCTCTCCAGCGACGCCTTGGCCGGTCCCATGACGTTGTAGTTGGGGACCACGCGCCACGAGCCGGCGTAGGTCATCGTGACGATCGCCCCGCCGCGTGTCATGAGGCGCCGCGCCTCCCGCGCGGTGGCGATCAGCGAGTACGAGCTGATGTCGTTGGCCTGTGCGAAGCCGTCGCGGGTGGTCTCGACGAAGTTGCCCTGCAGGTCGTGGGCCGGGGCCCAGGCGATGCTGTGGACCATGCCGTCGAGCACCGGCATCGTCCGCGCGAGCTCGTCGATCGCCTGCCGCACGGCCTCGTCACTGCTCACGTCGAGCTCGATCATCGGCGCGCCACCCAATCTGGCAGCCAGCGCGCCTACGCGCCTCTTGAGGCGTTCGGCCTGGTACGTGAGGGCGACGCTCCCGCCCTCGCGCTTGATCGCCAGCGCCACCGACCAGGCGATGGAGCGCGAGTTGGCGGCGCCGGTGACGAGGAAGTTCTTGCCTTCGAGCAGACCAGCCACGGTTCCCTCCCTTGCGACGGGGGGAGTCTACTCGACCCGGCGCGGGAGCGCCGTCACGGGACGCTCAGCGACGTGACGTCCGTGCCCGGTGGGAGCTCTTCCGCGAGCGCCACCTGGTCGTGGTAGCCGAATGTCTTCGTAGGTTGCGCCACGGCCCATTGACTGAGGTCGGGAAGCGGCGACGCCGACGGCGTGGTCGCGGGAGTAGCCCCGCCGGGGGACGGCTCCGGTGCAGGCGTAGCGCCGGCGATGGCCGCCGCCGCCGGGCTGATGCTGATCAGCGGCGGCGGCTCGTTGAAGGCCTGCGAGCTCGCTGCGGGCGTCGGCGAGGCGCGGGCGCTCAGCGGATCGAGCAGCAGCACGTGCAGCTTGCCGGCCTCGGCCGGCGCGTTGCCCACGCGCAGCCTGAGGAGGTGCGGGGTGATGCCTTTGATATTCCTGAGCACCGCGAACTGCTGGAAGCCGCCTGCCGCCGCGCGCGCCCTGGCGACCACCACCTCGGCGAACTTCCGGGCCTCTCTGGAGAGGTTCACGATCGGCCCGGCGGCCGAACCCAGAGCCGAGGCCGGCGCGGCGCCGTCCTGGGCGCCGCCTGTCGGCGCGTACTTGGCGGCCTCGGAGGAGGCGGAGCCGTTCATGCTGAGTCGTCCGCCGCCGCGGGTGCTGATGATCGCCGCGCCGATGGCTACGGCGAGGACGACGACGAGGGCCGGCGCGAGCACGCGCAGCCAGCGTGACGAGCGGTTGCGCGCCGCCGCCGGCTCGGGCGTGTCGAAGAACTCGCCCATCGCCGCCCAGCGCGGCGACGAGAGGTCCGTGTAGTCCTCGGGCGGCGCGGGGACGGCGGCGGAGACGCGCGTGCCGACCGCTGCGGCCTGCGCGCGGACCATCTCGAGCCGGGCGCCGAGCTCGGCGTCGGCCGCGGCCGCGGCCGCGAGCTCGGGGTCGTCCTCGAGCCCAAGCGCGTAGCCGAGCAGGCGATCGTCGTCGAACCCGCGGCTCGGTTGCGCCGCGTCCTCGCCCGGCATCACCGAGTCTGTGGGGGTCTCGTCAGACATCGTGCTCGAATCCGTTCTCGATCAGCGTCGTCCGCAGGCGCTTCACGGCGCCGTGTAGCCGGGACTTCACGGTGCCCACGGGGATGTCCTGCGCCTTGGCGATCTCCTCCAGAGGCAGGTCGGCGAAGTAGCGGAGCGCGATGCACTCGCGCAGCTCGGGGGACAGGCCGGCAAGTGCCTCGCGCAGGGCGGGGTCGGACGGGCCGGCGGGCGGGTCGACAGTGCCGGCCGGGGCGATCTGCTCGAGCTTGTCCAGGAGCCCGAACCGCGTCTTGCGCCGGCGCCCGTGGTCGCGCCCGGTGTTGAGGATGACCCTGTAGAACCAGGCGAGGAACGTCTCCTCGGCCGGGATCTTGGCCCTGTACACTTTGATGAACACTTCTTGCACGGCGTCGTCTACCTCCTCGCAGAACCCCTGGAGGAAGAGGATGCGCCGCACCTGCGGCGCGTAGCGCCGGAAGAACTCGGCGCGCGCCTCCGGCTGTGCCGCCCCCAGCCTTTCCACGAGGCCGTGCGGAAGTTCCTCGATGACCTTCCTCCAGGGTGAGAGACGCCGGTCGGGGGACGCGGGTTCGCCGCGCGGGATGCGGCAAGTATAGCGCGGCGCCGGGCGCTCCGGCCGGGCGCGAGGGCGCGCGAGAGATGAGCGCCGCGCCGGCTACTGGAAGCCGAGCCGGCGGACCTCCTCGACCAGCTCCTGGCCGCTCTGCTCGCGCACGCGACGCTTGACCTCGGCCGCCAGCGCGACGATGTCGGCGGCGCTGGCTCCCGGCAGCGCGACGAGGAAGTTGGCGTGCTTCCCGCTCACGCAGGCGTCGCCGAGGCGGAAGCCTTTGAGGCCGGCGTCCTCGATGAGACGGGCCGCCGGCAGCTCGCGCGACGGGTTCTTGAAGAAGCTGCCGCACGAAGCGTACTCAAGAGGGTGCTTGCTGCGGCGCAGTTCGGCGTCCCGGGCGATCTCCTCGAGCAGGGCCGAGGGGTCGCCGCGGGTGAGGCGGAACGCGGCGGAGAGCACCGTGAGGCCGGGAAGTCGTTTGAAGAGGCTCGTGCGGTAGCCGAACTCGAGTTCCGCCGGCTCCTTGACGTGCTCGGTGACGCCATCGAGAAGGTGGACGCTGACGAGCACGTCGTTCACGGCGCGTCCGTAGGCGCCGGCGTTGCCCACCACGGCGCCGCCGACCGAGCCCGGGATGTTGCCGGCGAACTCGAGTCCGGCGAGGCCTCGCTCGGCGAGGTCGGTGACCAGCCCGGGCAGCTCGGCGCCGGCCTCGACTTCGAGCCGCTCGCCGTCGATCGTGTACGCCTCGTTGCGCGCGAGGACGGTCAGCCCGGGCAGCCCCGCGTCGGCGACGAGGACGTTGGTCGCGCGCCCGAGTACGGTGAGGGGCACGCCGGCACCGTGCGCGGTCTTGACCGCGTGCACCAGTGCGCCGGTCGAGGTTGCCCTGAAGAGGTATTCCGCCGGGCCCCCGACGCCGTAGGCGCAGAGCGGCGCGAGGGGCACGGCCTCTTCAAGGCCGTCCAGCTCGCGCCTCAGCATGTCTCCTCGTCGATCCACGCGGCAATCGTAGCAGCATCCTTCCGCGTGGCCCCCTTGCGGCCCTGTCCGCCCGGCCCGCTGCCGACCAGCGCGCATCCGCGCTCTGCTTGACAGTGCCGCCGCCGTCTCCTAAAGTTCCCTAACTCTAGTGAGAAGTAGGTTATTGAGAAAGCGGGTAGAGACGGGCCATGGTCCACCTGTCCACCAAGAGCGACTACGCGATCAAGGCGCTGGTGCGCCTGGCGCTCGCCAACGGCGACGGACCGGTGCAGGCGCGCGAGATCTCCGCGTACGCCGGCATCCCGCCCAAGTTCCTGGAGCAGGTCATGCACGACCTTCGCCAGGGCGGGCTGGTCACGAGCCAGCGCGGCAAGGGCGGCGGCTACGCGATCGCCCGGGACCCGGCCACGGTCAGCTTCGCCGATGTCATCGACCTCATCGACGGCTCGCACGGCGGCATGGGGCGAATGCGCAGCGGCGACCGGGCCGAGCCCCTGGTCGAACCGGTCTGGCGCGAGGTGCGGGAGTGCACTCGCGCCATCCTCCGCGCGGCGACCATCGCCGACGCGGCGGAGCGCACGAACGAAGACCCCATGTACTACATCTGACAGGAGAAGAGACGACATGAGTAACGCAGAGACCACGGAGATCCCGCAGGGCTTCGAGACCCTGGCTCTCCACGGCGGCCAGGTGGCCGACCCCACGACCAACGCCCGCGCGGTACCGATCTATCAGACGACGTCCTACGTCTTCAACGACTCCGACCACGCCGCCAACCTGTTCGGCCTGCGCGAGTTCGGCAACATCTACACGCGCATCATGAACCCGACCAACGACGTCTTCGAGAAGCGTGTCGCCGCGCTCGAGGGCGGCGTCGGAGCCCTGGCCTTCGCCTCCGGCTCCGCCGCCGTGACCTTCTCGATCCTGAACATCGCCGGCGCGGGCGACCACATCGTGAGCGCCAACAGCCTGTACGGCGGCACCTACAACCTCTTCGTGCACACGCTGCCGCGCTTCGGCCTGGAGATCGATCTCGTCGATCCCGCGGACCCGGAGAACTTCCGCCGCGCCATCAAACCCAACACCAAGCTGCTCTACGCCGAGACCGTGGGGAACCCCAAGCTGGACACGCTCGATCTCGACGCCGTCGCGGCCATCGCGCACGAGGCCGGCATCCCGCTGATCGTCGACAACACGATGCCGACGCCGTACCTTCTGAAGCCCATCGACCACGGCGCCGACATCGTGGTGCACTCGGCGACCAAGTTCATCGGCGGGCACGGCACCTCTATCGGCGGGGTCGTGGTCGACTCCGGCAAGTTCGACTGGTCGCAGAACGACAAGTTCCCCGGCCTGGTCGAACCGGACGCGAGCTACCACGGCCTCAAGTTCTACGAGGCGCTCGGCCCGATCACGTACATCATCAAGCTGCGCGTGAGCCTGCTGCGCGACGTGGGCGCCGCGCTCTCGCCGTTCAACTCGTTCCTCTTCCTCCAGGGCCTGGAGACGCTGCACCTGCGCATGGAGCGGCACAGCACGAACGCGCTCGCCGTGGCCAGGTATCTCGAGGGGCACGCCAAGGTGAACTGGGTCAACTATCCCGGTCTCGAGTCCCACCCGTCGCACGAGCTCGCCAAGAAGTACCACTATCGGGGACTGTACGGCGCCATCCTGGGCTTCGGCATCCAGGGTGGCCGCGAGGCGGGTCGCCGGTTTGTGGAGAGCACGCAGATCCTCTCGCACCTCGCCAACATCGGCGACGCCAAGTCGCTCGTCATCCACCCGGCGACGACCACCCACTCGCAGCTCAACGTCGAAGAGCAGCTGCTCACCGGGGTCACCGAGGACTTCGTGCGTCTGAGCGTAGGTATCGAGTCGGTGGAGGATATCGTCGCCGACATCGAGCAGGCGCTCGCGAAGGCCTGAGCGACCGCGAGGCGTAGAATGTGCGGCGGGCGTCCGCAGGGGGCGCCCGCCGCACATGCTTTGAGGTCGCGATGACAGCAGCCAAGTCCACAGAGCGCAAAGAGATCGGCGACGTCGCCATGGGCCTCGGCGCCGACGCCGGCTCGGCCGGCATCGTACGCACCAAGAAGGTGACGTTCGATCAACCCGGCCAGGAGCTGGCCCTCGAGGGTGGCGGCACGCTGGCGCCGTTCACGATCGCCTACGAGACGTACGGCAAGCTCAGCGAGCGCAAGGACAACGCCATCCTGGTGACGCACGCCCTCTCCGGCGACGCCCACGTCGCCGGGCTCCACAGCGCCAACGACACGCGCCCGGGCTGGTGGGACATGATGATCGGGCCCGGCAAAGGCCTGGACACCGACAAGTACTTCGTCATCAGCTCCAACGTGATCGGCGGCTGCGGCGGCTCCACCGGGCCGGCCTCGGAGAACCCCGCGACCGGCCGGCCCTACGGCACCGACTTCCCGATCATCACCATCGCCGACATGGTCAACGCGCAGGTGATGCTCGTCGACCATCTCGGCATCGACAAGCTGCTCGCCGCCGTCGGGGGGTCCATGGGCGGCATGCAGGTGCTCGAGTGGGCCGTCATGCATCCGGAGCGCGTGCACCTCTGCGTGCCGCTCGCGACCGCGGCGCGTCAGCCCACGCAGGCGATCGCCTTCAACGAGGTCGGCCGGCAGGCGATCATGGCGGACCCGGACTGGCGCGGCGGGCACTACTACGGCGGCAAGTCCCCGGCGAAGGGCCTCGGCGTGGCGCGCATGGTCGGCCACATCACGTATCTCAGTGACGAGGCGATGCAGGAGAAGTTCGGGCGCCGCCTGCGCGACGTGCACGAGTACTCGTTCACGTTCTCGGCGGACTTCGAAGTGGAGAGCTACCTGCGTCATCAGGGCCTGTCGTTCACCAGCCGCTTCGACGCCAACTCGTATCTCTACATCACGCGGGCGATCGACTATTTCGACCTCACCCGCCGGCACGGGACGCTCGTCCAGGCGTTCCGCGACGTGACGGCGCGCTTCCTNGTGCTCGGCTTCAGCAGCGACTGGCTGCACCCGCCGTACCAGCTCAAGGAGATCGTGAGCGCCCTGCGCGCCACCCACAAGCACGTGAGCTACTACGAGGTGGAGAGTCACTACGGGCACGACGCCTTCCTGCTCGAGCGCGAGAAGATGGAGGGCATCATCGGCGCCTTCCTCGCCAGCGGTGCCCGCACCTTCGTGCGGCAGACGAGCTGACGGTAGGTCCATGCGGCGCATCGACTACAAGCTCATCGAGGAGCTCGTCCCGCATGGGGCGACGGTCCTCGACCTGGCCTGCGGCGATGGCGAGCTGCTCAGCCAGCTGATCCGCGACAAGGACGTGCGTGGCAGCGGCGTGGAGGTCTCCCAGGAGGCCGTGGAGGCCTGCGTGGGCCGCGGCCTCTCCGTGTTCCACGGCGACCTCGACGCGGGCCTGCGCGATTTTGACGACGGGTCGCACGACGTGGTCATCCTGAGCCTCAGCCTGCAGCAGCTGCGCCGGCCGCGCATGATCGTGCGCGAGATGGTGCGTGTCGGCGACACGGCGATCGTCAGCTTCCCCAACTTCGCCCATTGGACGGCGCGCTACCAGCTGTTCTTCCGCGGGCGCATGCCGGTGTCCCGGGAGCTCCCGTACCTGTGGTGGGACACGCCCAACATCCACCTCTGCACCATCAACGACTTCCGCACGCTCTGTCGCGAAGAGGGCCTGAGCATCCTGCAGGAGCGGTACCTGCGCTCCGTGGACAAGCCTGCCCCGCCGCGCGTCGTGGCTCCCAACCTGATGGCGCGCATCGCGATCTTCGCGGTCGCCCGCTCCTGACGCGCCGGCCCGCCGGCGGCACCGGCGGGCCAGCTTTCAGCACCCCCGTTCAGCGGGTACACTACTTCTGCGCTTTGCGCCTCAGAGACCGGCGTGAGCGTCACACGCGGCACCTACCGCCATCACCGAGCGACGGCGGGACGTGCTTCAAGACAAAAGGAGAGACACGTGCCTCAGGGTAAAGTGAAGTGGTTCTCGTCCGAGAAGGCCTTCGGCTTCATCGAGCAGGAGAACGACAACGACATCTTCGTGCACGTCACCGGCCTCGCCGACGGCGTCACTGCGATCGACAAGGACCAGCTCGTCGAGTACGAGGTGGAGCAGGGCCGCAAGGGTCCGCAGGCCACCAACGTGCGCCCCGCATCCGGAGCGGCCGCTCCCGCCGCGGCCGCCCCCGAGGCTGAGGCCGCTGAGGCCGACGTGGTGGAAGTGGACGTGGTCGAAGTCGACGTGGTCGAGGTCGATGAGGTGGAGGCCGACGTGGCCGAGGTCGACGTGGTCGAGGCCGACGAGGCCGAGTCCGACGGCGACGAGGTCTAAGGCTCTGAGCTCCTGAGGGGGCCGGCCGCCGGGGCAGTGCTCGGAGCCCGGCGACCGGCCCTTTCTTCGTTTCGCCGCCGGGTACCATCCCCACGCCACATCCGCCTGGGAGGACGTGATGATCGAAGACATCCACTGGCTTGGGCACGATTCGTTTCGCCTCGACGGGTCGAGCACGGTCTACATCGATCCGTGGAAGCTGGGCGCGGATGCGCCGCCCGCCGACGTCGTGCTCGTCACGCACGACCACNACGACCACCTCAGCGCCGGCGACATCGCCAAAGTGGCTACGCCGGCGACCACCGTCGTCGGGCCGGCCTCGGTGACCGCCCAGCTCGAGGGCCTGACGACGATCACGGTGTCGCCGGGCGACACGGTCACCGTCGGCTCCGTCACGGTGACCGCCGTACCCGCCTACAACGTCGACAAGTTCCGCGTGCCCGGCGAGGTCTTCCACCCGCGCGCGGCCGGTCACGTGGGGTACATCGTGGAGCTCGATGGCCGCCGCATCTATCACGCCGGCGACACCGACGCGATCCCCGAGATGCGCGACGTGCGCTGCGACATCGCCCTCCTCCCCGTCAGCGGCACCTACGTGATGACTGCCGACGAGGCGCTCGAGGCGGTGAGCATGATCGAGGCGGCGGTCGTTGTGCCGATGCACTACGGCGACATCGTCGGCTCGGCGGCGGACGCCGCGCGCCTCAAGGCGGCGAGCCCGATCCCCGTCGAGATCCTGCCGCTCGAGTCGGCGTGAACCCGCACTGCCAGCCGAGGAGCCGTCCATGAAGGTCGTCCGCGCCGTCCCCACCGAGAGTCTCTCGGAGCAGCTCAGCGTCCAGCGCCTGAGCGCCCCTCTCGACCTGCATCAGATGAGAGCCAACGTGTTCACCCTGGCCGAGGGCTCCATGTCGCGGCACATGCACCGCGAGCAGGAAGAGGTCTACCTGGTGCTGGACGGGACGGCGATGTTCGACGTGGACGGGCGTCAGTTCAAGGTCGGCGAGCGCGACGCGCTCGCCGTGCCGGCCGGCGCCTGGCATCGCGTGGCCAATGTGGGAGCGGGGCCGCTGACCTTCTTCGTCGCGGCCGCTCCGCCGGTGGAGGGCGACGCCGAGCTCGAGCGCTGATCAGGCGCCGATGAGGCGCTACTCGTCCACCCACTCGAGGATGACCGCCTCGTCCGGGCAGGCCTCCTCGGCGCGCTCCACCGCCGCCCACAACGTCTCGTGAGGCTCCGCCTCGAGGACGTCGGGCAGCCCGTCGTCGCGCATGAAGAAGACCTCCGGGCACACCGCCTCGCAGGCCCCGACGCCGGTGCAGCGCCCGTAGTCCACGCTCACTTTCAGCTTCTTCGCCATGGCGTGAGTCTACACCGGCGGACCTGCGACGCGGCGGCCGGCGATCGCCACGTAGCGGCGTGATCGCCCGGGCTTCGTTTGGACGCCGGGCGGCGCGGCAATCAATCGTCTTGAGGAGCGGTTCGCCGGGTCTGGCCCGCGAGGGGGTGGCGGATGATCATCGAGGGAGAGCTTGCGCCGGACGACGTGGTGACGACCATCGAAGCCGATCACATCGACCTGCGCGCCCCGGGCATGCCGCTCGTCGTGTTCTTCTATCGCGAGGCCGGGTCGCCGGCGTCGACCGACCTGGTGCGCGACTTCGACGACAAACACTACGAGTTCGACGCCGTGGGCGTGCGCGTTGTCGGCGTCGGCGTCGACGGCCCGGAGCGCACCGGCATGTTCGCCGCCTCCTGCGGGCTGCGCTACCAGCTCGCCGACGACGCCTCTCGCGAGCTGTGCCGGGCGTTCGGCGTCCTCGACGCCGCGGACAACCGGCCGCATCCGACCACGTTCATGATCGACGTCGACGGGGTGGTCCGGCGCGTGTTCGCCGGCGTCCCGCCTTTCGGCCACGCACTCGACGTGGTCGACGACGCGCGCGAGTTCTGGGGCTGAGCCGGCCGGCGCTGCCGACGAGCTCAGCCAAACGACAGGAGGAGGGCTTCGTGCTCAAAGTAGGCGACAAGGCCCCCGATGTCAGCGGGGCCTCCTATGACGGATCGACGTACGAGTTCGGCGCGCCCGGCAAGCGCACCGCGCTGTGGTTCTACCCCAAAGCCAACACCGGTGGCTGAACGACCGAAGCCGTTGAGTTCAACGGACTGCTGGACGAGTTCCACAAACTGGACGTGCAGGTGATCGGCGCGAGCATCGACTCGGCCGAGGCGAACCGGAAATGGGCCGAGAAGTACGATCTCAAGATGCCCCTGATCGGCGACGTCGGCGACCACGACGTGGCCAACGCCTTCGGCGTTTCGCGCCCGCTGGTCGGGGTGGCCAAGCGCACCACCTGGCTCATCGACCCCGACGGCACCTTGCGCAAGATCTACCCGAAAGTGACGCCCAAAGGGCACGCCGCTGAGGTGCTGGCGGCCTGCAGGGAGCTCTGGGGCTGAGCCGGGCCGGCGCGCCGCCTGGGGCGCTGCGCGCCGGAAGCAGTGCGACGCCTCGCTCGGGCTACGCGTCCGGCGAGGCGTCGCCCGTGCCGGGCTCTTCGTCGCGCACGCCGAAGTAGGCGGGGGCGTCGATCATGAAGATCCGCGCCGACCAAGCCGTTCCTGCTGCGGTCGACCTCTCCGCGTCGTCGATGGCGCCGATGCGGGCGGTCATGTCGTCGCAGTAGTGCACGATGACCGCCTCCCGAGTCTGCGGCACCACGGGGCTGCCCTTTTCGCGCATCCCGTGGTGGGAGACGATGATGTGGAGAAGGCGCTTGGCCAGCTCCGCCGGGAAGTCCGGCACCTCGGCGATGAGCTCGCGTACCATGTCGTGGCCGATGACGATCTCGCCGTGGAGGCGGCCCTCGTCGGTCATCAGCGGCGCCATGCCGTCGCTGGTATAGGCCTGCGTCTTGCCGATGTCGTGGAGGAGCCCGCCGGCGGCGACGAGGTCGCGGTCGACGGAGTCGAACCGCGACGCCACGCCCGCGGCAGCCTCAGTCACGATGATCGAGTGCTCAAGCAGGCCGTGCCGATACGCATGGTGGTTGCGCACGGCGGCCGGCGCGACGAGAAACGTGGCGCCGGGCTCGCGTGAGCCGTCGAAGGCGAGCTCGAGGAGGGCGCGCAGGTGCGGCTCCCCGACCGAGTCGACGAGCGCGTGCAGGCGCTCCCCTAGCTCGGCGGTGCCGACCGGTGACACGGGCACGAGGTCCGCGGCGTCGTACTCGTCCGGCTCGGCGAGCCTGAGCCGGCGGATCTGGATCTGCGGGCCGTACTGCGGATGCACGCTGTAGGTGCCGGCCGCGATCACGACGTCGCCGGCGGCGACGCCGAGCGCCTCTTCTGATGGATCGAAGTGGATGCACGAGACCTCGCCGGTCGCGTCGCGCAGCTTGAGGCGCAGGTAGGTCTTGCCGTTACGGTCGGTGGCCGTGGTCTTCTCGGAGCAGGTGAAATACGTGTCCACCGCCTGGCCACTCTCAAGCTCGGCGATGGGGGTGCGTGGCATGGCGGCCGCAAGGCCGCTGAGCTCTGTGATCATTCGTTCTCCTTGGTCCCGGCTAGGCTACCAGACCGTCCGGACGCGGGACGAGGGAGGCTCAGGCGGACGATGCCGGCGGCGTCTTGCGTACGCCGTCCGCCGACTTGCCGGCCGGCTTGCGCGCAGCCGGCTTGCCCGCCGTCTTGGCGCCGCCCGCCTTCTTTGCGGCCGGCTTGGCGGGGCCGGTCTTGCCCGCGCCGCC
>TBL_comb47_HYPODRAFT_10007275_pt1 | contig 11686 bp, 10 predicted proteins | sample TroBogypolimnion_40_FD_10682 | JGI IMG/M metagenome (IMG submission 10682) | reverse complement strand
AGAAAATTTCCCGCGCATGATGCCACTCCACCGAAGAAAAGCAACCCGCCAACCCGGCCCAACGTCGCCCCGCCACAATTCCACACCTTGCAAGGTGTGGAATTCCGCCGCCCCCGCCGCCTCCGCACACTTGGCCAAGTGTGCGGTGCGCTCACTGGAGAAACGTCGCTGAAAAAATACGGACTTGGCGCTGATCCGATCCAGTCCGCAGAAGGACGGGCGTTTCGGCGGCGAACCTTTCCAAGGTTTGGAAAAGCGCGAGCTGACCTTTTCCAAGGCTTGGAAAAACGGCAGGACGCCGTTTCCAAGCCTTGGAAACGGCGTCCGTATGGAGCGACTTTTCTCACCGATGATGCCCGCCGCCGTGATGGCCACCGAGCAGGAACGGGAGCGCGACGATGGCTTCCACCAGCGGCGCGGCGCAGCACACCGGGCGTTCGTAGACGACCGGCGCGGGCGCGTACACCACCGGTTGCTGATAGACCACGGGCTGCTGATAGACAACCGGCGCGGGCTGCACATAGACGACGCGCGGCGACGGCGTGTAGACGACAGGCGCGGCATACACGACGGGGGCCGCATAGACGGCGCGCGGCGTGGGATAGCAACCATAGTTGACGACCCGCACGGGTCCATCGCAGTACGGACCGTAGGCGAACGCACTGGCACCACCGAGCAACACACTCACCAGAACCAGACTCATCGTTTTCATGACATATTTCCTTTCAGCGCTTTTGCGCCAGTTTCAAAATCCATACAGCGGACGGAGTTGGTCGTCGCTCGGCAGCACGGTGTAGTACTCGCCGCGCGGACCGACGAAGAGGTAGCCGTAGCGGCGCAGCACGACCGGCGTATAGCTGCCGTTGGAATTGCGCACCATCATCGTCACGGTGTTCTGCGCCTGTTCCTGCGCGAGATAGCGATTGCGCACAGCGTCCTGCTGCTGGCCCATCTGGTTGCCGAGGAGGCCGCCGATCGTCGCACCGAGCACCACGCCGAGCAGCGTGTTGTGCCGGTCGCCCGCGTTGTGACCGATGGCGCCGCCGAGCACGCCGCCGAGCGCCGCGCCCATCACGGTGCCATTGGCTTCCGACTGCCGCGAGGGATCGGCCGTGGCGCAGCCCGAGAAACTCAAGGCCAACGCTGCGATCATCACGGTTGTTATTGTTGTCGAAATGGTTTTCATGTTTCGCTCTTTTCTCTTCTGGCAACCCGCCTGCGGGCCGCCGTGCTACACCCATAGTCGCCGATGCCGCGCCGGCGGTTACAGGAAAATGACGCGCGCGGCGGAACGCGATGAACATCGAACCCCGAACATCCAACATCGAACATCGAAGTTCAGAGGATGGTGGTGTCCCGCAAGAGCAGCGCCCAACTGCCTTGTATTTGTTCCGGGCAAGCCAGCCTCGTGACCTCAAATAAAACCCACCCGTCCGAAACCATCGCCCTCTGTAGGAGCCGAATCCCATTCGGCGATAGGCAGTGTGATGCACGACACACACCTTTCACCCGGCGGGGGCCGGGCTCCTACAGGGAAAAATGATGGTGCTGATGAATGCGCGGCGTCGCGCGGCTCACGCCATGCGGGCGAAATAGAGCAGCGCGCCGGCGGTGAGGGCGTAGAGCGCGATGTCGAGCAGCAGCGGCCAGTCGCTCAACAGCAGATGCTCGGGCCGGTCGCCGCGCTCGTGGCGGTAGACGAGGTCGAGGTAGCGGAAGAGACCGAAGATGACGAACGGCACGGTGTAGACGAGGCGGTCGGTGCCGAATTTGTGGACGGTATCGGGCCAGAGCGTGTAGAGCGCGTAGGTGACGAGCGTGGCGCCGCTGACGATGGCGATGAGCTGGTCGAGCAGGCGTTCGTCATACTGCGCGAGGCTGTGGCGCGTGACCGGGTTGGCTTCCTCGGCGCGGCCGAGCATGAGTTTTTCGTGGCGGCGTTTGCAAAGCGCGAGGAACAGCGCGAGCAGCATCGTGCAGAGCAGCAGCCACGGCGAGAGGCGCACCTGCACGGCCGCGCCGCCGGCGAGCGCGCGCAGCACGAAGCCGCCGGCGATCACGAACACATCGAGCAGCGCGATGCGTTTGAGTCCGAGCGTATAGACGAACTGCATCAGGATGTAGCTGCCGGCGACCACCAGAAGCTGGCGCGCGATGAACACGCTCCACGCGAGGCCGGCCACGAGCAACACGATGGCGAGGACGAGCGCGACGGTGCCGGACATTTCCCCGGCGGCGACCGGCCGGAAACGTTTCGTGGGGTGTACGCGATCGAGCTCCACATCGCGAACGTCGTTGATCAGATAGATGCCACTGGAGATCAGACAGAAAATAACGACCGCCTGCGCAGCGTCAAAAATAGCGTGCAGGCCGAGTTGTTGTTGCTTGTCGCCGAGCGCAAAACCGCAGGCGGCGAGCACGATCAGGTTCTTGGTCCACTGGTTGGGCCGCAGCGCGCGCAGCCACGGCGGCAGACGCGCGCCGCTCATACGGCGCTCCCGGTGACGACGCTGCGCGGATGCACGCCGGCGCGCGAGTGACGCCGGCAACCGGCGCGGAAGAGAAGTTTCCAGACCATCCAGCGCGCCTCGCTCACGATCTTTTTATTCATCTTCGAGAGGCCGGTACGGCGCTCGACAAAAATGATCGGCACTTCCGTCAGCTGGAATCCGAGCTGCCACGCGGTGTGGTTCATCTCGATCTGGAACGAATAACCGTTGGAACGGATCGCGTCGAGGTCAATGGTCTCCAGCACGGCACGCCGGAAACATTTGAAGCCGCCGGTCGGGTCGAAGAGCGGCAGGCCGGTAATGATTTTCGTATAGAGCGCGGCGCCCTTGCTCAACAGCAGCCGGTTCATCGGCCAGTCAATAACGCGGACGCCGCCGATGTAGCGCGAGCCGACCGCCACGTCGCAGGTCCGCGCGGCGGCGAGCAGGCGCGGCACGTCGTTGGGGTCGTGCGAAAAATCGGCGTCCATCTCGCAGATGAACTGGTAGCCGGCCTGCAACGCCCACTGGAAACCCGCCACGTAGGCGCGACCGAGCCCCTGCTTGAGCGGACGATGCAACACGTGCACGCGCGGATCGTTCCTGGCCATTTCGTCCAGCAGCGCGCCGGTGCCGTCGGGCGAGCTGTCATCCACGAACAACACATCGGCCTCGCCGCAGGCGCGTTCGATCGCCTGCACCAAAGGCTGCACGTTGTCCTTCTCGTTGTAAGTCGGTATGACGACGACGGCTGGATTCATGCGCAAATCCTAGGGTATCCGGCGACGGCACGCAAGCCGCGCGGCCCAAAATGTTCGGACGGCAAGCTCGTCACAAATAAAAACTATTAAAAAGAACGTTGACTCTCACGTCGTCGCGGCGCAGATTTTCCCGCGTAAGTTGACTTTTCCAAGGCTTGGAAACGGAGAGCGTGAGTTTTTCCAAGCCTTGGAAAAAACAGCCGGTGCGGTTTCCAATCCTTGGAAAACCACTCGCGGCCGGAGTTGGAACAACAAAAAAAGGCACCACGATGCGCACGAAAAACAGGTCGGCCGGTGTTGTAAGTTGTTGTTGTATTGGCGCGGTATGCGCAGGCCTGTTGGGCGCGGCGCACGCGGAAGGTTTTCGGAATCCGCCGGAAGGCGCCGCGACGCTCGGCCGCGCGGCGATCAACATCGCGCAGGACGACGACGCCTCCACCGTCGCGCGCAACCCGGCGAACCTCGTGCTGCTGCCCACGCCGCAGGTGCTCGTGGGTGCCGACGTGATCCACTCCAAGGTCAAATTCACCTCGGCGCTTTCCGGCATCACCGACCAGACCGAAGACCCGTGGAAATATCTGCCGTACGCATTCGCCTCCATGCCGCTCAACAAAAATTTCGCGCTCGGCCTCGGCGTGGATGTGCCGTTCGGCCAGTCCACCGTCTGGAACGCGAACGGCCAGTTCCGCTACACCGCGCCGACGTTTGCCGAGCTGCGCGTGTTCAACATCAACCCGGCGCTCTCCGCGAAAATCGGCGACAAATTTTGCATCGGCCTCGGAGCCGACATCTATCTTTCGGATCTCGAAATGCGCCAGTATGTACCGTGGTCGCAACTCGCCGGGCCGGGTGCGGCGGACGGCCTCGAAAAAATCACCGCGAGCGGCGCGGGCCTCGGCGGCAACGCGGCGCTGACGTGGCTGGTCACCGACGACCAGCGCCTCGCGCTCACCTACCGCTCGCCGGTCAAGGTGCACTACGACGGACACTTTCAGGCGGGCAATCTGCCGGCCATGATGCAACAGCTCGCGCTGCCGCGCACGGACTTTGGCACCTCGATCACCTTCCCCGCGTCGGCCGGACTCGGCTACGGCTGCCAGCCGCTCGAGCATCTGAAAATCGAAGCCGATGTCGAATGGATCGAATTCAGCCGCTACGATGCGCTGGCGTTGGACGCGGGCAGCGACAATCCGCTGTTGCATCCCGCGGGCGATCCGACGGCGCTCGCGCCGATGGCGCTCCCGCAAAACTGGAAGGACGCGTGGACGGCCGGCGTCAGCGCGGATTATCAGGTGTGTCCGCACTGGTCGCTGCGCGCGGGTTATCAATTCATCCAGAGTCCCGTGCCCGCCGCGACGCTCGCGCCGACGCTGCCCGATGACGACCGCAGCGTCGTCAGCATCGGCCTCGGTTTTCAGGCGGGCGCGCACACGCTGGATTTCGCGTTCCTCCACAGTTTCTTCCGCAACCGCACGACGACGCAGCAGCCGGTGCCGCCGTTCAACGGCACCTACGAAATCTCCTCGGACATTCTCGCCGCGTCCTACAGCTATGCCTTCTGACGAACATGAGCACACCGGCAGCCAAAGTACTTGTGATTGATGATGAGATCGGCCCGCGCGAGAGCCTGCGCATGTTGCTCAAGAACGAATTCCAGGTGCATCTGGCCGACGGCGTCACCGAAGGCTTGCGCGTGTTGAAGGAAGAAACGCCCGACGTCGTGCTGCTCGATATCCGCATGCCCGGCATCAACGGCATTGATGGTCTGACGGAAATTCGCAAGTTCGACGCGGAGGTGGCCGTGCTGATCCTGACCGGCTATGGCGCGCTCGAGACCGCGCAGGAGGCGATCCGCCGCGGCGCGAACGATTACCTGCGGAAGCCGTTCGACGCGCACGAAATGCTCACCGGCGTCCGCCAGCACGCGCTCCGCTCGCGCCTGCTGCGCCGCCAGCGCCAGGCGGCCGACGAGCTGCGCAAGATCAACCAGCTGCTGCTCGACGAACTCGCGCGCAAGAACCACCTCGCGCAGGTCGGCCAGAAATCCGCCGAGTTTCTCCACGACCTGCGCAGCCCGCTCACCGCCGTGCTCGGCTACGTGGAATTGCTCGGCGACGATCTCCGCGCGGCCAAGGAAAAACTTGGGCCCAAGTGGAACGAGACCGCCGACTTCCTCCAGAACATCGAAAAAAATCTGGAGCAGTGCCGCGAGATGAGTTCGATGTGGCTGCACTACAGCCGCCACGAGGAGTCGAGCCTGCAGACGTTGCAGCTCGCCGGTGTCTTGCGCGAAGTGACCGAGGCGCTCCGTCCGCAGTGCCTCGCGCGCGGCGTCACGCTCAAGCTCGCGGGCGACCTGCGCGGTACGCTCGTGGCCGAACACATCCAGCTCGTCCGCGCCTTCAACAACCTTCTGAACAACGCGCTCGAAGCCGCGCCGGAAAAGCAGGGCCTCATCAAGGTGCTCGTCACCGTGCGCGGCCTCGACGCCGAAATCCGCGTGAGCGATAACGGCAGCGGCATCACGGAAGAAAATCTGCCGCATCTGTTCGATCCCTACTTCACCACCAAGGGCAAGACCGGCACGGGCCTCGGCCTCTTCATCACCAAGCAGGTGATCGAGGAGCGCGGCGGCACCATCCACGCCGAAAGCGCCCCCGGCGCCGGCGCCACCTTCATCGTCCGCCTCCCCCTCGCCTCTGCAAACTGATTATTGATGATCGTACAATAGTCTGACGCGACTCCATCGTCCTCGTTCTCGTCGTCGTCCTCGTCCTCGATACACGCTTCACGCTGCCGCCGCCGGGGTCGCCGACCCCGGACACAACTCAAACTCAACCCAACCTCTTTCTTCGTGGGCGGGGTTTTCAACCCCGCGAACCCCAGCCCAAGAAAACTCCAGTCCGCCATACCAGCGCCCGCTGTAGGAGCCGAATCCCATTCGGCGATGGGCGCGCGCGAACGGTGTGCGCACGCCGCGCGCATTTCGTCCGGCGGGGCCGGACTCCTACAGCCATCGAGAGAAGCCGCCATCTTCCATCGCTCCATCACTCCGCCGCCCTCTTGTTCGCTTCTCCGCCCTCTGTTTTCCGCCGCGCGCGGGTTCGCGCTTGGCTTTCGGTCGGGCACTTGTTTAGTATCGCAACATGAGCGACGCACTTCCGGCACACTATAATTTTGCGCACGATGTGATCGAACGTCAGGGCCGCGAGCGGCCGGACGCGCTCGCCCTCTGGTGGGTCAGCGAACTCGATGCGAGCGAGCGCAAACTTTCCTTCGGCCAGTTGAGCGACGAGTTACGTCGCGCGTCGGCATTTTTCGCGGCGCAGGGCATCGCGCGCGGCGACCGCGTGCTGGTGATTTTGAACCGCGTGCCGGAGTGGTGGATCGTCATGCTCGGCCTGATCCGCCTTGGCGCGATTCCGATTCCCGGCACGCCGCTGCTCACGCCCAAGGACATCGCCTACCGCATCAAGGCCGCCGCCGTGCGCGGCCTCGTCACCGACGCCGCCGGCGCGGCGAAGGTGGGTGAGTTTGCGGGTTTGCGTTTTCTCGTCGGCGGCACGCAGCCGGGCTGGTTGGATTTCTGCGCGGGCGCGCGCGCGGCCGATGCGAATCCAAAATACACGCCCTCGCGCAGCAGCGATCCGGGCATCATCTATTTCACCAGCGGCACGACGGGCGAGGCGAAGATGGTGCTGCACACGCAGGTCAGCTACGGCCTAGGTCATCGCGCAACGGGCCAGTGGCTGGACCTCGGGCCGAGCGATGTGATCTGGGCGCTTGCCGATACCGGCTGGGCCAAGACCGCGTGGTCGAATTTTTTCGGGCCGTGGCTGATGGGCGCGGCGGTGTTCACGCTCGATATGCGCGGCAAGTTCGATCCGAACGCCATCCTGCACACGCTCGCGCGCTATCCGATCACCGTGTTCTGCTGCCCCGCGACGGCGCTGCGCCTGCTGGTCCGCAAGGAGCTAAGTGGTTATCGTTTCCCTCATCTACGCCACTGCGTCAGTGCGGGCGAGGCGCTCAATCCGCCGGTCTTCAAGGCGTGGCGCGAAGCGACGGGCCTCGATATTTACGAAGGCTACGGCCAGTCCGAGTCGGTGCTGATGGTCGGCAATTTCCGCAGCGCGGGCCGCGAGATCCGGCCGGGCTCGATGGGCCATGCTGCGCCGGGTTTCTCGCTCGCGATCGTGGACGAGGATGGTCACGAATTACCCGCGGGCTCCGTCGGCCAGCTCGCCGTGCGCGTCCAGCCGCAGCGTCCGCTCGGGCTGTTTCAGGAATACTGGCGCAACACCGAGGAGAACGCCGCGCGCTTCGTCGGCCCGTGGTATCTCACCGGCGACACGGCGAAGCAGGATGCCGACGGCTACTTCTGGTTCGTCGGCCGCGCCGATGACGTGATCAATTCCGCGAGCTACCGCATCGGTCCCGGCGAGGTGGAGAGCGCGCTGCTCGAACATCCCGCCGTGCTCGAATGCGCGGCCGTAGGCGTGCCGGAGGAAATGCGCGGCGAGGTCGTCAAGGCGTTCGTCGTGCTGCGCGAAGGCCACACGCCCGACGAGCACCTCAAGCACGACTTGCAGACGCACTGCAAGCGCGTCACCGCGCCCTACAAATATCCGCGCCTGATCGAATTCGTCGGCGCGCTGCCCAAAACCGTCAGCGGCAAAATCCGTCGCACCGAATTGCGCGCCCGCGAGCGCGAGCATCCCACCGCGCTGCATCCGCGCCACTGACGCGCTCGTGTACCCACGCGCCCACGCGTCCGCGTAAGGTGCGCGCTTTTTACGGTGGTTTATTTTTTGACAAAAATTTTCTCAGGAAATTCCTGTCGTCCCTGCGGGACTTCCTGTTGGAGCGTTGCGCTCGCCCGGTGCTGAAGCGCCGGACTACGTTCGTGGTATGCCTCCGGGACGCTGCGGCAAAACCCGGCCACGAAAAACCGCGCGCACCCCGCCGCCTTCCCGCCGGATTTGTATGGGCGGGGCTTCCAGCCCCGCGTGCCGCGCTTAAAAGATCATGTGACGAACAGCCGACTACAGCACGTAACCCGCGCTGCGTTTTTCCAATGATTGGAAACAGGAATGAGTGGTTTTTCCAAGCATTGGAAAAGTTGGCGGTGAAACTTTCCAAGGCCTGGAAAAAACAGGGGTTCCCGTTTCCAATGTTTGGAAAACGGCGCGACGAAGGCTCGGCACGATTGGTTTTTGGGGAATATTTTGAGCGCTGTAGCGCGCGTCGGGGCGATCAATGATGGCGGGCGATGGGGTGGCCGCCGGATTGCCAGCTTTGCATGTGGCCGCTCAAGAGGGCGAGGCGGACGAAGCCGCTTTTTTGCAGGGCGCGCGCGGCGTGGCCGGCGCGGACGCCGCTGCGGCAGTAAATGACGATGTCGCGCTCGCGGTGCGCGGCGAGTTCGGCGGCGCGCGCGGGCAGTTGTTCGTGCGGGATATTGATCGCGCCGGTGATGTGGCCGCTGGCGTATTCGACGCTGGTGCGGACATCGAGCAGTACGGGCGGCTGCGCGGAGTTCAGGCGGCCGAGTAGATCATCGGCGGTGATCTGCGGGAGTCGCGGACCGAGCAACATTTCTAGCAAGCCCATGGAACCTCAAAGAATGTATGATTTACGATTGATGATGGACGAAGTGTGGATGGGGACTTTGCTTTCGTCCCCATCCACCGGCGTGGTGCAACCATCGGCCAAGGCTTAGCGAATCTTGTTCTGTTCGCGACGGCGCTTGACGATCTCTTCGATGATGGCAAACGGCACGGGCTCGTAATGCTCGAACACCATGGAGAACGAGGCGCGGCCCTGCGTGGAGGTGCGCAGCGCGTTCGCGTAGCCGAACATTTCCGCGAGCGGGACGAGGCCGCTGACGATGCGGAAGTCACCTTTGGCTTCCATCGTCTCGATGCGACCGCGGCGCTGACAGACGGAGCTGGTGACGGGGCCCATGTACTCCTCGGGCGTGACGACCTCGACGGCCATTACGGGTTCGAGCAGCGTGGGGTTCGCCTTCAGGAACAGCATCTTGAAGCCCGCGCGCGCGGCTTCCTGGAACGCGAAGTCGTTCGAATCCACCTCGTGGTAGCTGCCGTCGTAGAGCGTGACCTTGAGGTCCACGACCGGGTAGCCGCCGAACGGTCCGTGCAGCATCGCCTTGACGACGCCCTTCTCGACCGACGGGATGAAGTTCTGCGGGATGTTGCCGCCGACGACGTCGTTGATGAATTCGAAGCCGCCGCCCGAGCCGGTGGGCTCGAGGCGCAGGCACACATCGGCGAACTGGCCGCGACCGCCGGACTGCTTGACGTGCTTGTACTGGCCCTCGACGCCGTGCGTGAGCGTCTCGCGATAGGCAACTTCCGGGCGGCCGACGTTGGCCGCGACGTTGAATTCGCGTTTCAGACGATCCACGATGATTTCCAGGTGCAACTCGCCCATGCCGGAGATGATCGTTTCGCTGGTCTCCTGGTCGAACGACACGGTGAATGTAGGATCTTCGTCCGCGAGCCGGTGCAGCGCTTCGCCGAGGCGTTCGTTATCGGCCTTGGATTCCGGCGCGATGGAAATCGAAACGACGGGCGCCGGGAATTCGATCGCCATCAGGTGGATCGGCTTGTCGGGATCGCAGAGCGTATCGCCGGTCTTGGTCTCGCTCAAACCGACGACGGCGACGATGTCGCCGGCATACGCGGCTTCGAGCGGCTCCTGCCGGTTGGCGTGCATCTTCAGGATACGGCCGACGCGCTGCATTTTGTCGCGCGAGCTGTTGAGGATGTTGTCGCCGGCCTTGAGCGTGCCGGAATAAATGCGGACGTAAGTCAGCTTGCCGATGTGCTTGTCGGCCATGATCTTGAACGCCAGCGCGGAGAAGGGCTCGCTATCCTTGACCTCGCGCGTGTTGGTCGGATCGTTGGAGCAGATGATCGCGGCACTCTCGTTCGGGGCGGGCAGGAGTTTCACGACGCCATCGAGGAGCTGCTGGACGCCCTTGTTCTTGAAGGCGGCGCCGCAGTAGACCGGCACCACGCGGCGCGAGATGGTCGCGCGACGGAGCACGTCCCACATTTCCGCTTCGCTCAAATCGCCGGTCTCGAGGAATTTCTCGAGGAGCGTGTCGCACTGCTCGGCGCATTTCTCGACGAGGAACGCGCGCCACTTCTTGGCCTTCTCGAGCTTGTCGGCGGGAATTTCTTCCTCGTGGAATTTGCGGCCTTCGGATTCCTCATCGTAGAAGATGGCCTTCATCTTGATGAGGTCAATGATGCCCTTGAAATTTTCTTCCTTGCCGATCGGCACGACGACGGGCACGGCGTTCGCGCCGAGTTCGCCCTGGATCTGGGAGAGCACGTCGAAGAAATCCGCGCCGGTGCGATCCATCTTGTTGATGAACGCCAGCTTCGGCACGTTGTACTTTTCGCTCTGGTGCCAGACCTGTTCCGACTGCGGCTCGACGCCGCCGACGGCGCAGAACAGCGCAACCGCGCCATCGAGCACGCGCAGGCTGCGTTCGACTTCGACCGTGAAGTCCACGTGCCCTGGGGTATCAATCAGGGAAATCTGATGGTTGTCCCATTCGAGCGAGGTGGCGGCGGAGGTGATGGTGATGCCGCGTTCGCGTTCCTGCGGCATCCAGTCGAGCACCGTCGTGCCGTCGTGCACCTCGCCGATCTTGTGGGTTTTGCCCGCAAAAAACAAAATACGTTCGCTGCAGGTCGTCTTGCCTGCGTCAATGTGCGCCATGATGCCAATGTTGCGCACGCGTTCCAACGGATACTGCCTGGCCATAAAAACACCGCTACCTTTCTCTATGCTTGCCTTGAACCCGACGAGGAAAATGGGAGCGCCACCGTGGCGCCGAACTCGTGACGAGCCTGCAAAGGGCGCGGTAGTGTACCCATGAAACGCCCCGTAGCAAGCGGAAAATCGGGTGAGTTTTCGATGAGCGGGAAAAAGCATTCCGGGGTTGCGCGCCGCGCGGCAAGCCGCTATCTTCCGCCCCGGTCATCCGGAGGGGTGGCTGAGTGGTTTAAGGCGCACGACTCGAAATCGTGAGAGCTCTCACGGGCTCCGGGGGTTCAAATCCCTCCCCCTCCGCCATTCGACGCGTTCGCTGCGCTCACTTGCTCATGGCAGGCCCTGTGTAGATCGGCGAACGCGGCGAATGCCCTGAGCAAGCGAACGAAGTGAGCGCGTCGAAGGGCTTTTATCTTCATCACAGGTAGCAGGACGAGTCATCCCTTGCCTCCACCTCCAGCCTTGCCTTGCCGCCGCGCCCGGTTTATATCGAAACGCGTTCGCGCAACCGTGTGAGGAAATAAACATGAAGCAGTCCTTGGATCGCCGCAGTTTCATCCGCAACACCATGCTCGCCACAACCGGTCTCGCCGCGACGGCGCGCGCCGCCGAATACGTGGCACC
>TBL_comb47_HYPODRAFT_10007273_pt1 | contig 11689 bp, 9 predicted proteins | sample TroBogypolimnion_40_FD_10682 | JGI IMG/M metagenome (IMG submission 10682) | reverse complement strand
TCGGTGCAGTTTTTTATCAGAAAAAATCAATGAAATACAACCATGCCATTTTCCATGTCTTTGTTTTAATGGGCAGTTTGTGCCACTACATTGTCGTTCTTTTATATACAAATTGATTCTGACCCAAAATAAACAGAAAATATTTTCAGATCTAACCTGTTTACTTGTGCCTGGCCAGTCTGATTTTCCTGTACATGCAGGTTACAAGTTCACAAAGCTGACATTCGTATGCCCCTTTTTTAACATTTTTGCCAAACCCCATTACTCCGCTTACTGATTTGACCGGATACATAAGAAATGAGTCAGTAAGACGAATACCGCATTGATTATCAGGAAAGAGCCCAAAAAGAAGCTTCTGTTCTTCAAGGGACCAGCCGCAATACCCCGGACTATATCGGTTCGTCAGTTTCAGACCGTGACCAGTCAATTCAACTTCAATATAATCCTGCATCTTTTCAACTGCAGCTTCCACAGTAACCGACCCGATCACATCAAGTATATATCCCTCAATGAGATCGGCTGAAGCCATCAGGCTTTTGCTTTTCTCAGAGATTCCTTTTCCAGCCGAACAAATAAAGAGAATTCCACCCTCTGCGTTTTCAAGTTGTCGTACAATCTTCGTTCCACCATTAAATGTAACATCCGCAATTTCAAAAAAACCACTCTTAGCACAGGCAAAATCAGATGATATAAACAGACTCCCCCTGATATCGCATAGTGGTTCACATTCTTCCAGTGCTGTAGCAATCATCGCGGGTATAGGTTCGGGTGACTGCCCCGCCAGGTATCCCATGGCTTCCTCGACCATGCCGATATTGATATTTAATTCCCCAAATGAGTAAGAAAAGTCTCTTAATTCTGTCTGCATAAATTTTCAAATTCTTTTTGTACAATTTTCTGGTCAATTTGTGGTCCGATGATGACCAACTCTGTATAGTACTGACTATTTAAAGCCGGTTTCATCTCAACATGCCCAAAGCTAACCTGTATCGCAACCTGACCACCAGATGTAAAAACATAACCCTTTATACGATAGGATATTAAACTATATTTGGAAATAAACAGGTCCAGATTTTCAGAAGTAATCGGTTTTGTGATCCTGATTACGGCTGACCCTATGTCAGGTCGTCCTGAATTTTCGACCGTTTCGTTCCCAATCACTGAGACAGGCAAACGAAAAATAGATTCCTGCTCCAATCCAACCATGCCATAACAAGTTTCCACAACTTTGGCAAAAGGATTGATGATCGTCAATTTTTTTTTGATTTCCGCAAGCGATTCAAATGCCAAATCGCACTTATTGATCACAATTGTATCTGCCACTGTGATCTGATGATGATTATGGCCTACACTTTTCATCGTTTTCTGAAAGTTGAATGCGTCAATAACTGTATAAGTATGTGCCAGCCAGATCAGATTACGTAAAACGGGTGCTGATACAATTTGTCCGATACTCACCGGATCAGACAGACCTGAGGCTTCAAGAATGATCAAATCGGGGTGGACATGTTCAATAAAATCCACAAGTGAACGGACAAAGTTTCCCAATAAGCAGACACAAAATACAGACCCATTGTTCATTTCGAGCAAATCGAATGACTTACCGGTCTGTTTTAGTTCCTGGCCATCGACATTTACCTCTGCAAATTCGTTTTGGATAACCCCAATTTTCCTTGAATCGGCAAAGGCCCCGATAAAATGTTTAATTAAAGTTGTTTTACCACTTCCCAGAAAACCGGTAACGAGGTAAAATGGAATTTTATTGGTCATCAAAAAGTAGATTGCAATGATCAGATCCAATTACAATTCTGCCACTACCCTGGCTATCTGACGGATATGTTCAGGTGTAGTCCCACAGCAACCGCCAATAATATTTACGCCGGCGTCAATGATCGCTTTTACGAACCCGGCGGTTTGTTCGGGGGATTCAGGAAATAAGGTCATTCCATCCTGAAGGATGGGCATACCCGCATTGGCGTGGACCAAAACCGGAATCTCTTTATTGCATAACCGGATCTCTTTGACAATTTCAATCATCCTTTCGATCCCATTTCCGCAATTCGCACCAATAATATCCACACCTTCCGGGACAAGTTCCTGCATCATCTCTGTTGGGGAAATGCCCATCATTGAACGGTACTCACCAGTTATTGTTTTTTCAAAAGTCATTGTACAAATCACTTCGCGGGTTGTATTTTCCTTTGCAGCCCTGATGGCGAGACGTGCCTCATCGATATCTGTAAAGGTTTCAATAATAATGGCATCAACACCCCCTTTTTCAAGTGCAATAACCTGTTCTTTAAATGATTCATAAACCTCTTGAGGTGTCACTTCCTCCATCATCAGAATTTTTCCGGTCGGGCCAACTGATCCAAGGACAAACTTGTCAATTGCCGCTTTCCGCGAATTTGCAGCAGCCGCCTGATTAAGCTCCGAAGTGCGGTCAGCCAATCCATAATGAACCAATTTAAAACTACTTCCACCAAAGCTGTTCGTTTCAACCATATCGGCACCTGCATCGATATAACTCTTTGCAATATCAATCACTTCGTCGGCATGTTCGATATTCCATAGTTCGGGACATTGTCCGGGTTTCAGTCCTTTTGCATGAAGGAATGTTCCCCAGGCCCCATCAGAAACCAGAATTTTTCCTTCTTTAACACGATCTGCAATTTTTCCCATTTGTAATAAAATTAATTGGTCATACTTCTTTAAGCCATTCCGTGATCACATCGACCGAAGGCACTTTACCTTGTGATTTGATCGTGTATTTTTTCAGGATAATTGAAGGAGTCTGCGACAGGCCATATTCAGTCAATGCATCCGGCCCCGTAAGATAAGTCACGCCGATATTTTTACCCGTCTGTAAAAACGCCGTTTCAATCCTGCTTTTCATCAATCTGATCTCTTCATCATCTTTGCCAATCACGATTAATTCTCCCCGTTTTGCCTGGATCTTTAGTTTGATCTTTTCGTTGATCCGTTTTTGGATGGCCGCAATTAATTCGTTTTTCGGTGGTATCTGACTAACGAACGATATCTTTCCATCGATGCAGATGGTTGGGATATTCTTCACCATTAATGATGCCATAAATGTTACGCCTTCCATCTGCTTAATGGCGTGTTCGCGCCATTCGACAATTCCTTCAAAATGGGGCGCAATCTTCTTCACGGCTTCGACCATGTATTGGCATGGTGCACATGATTCGGAATCAAGCGTGATGATATCGACAATCACTTTATCGCTCTGTCCATAGTCTTTCATGTTCAATAATTTGAGACTATCTTCCTTGCGGGTCATCGCCCTATAAACCTGTTGTTCATAGGGATCCTTAACCAATTTGGCGACAGTGATCAGGTTTTCGGGAGGAGTGGCCATTGGAAGGTCGCATCCCGGAGCAAGGATAAATCCGCGTGTTCCACCCAGTTCGATACAATCGAGCGCATTAAATGCAGCATCCTCGGGAGACCCCATTAACAATACAACCGTTAACTGGAGGTTTCCTCCAAAACTGATGTCGTTCTTTAATGCAATATCCCTGACATAGTCGAGCGGGATATTTTCATCGATGCTGATATTATCGGGTTTACAGCCACACATCACCTCAATATTCTGCTGGGCATGTCCGCATACAAAAAATGAACTCAATGCACCTTTCTGTCGGATATAACCAAAAATATCGGTCATTGGCGGAGAAACAAATTTTTCAAAAGTTTGCGGATCAATCTGGCTTGTCATCGGATCAACCACGGCAATCACATCACATCCTGCATCAAGGTAATAATCGGCCATTTTACAGGCTACTTTCTTACAGAAGGTAAACAACCCGACGATGTATTCCGGATCTTCAAAAAGTTTCATAAAGATATCTGTCCCCAAGAGGTGCAAAGCCAGCGTAAATGGTCCAGCTATCAATCCATAAAGTGCGAGATCGGGATGATTTTCACGTAACTGCCTACAGGCATCCAGGACAAGCGGTAATCGCCCCTCTCCCATTCCCGGGATTAACAGGTCTTCAATTGCTTTACCCTCCAATAACGGGTGTGATACAACCGCCGGTGGATTTTCTTCGGACCAATTCAAACGACAGCCCAATAATTCTGCTTCCAGCTGCAAGTCAAATAATACCGGTATTCCATCAGGATGATACAATCCGACAGCTTTTGCCGTCCCTGCAACAATATGGTCCGCAGAATGAAGGTAGTCATTCGCATTCACCCCAATCAGGCTTGCTCCGTGGACACCCACAAACGGTACCCATGGTACCGAATCGGTTGGCTCAAGCCTGAAAGCTCTTTTAATGCGTTCTTTCCCGGTCATAAAAATTTAATTAAATAAATATCTGATCTTTAATTCTTTTTACTGTTCCAATCAGGTGGCGTTTGGTTAAGAAATGTCCTGACGAAAAAATCCCGGCGCTTTTGCTCACCAAATGGTCCACCCAAAGTATGGTTTGAACCTGGAAGTACCACCAACTCAAAATCCTTTTTTGCCGTAATGAGTGCGTTAACGACCTGCATTGTGGAAGCAGGATCAACATTGTCATCAACTTCGCCAACAATCAGCAATAACTTGCCCTGCAGGTTTCCGGCATTTACCACGTTTGAATTTTCGGCATATTGTGGTCCGATCGGATAACCAAGCCACTGTTCGTTCCACCACATTTTATCCATGCGGTTATCATGGCAACCACAGGAAGATGACCCAGCCTTGTAAAACTCAGGATGAAACAACAATCCAGCCAGTGTATTCTGCCCTCCGGCTGAACCGCCAAATAACCCTACACGATCAATGTCCAGGTATTTGTATTTTTCAGCTGCCGCTTTTATCCAAATTATGCGATCAGGAAAACCAGCATCCTTAAGGTTTTTCCAGCATACATCATGAAAAGCTTTCGAACGGTTCGATGTTCCCATTCCATCGAGTTGTACAATAATGAATCCCAATTCGGCCAATCCGGAAAAAGCTGCATTGACCGGTTTAAAACTTTTTTGTGTAAAAGAACTGTGCGGTCCGGCATAGATGTATTCAATAATTGGATACTTTTTATTGGGATCAAATGTGGTGGGACGATAAATATTTCCCCAAATATCAGTCACGCCATCGCGGGCTTTGGCAACAAATGGTTCAGGGGCGATCCAACCTTTTGCCAGGAGATCCGTAATGTCTGCCTTTGCTATTTCCATGATGATGGAGGCATCCGAAGTTTTACGCAAAACAGTAACCGGAGGAGTATCGACAGTAGAGTATGTATCTGTATAATAGTTGAAATCAGAAGAAAAAGTTGCCTGATGGTCCATTTTCTCAGGCGTTAATTCCTTCAGATTTGTTCCATCCAGGTTGACGATATAATAGTGATTGAAATATGGATCTTCATCAAGATTCCGGCCTGAAGCTTTAAAAATTATAAATGATTGCTTTTCGTCCACTTTTACAACTTCCCGGACAGGCCAGTTCCCTTTTGTAATCTGCTGTTTTACAGTACCTGTTTTAGAATCGATCAAATACAGGTGATTCCAGCCATCGCGCTCTGAAGCCCAGATGATCTCACCGCGATCTGCCAAATCGTACCGGAAAAGCTTTCCGCTGTAATCAATAAATGTCTTGCTTTGCTCATCAATAATCACCATTGTTGCACCAGTCGCAGCATTGACCTCCACTACCTGATAGACCTGATGGCCCCGCTGGTTAAATTCGAATGTAAAAGCAGAACTATTTTTTCTCCACTCAAGCTTTGAAAGCGCATACTGGTTTTCAAAGGGTTTTGTGTCAATGGGTACCTGTTTCAACGTATTGATATTGAACAGCGATGGATGCTTTATTGGTAGGGCATCACCGGGTTTCAGGTAGTTGCGCTTTTGCAGGATCGGTTGTAACTGCGATTTAGGTGAAGACTCGACAAAAAAGATGACATGACCCTCATTATTTCGAATTTTATTAACAGCCAGAAATTTTGAGTCAGGTGACCACTCAAAGTACGATGAATAGAAATCTCCATCTGCCCCGTCAAAGCTAAGTTGGATCTCCTTGTTGTCTTTCGCATTCCGGATGTAAACATTGAAATTTCTGATAAAGGCGATCCAGACACTGTCGGGCGAGGCAACCGGCTTATTTCCAAGTTCATCAAAGGGATCCATCCATGATGGTCCGGGGACTTCCGTTTTGATTGGCGACCCCTTTACCAGGGTGGAGTTCGTCAGATGATAGGTCCAATGAAACTTTCCAAATTCGAAACTCATCAGGTTTTCTTTCAGGTCAAATTTCAATTTCTCAAGCTGAAAAGATTTTGAAGAAGTATTTTTTTTCAGTTGATCATTCAATTGCCGTATTAGCTTATCTGTATCAAATGCTTTATGACTTTTTCCCTTTTCAGCATCAACCAGATGATATTCAATACCATTACGAGTTCTGACCTGAAACCAGAAATTGGATACAGAGTCGATCCAGTTCAAACTATTGATCTGATTATAAACCAGATCATTCAGTTTGATGATCGAGTCGGCCCGCTGATAATCGGCTATGGTTATTTGTGATCTTCCAGATAATGGTAAATTGATTAAAACAAAAAAAACAATTAACCTTATTAAAGGCTTCAATGAAATATTTCCAGACATGAATTGGTTATAAACTTACAGATATAATGAAGGTTAAAACCTGAAGGTTTGTATTTGGCCTGTCCCTCAGGTTTTAACAGAATAGGTGTCTTTCATTTCACATTGTGCAATAGTATGATGAACAGTACCAGCTAATTCAACTTGGCCAAACAATCTATAAGACCCTGCGGATCAGCTGAATAAATATCCATTCCAATTTTATTGCTATAATCCTGCGTTACCGGTGCCCCGCCAATGGCAACCAATGTACCCGGAACGGCTTCTTTCACTGCTTTGCCAATTTTCTCCATATTGACCATTGTAGTTGTGAGAAGGGCCGACAAACAAACGACGGCACCGGGATTAACTTTAACGGCTTCAACGAATTTTTCGGCCTTTACATCGGTACCCAGATCAATGACCTCCCAACCACTACCTTCAACCATCATGGCTACCAGGTTCTTGCCAATATCGTGCAGGTCGCCTTCCACAGTTCCAATGATTATTTTGCCTTTTCTTACCACTGAACCATCCTTAAAAAATGGTTTGAGGTGGGCCATACCGAAACTCATTGCCTTTGCGCTCATCAACACCTGAGGAACAAAAACCTTGTTCTCCCGGAATTTTACACCTACTTTTCCCATACCAATTACAAGGCCTTTGTTCAATACCTCGGTAGGTGGAATACCCATTTCAAGGGCTTTTTTTGTCAGTTCGTCAGCACCTTCCTGCCCGCGGAGATCAGGTGGGTAAGGCGATGCAAGGTTAATTTTTCCAAATTCCACACAGTGTGCCAGTTTTTCAAGAATCTCTTCCATCATCAAGAAATTAAAATTTGTTATTAAACAATTTATATTCAAATAATTAATATCATTTTATATCTTTTATTGACCGCAGTAGCCACCATTGTATCCACATCAAGACGATATTCTCAGTTCTCTTCGCTTTGTAACGATTAATTTTTATCCTTGTCCGATCGATCAGATTCAATCCACATTTTTAAAGTTAACCGTCTTCTTTTTACGAACCGAACAGGCAAACAATTTTAATCAATCTTTACGATAATATTTGCATCCGATTTTACTATTCTATAACAATATTGTATTTCGATAACAAGCCCAAGACTCCGGGTAATGTGAACTTTGCTTTCTTCATCCTGTTTTTCTCAGGATCAATCAAATAATTGTGGGAAGATCGAAAATCGGCCTTCTCCAGAATTGTTTGATCAAAAATCGCCCTCGTCAAATCACAATTGTCGAACACGGCATTGGTCAGATCGGCTACTCCAAAATCCACCTCATGAAGAGAGCAATTACGGAACCTCGTATTTTTCAGTCTGAGCTTGAAAAAAGAGGAGAGGTTCAAATTACAATCTTCAAAATCAAGGATCAACAGAAACTTATTACATTCATTAAAGTTTAATCCAAGCAATTTACAGTTCCTGAATTTCACATCTTTCCAACCGGTTTCTGACACCTTTGAATTGCTAAAATTGCAATCTTCAAATTTACATTCGATAAAAGTAACATTCGACAAATTTGAATTTGAAAAATTACACCCGGTAAAGATGCAATTTTCAAATTCACGGTTATCCAAAGGCCTTCCTGAAAAATCAGTTTTTTTAATATTTTGATTGACAATCATTTTGCAATTTAATAAGATAATTTCGAAAGTTCTTAATCAGAAACAATCCATTTCGACCCTTCTTCTTTTCACTTCTGCCTTGAAAAATTCACCAAATTTATCGTTTGCACCAGTCATCAGGATAATCAACGTACCCTTTTCACGGGCATTCTGATCCTCGACCGAACCGATGATCCCTATATGCTCAAATAATTGCTGTATCCTCACATCAGGCAATTTTCCGACAAGGATCACATTTTTTATTTTCAGTCCATCGGGGATCCAATAAAGATAATCGGTACTGAACGAATAGGCACTTGCCATTTTTCCCCGATTATAAAAATTTAATGCCCCGGCCTGCCCATAATTGTCACAAAAAACAAGCGTTTCCAGCTTCGCACTGTCCGACAATAGATTGTAGGCCTTTAAAGCGTTGGATGCCATTTCCTTCCAGCCCACCATATCGGCCAAATCCTGGGGTAATTGATGATTCTTTCCATCCTCCCATCGCATAAGCCCCAAGGCTTCAAATTGTTCTTTCCGTTCGATAATCGCTTCTGGCTTTAAGAGTGGAAACATGAATTTCGCCACACCTATAAACATTACTATATTAATAATCAGATATATAGTAGAAATATGTAGAAATTTCAGGGAAAATCTTTTCTCAAGGTAAACAGATCCGAAAGCAAATAGAACAGGATAAAGTCCCAGGGCATAATAATTTTTGGCTTTCAGAAGAAGAAAGATAATCATTACCAGAATAAAGGTCAGCCCAATAACTTTGAATTTCCTTAATTCAGAATGACTGAAAAAAGCAAAAAAAGCGGCAATCAATAAGGGTATTGCGCCCGCCAGAAATACAAGCTGATCCATAATAAAACCCAGAGTACTTACGTGGTTCAGTTGGGACTCCTTGAGCACCTTCATGTGCTGAACGACAGGAAACCCATGGTTGTATTGCCAAAGAAGGTTGGGTAAGAACAAGATCAATCCAAGTAACAATGCAAAGAAAAATGATTTGCGGACCAGCACTTTTCGTAAACCTGTACATAAAATGGCAAGAAAAAGACCCATTAATAAAAATACAACATTGTACTTATTGTAAAATCCTAAAACACTGACTATTGCAATATAATACAACCAATTGGCCCTTGAATCTTTAATGTACCTGACCAATAAATAAAAAACGGTTGTCCAGACAAGGATATCGAAAGAATTTGGTTGGTAAAGTACGTTGAGCCTGGTAAATACAGAAAAGACAAAAACCGCAGTGGCCAGAATCTTTGAGTAAATGGTTCCACCCAATTCCTCAACGGTTTGCCAGATGGCAATCATGGTAAGTGCCCCAAAAAAGGCAGGAAAAAGCCGAATCCAAAATATCCCTCCCCCCAATCTATAAATCAGAATGGAAACCCACGATATCAATGGTGGGACAGAAATAAAACCTGCTGCAGGATGGAATGCCTGGTCTAGGTGCAAAAATTCATCCCGGTGCAACTCATATACTGGATTAACCAGGATGAATTGCAAAACCAATTTAATGAATATCAATAAAATAAGAATCCAGTAATTTTTGAAAAACAGACCCAACAATTTTTTCATAGAATTTGTCAAATGCCAAATTATTGATCAATAACTACTTCATCCAGTTTTTCAATGTTTTTATGACCATTTCGTGCTGAGCCTCCGGTAAAGATTCTATTCTGGAACGGTGGCTCCCGTTGGGTTGAAATATTCTTATAATCTTATGATTTCCTCCTGTTGAAGCTGCAGATGCCGACCATGGATCATTTTTTCCATAAATCAGCAGAATTTTATCCGCATCCTTTTTCAGGTAGTTTTTCACAAGCAGACTCATGGCAGGATCATAATGATAAAGTTCAGCGGCAGGCATAAAAAGTTTCATCATGTAGTCGTGAGTATCTTTCAATTCCATATACCTTCTGAACGGTTTCGGGTTATAACCGTAATAACCCAGCTGTTTTAAAGCCTGTACAAAGAACGGGAAAGTTGACTTTCCGCTTTCAATATCAAAATAGTCGGGTGAACAAACCTTGACGAGATAATTAAAAAACTCCTTATCGGTTGCTTCTGCAACAGGAATTTCAGATACCGGGTTGCCCCATTGCCAAAACGAGAAAGCAAATTCGAGGACACAATAATCATAAACCTGACTTACAGGAACCCTGAATTTATAGTTCTTCGACTTACACAACTGTTCAAACAGTGGCATCAGATGATTTTTTCGTGTCAGAAACTCGATTTGACATTTTCTAACTTTATGTCGGGCCGAAGCTGACCCTGTCCTGTGCCTGATAAAACGGTCATGTCGCCTCTCTTCGTAGGAGAAGTTAAGGGGGGCAACATAGGGCACTGAAATTTCCACATCTTTGGGATACAATGCACGATGATACAATACAGTCTCTCCTCCTTTACTGATCCCTGTGCTGATCCATTTTGCAGGATACAGTGGCTTGAAGATTTCAACAATATGGTGGTGGTCAGCTGCTGCATTTTCTACCGTCATGTATTGCCAATCAATCGAATCGGGAACAGATTTGCCAAAAAACCGGTGTTCGGCGAATAATTGATTTGCATTCAGAATGGGACAAAGTTCATTGAGGTATTTTGAATTCTGCCCATATTCACCTCCATATCCTTCCGTAATAAAAACAACCGGTTGATCAAAGCCTAGATTGGAGAGGATCACCCTTTGAGGAAAAGAACCTTTTTCAGGATGAAGATGGTCGAGCGGTTGTCTGACCATGATAATAAAAGCTTCGGTAAAGAACGGATTCTGGTTCATTTTGGTCACTGAAATTACATCGGGCAAACTTTTTACCCGTTCTTCAAGGTTTTGGGAAAACCCGGTTTGCCAAATTATTAACAGCAGAATAACGAGCAAGGGTACTCTAATCAACCTGGTCATCATAATGAAAAGATATTGTTTTTAGTCTTAGTTTTGAGTGTGGCAAAATAACAATAAAAATCCAATGAAATGCAGATATCTGTGTTTTTTACAACGATTGCCCTTTAACGAATTCATCGGGTTTAAAACTGCTTGTTGATATACCTGCAAACGGTGAGTAAGGATTCAAAACGGTTACTCTTTCCACGATAGGTTACAACCCAATCAGGATAGGCCACTTCAATCGACACGCTGGATTTTTCAATGTCATCATCTTGTGAATCAATAACTTGATAACCATTTCGTTCCAATGCCTTAATCGTCCAATCCAAAGCAATACCTGAACCGGTAACGAAAACTTTCTGTGTAGTTTGCTTTCGGATACGGAAATCTCCTTTTTCAGGATCGAAATAGAGTTGATCGTTACGGAACAGGGACGTGAACTTTCCATTGAGAATTAAATCTTCCGGTGATCCCTGTACGACAGAATCATCGAGCATTAACCAAACCCGGTCGGATTCAGCAATTGCTGTTGTGAGGTCGTGCGTTGAAAAAAGGACCGTT
>TBL_comb47_HYPODRAFT_10007271_pt1 | contig 11690 bp, 14 predicted proteins | sample TroBogypolimnion_40_FD_10682 | JGI IMG/M metagenome (IMG submission 10682) | reverse complement strand
AGTAAAATCAGAAGGTTACAACCTGCAAAAAACTCTTTCCTGGCAAGGTGTGGGTTTTTTGTGGGTTTTTTTTCTACGATCATACTACCTTCCTTACCATCACTCTATCTTCCAGCCTAGGAATGGCAGCTACAGCTTCTCTAGATCCCTCTTGAAGAGAATGAATATATCGAGCCGTGGTTTGGATCGATTCATGCCGCAACATCTTTTGAATCTCAACAAGCGGTACGTTTTTAGAAGCCAAAATGCTGGCAAAAAGATGTCTGATCCCGTGAAAACCAAACTTCTTCACGGAAGCTTTGGCACATAACTTACCGAACCAATGCTGTCTATACTGATAAGGAACCCACTTCCCGTCATCAGTATGGTGCATAAATACAAAGCCCAATAATCCGGTTAACTTCTGATGCTGTCTGATCATATCGACAAGTTCATCTGATATCGGTAAATATTGCTCTCTCCATTCTCCGATATTGTTTTTACGATAACGAATAGCAATCCTCCTTCCAAAAAAATCGATGTCTTTCCACCGTAACCGGAAAAGCTCGTCGCGCCTTGCCCCTGTAGATAAATACATATAGAGCATGAGTTTGTCTTGGAATGTATCAGCAACTGCATAAACTTTCCAAAAATCCTCTATTGACGGAACATGCCTTTCATTCCTTACCTCAGCAAACCGACTTACAGTATGAAATGGATTTTTATCTGGAAGTGACATGAACTTTATTCCCCATTCCCAAGCAGCACGTAGATTTTTCCTGTCTTTGTTGGCACCATTTCCAGAGCGATTTTGTTCCTGCTTCTGTAAATGATTAAGAACTGAGATCGAAGAAAGACCTTCAACTGAACAGTATGGATCGACCGACTGAAAAAACATCTTGAAGGCATAACGCTTCTCTTCAAATGTCAGTTTAACGTGCTGCTTTTTGCTGTATAGCAGATATGCCGTTGCCCAATCCAGAAGTGAGGTCGAATAGATCTCTTCCTTTGGAGTCGGATATCCAGTCAGTATCTTTTTCTTTTCCTCTCTTTCCCATTCCAGGGCTTCTTTTTTCGTTTTGCAACGGTGTCGGCTTACTTTCTTTCCGCCCATCGTCACCTGCGCCATCCATTGATTGCTTGATTTTATTCTGTATGGCATGTCTTATACTCTCCTCATAAAAATAGATCCTGCCACCTAGAATGAATCCACCAAGTTCAGCATAACAGCGCATAACCCTTCGGACACTCATTTTCATCAACTTAGCAACTTTTGGTGGTGTTAACCTGTCCCCCAATTCTTGCGAAGTCAACATTTCAGGATATAAAGAATCGCTCATTTCAAACCACCGTTGCAGAAAATATCATTCCGTTTTCCGACATTTGACCAGGAGCACGAATTAAGATTACATTCTTCCTGGATGTTATTTTCACATTGAGGACAAAGTGAATGTCCCGGCTCAGCTTCATTTATACAGCAATAAGGGCAAAGGCTTTTCCTCGATATTTCATTCATACAATATGATGGAGTCATTTTGAGTCACCATACCGTTGATATGCGCCCTGGCGGGAAACTCCGAGTACCTCACCTATATGCGACCAGGACCGGCCCTGCGAATTTTGACCTTGAATTGCAATTTTCATAGCCTGGTCAAACTGATCCCGAAGCGCTACCAGTTGTGCAAGTTCTGGCTCATCCGCATCGGCCACACGATGACCGGCAGCACGAATCATTCTGGATAGCATCTTCAGCCATTCAGAGGTTTCATTCTTTCCCATAGCGTAAACCTTTTATTTACAAGAAAAGCCGATAGACCTAACCGGCCATGGTACAGTTAATTTCATTGCGTTTTCTCTTCATCTTCTTGATAAAGGCTTCTTGATCCTGAAAACATTCATGAAGATCTTTTTCAATAAGCTCCTGGCATATATAGACTATCTTATCTATGTCATTAGATCTTACGTCATAAAAGGCAGCTATAGACATGATGATTCCGGTGGCTTGTTTACGGAGCATTATCATATCTTTATGCGTTACAGGTTTATTACGAATCAGACCAAAAACGCCAGTCCAGACAACAGAGCGGACCTTTTCCCAAAATTCAGAGGCTTGCGCCCTGCTTTGATGGTGGTTGCGGTCAACGTCTTTTTTAGTATGCTTTGTCCAGGACATAGTGAGATATTCCCAGAGCGAAGCAAGAGAAGTGACCAGGTCTTCAACAGTATCAATCTTTTTTTCCTTCTCAATATCTGAAAATTCCCGAAGATTTGGACGGCGAATTCTATATTCAACACGAGTGACGGGCTGATCATTGAATTTTTCCAGGCCCCATAATTCGGCAAATATTTCTTGTTTATGCGCGGAATGAGTTGTTTTAAGCTCTGTAACTTTGTCATAGATATTCAGGACCATGCCGCTCCTGGAGCCGATGGTACAACTGGTGAATTTCCGATGTGTATACCGAGAACTGAAGTCTATTGTTTCATTGTTAGAATCGATTGATTCAATCTCAGCCCCAAATGCTTCATATTCGGCAAGGATTGCTTCAAGTTCATCTGTATTTGAATTTTTACTGACAGGAATCTCGCTTCTGGGATTAAAGCTGGTTGATTTCGCTATCCATCGGTCTTGATTATCGATATCGAGGGTTTTTATATCTGTGCCGACAAAATCAGAAGCAAGATGAACTTCGGAAACACGTTCTTTAAAGACCTTTGCACCAATCCAGTAAAATAACTCTTTGATTTGATCGTAAATTGCATAAAATCCAGGCGTCCAGCAGGACAATGAACCGATTTCAAGCCTACAAGTCGGAATGGCCCCTTCCGGTTTTCTTTTATTAAACATCAACGTCACATCACCAGAAGTCAGACGAAATGAATATTTGGCCGTACCTGATCTATGCAAATTCCAATCGTAGCCGCCTGACTTGCGGACAGGTATAGAATCCATGTCATAGTCCTGGGCTTGTTTTTTCGCCACATCAAGCATGGAAAAAAAGTCATCGTTCTTCCATTCCAACCAAAAAGACACTTTTAAAAAATCCAACCCCCTCGAAACGGCGGCCGGTCTTCGTGGCACCGTCGGGGTGGCTACTGGCAGGTCACATACTATTCGGGCTTGTGACCTGCTTCCCTTCGTGGCACCGTTCAGTTTGGCGACAAGTGCAGCTTTACCGGGCGTTTGATTCAACAAATTGTTACTCTGCAGAGTAAGCGGTTTGCACTCGGTATGCAGTGTGAACGGGTGATAATGATTCCATTGCTGAGAAATAGAGGATATCGTTTCCATTCTTAAATGATAATTTGAAATTGCCTCATGTTATCGACACGAAAAAGGGGAACACCCGGCCATAATTTTTATAAACGCGCTTCAACTATCCAGTAGGCATTTCCGCGCATAAAAATTATTTTTGGCCGTCTCCCTTTTTTTCGATAACATGAGAGGTTGTTGAAGGAGTTTCATATTGATGAAACCTCCATTATTGCTCTGCCTATTATTTCTGGTATTTGAGGGACTACAGCGTTACCCAGAGCTTTCAATCGTTTAGATCGGTCCAACCGTCTGGAAACCCCATCATCCATTCGACAAAGGCGGGCTGCAACTTCAGTCCAAGGCTTGTCATTACGTTCGGTAATTGGTCGTTGTATCCTTTCCCTTTCATATCCCTCGACCGAGGACTTGGAAGGTGAGGTGTTGAAAGAAGTCGGTTCAATTTCCAAATATCGGTCCTTAAACTCCTTCCTTGCCCGCCACCATGTGTACCCGCCTGATCCGAAGCGGCGGGAGTGGCCAATAATCCAAACCCGATCCCTTCGGTGTGGGGCATTGACGGCACAAGCTGGAATAATAAACGTCCAGCAGGTGTAACCTTCACCTTCCAGGTCAGAAAGCACCTGGTCGAGACCCATGCTGACGTGCCCAGCAACATTCTCACAAACGACCCAAGTAGGATTACATTCTCGTACAAGTCGAAACATCTCCGGCCAGAGATGGCGGTCATCATTCTTGCCTCGACGCTTCCCTGCACAAGAGAAAGGCTGGCACGGGTATCCTCCGCAAATAAGGTCAACTGTCTCGGTGATATCTTTTGCATGTAAACTCCTTATGTCTTGAAAAATTGGAATATAAGGCCAGTGTTTACGTAATACTTTTCTTGGGAATTCCTCAATCTCGCAAAACGCTATTGTTTTCATTCCAGCACGTTCCAAGCCGAGAGAGAAACCACCTATACCTGAAAAAACATCTAGGACATTAACACATGATGATTTCATGCTTTGCAATGATGAGATTTCGTGCTTTTCCATAGCATCAACCTTTTGTTAAAATGAAAAGCCAAATGTTCAGACATTCTTTGGAGAATAAATACTATACGGACCGTGAATATTTCCTTTATACAATGATCGCGTCTTGCCAGGATATACGCCATGTCGTTTCTTGTAATACTCCCGCGCTGCCGGGATCTGCTCGACCGGTAAACCTTGCAAAGAAGATCGGCGTGCAACATCATCAAAAGCAAAAACTTCAAACGATGAATACATATTTGCTGTATCCTTATGCAGGAAGCGCAAATCGATAGAATGCTTCTGGCCAGCGCCAGGACCCTTACCCGCATATTTCCGAACGATAAGAAACGCCGGGACCGGTGATAAAGAAATCGGAAGAAAAGGAGCTTTTACTTTTCGAAGATTTCGAAATCTTGATTCAAGTTCGACAAAGAAACGGATCTGCTTGTCAAGCATCTCTATTGAATGAGCAACAAGAATAACTCTCCACCCGTTTTTCCGGGCTTGACTAAAAAAGTCGATATACTCCTTATTTTTGTTATACGCCCTGGCATTAAAGAACATATGAGCCTCGTCGATAACAAGAAGACCATACGCTTCTCTTTTCTTCTTCATTCCGCCTTGACACAATTCCCGCATCTTCTTCCCCTCACGACCGGAAATTTCCATTATCGATTCAATACACCCGATCTTAAAACACCTTTTCCGTAGTCCTTCTGCGACTGCAAACCGATCCGATAAACCCAAACGAGCAAATAACCCTCTACCACTGAGAAGCCATGCCCAATCAGGCGTAAAATTGAAATTTGTAGCGACAACACCGCCGAAAAGAAGATGTTCAACAGCTTCACACATCGATACAGCACTCTTGCCGCTACCAAGAGAGCCCTGTATAACTTCGATTTGACCTTCCATTTCAAGAGGTGTTGGCATGATATATACCCAATATTAATCTTCATCTGATTCAAGATAGTCTTCATACGATTCATGCTTTTCTTCATCGAAATAATACTTGCGTCTGTCTGATGAAGAAAAAAATCGTTCATTTCTGTCATACCATTCCTTGCTAACTTTATGCCCGATATCGTTAGGATCTTTCTCTGTATTTTCATATTCTTCTTCATCGGTATCAACAAATTTACGAAATAAACACCAAGAAATTCCAAGACCCAAAATAAAACCGGCCACAGTAAGACAATACGGAACAGCACGATTAAAATAATTTAAGACCCCTTTTCCAAAACCAGCCCAATCAAAGTCAATTGAAAAAGAACCTGGTGTAACTGCAGTGCCTGAACCACCAGTTCCAGAAGATCCAGAATCAGAACTATCAGATCCAGAACCAGATCCAGAAGTACCAGAACCGATATGAACAGTTACACCGCCCCCCCAATACTGCTGACAAGAAGGATCAGAAGAGCCATCAGTACAATCATGGCCAGCATATGCAGCAGTTGAAAGAAACAAACACAAAAAACAAAAAAAAATAAACTTCACTATATCCTCCTTATATTATTTGATAATATCATTGTTTATCAACCCCACCTTGACCATAATTTGATAGTGACAAGAATCATTCCAACGTTAAAAAAAATCGCGATAAGGCTTCTGAAAACAGAGACAACAGGATTGAAAATGGAAAGATCACAATTGAGATCACCATAAGAACCCATTGGGATGCTAAATATAGGAGCGGATCCAGATACATTAAAAGCAGAAATATACTCCAAAATACCGGTAATATATTGAACAGGAAGGGTTCGTGAAACTGCAGAGCCTATACCGCTCCATTCATTAAAATCTAAACCATCACCACCAGAAGAGTAAGGAGGTAAATGATTGTTATCTGGATTAGAATCAGAATCTGATCCAGAGCCTTTAGATTCAGTGACAACTTTATTTGAACCAATTTCATTACCAGAAGAATCATAATCTTTTGTCGTTACAGTCTTTGTATGTGTACCGTCAGGAGAAGTAACATCAACTGTTTCTGTTGTGGTTTTAGATCCATCTGAATTTGTGACTGTTTTTATATCAGTCGTTGTCCCCTGCTTTAAATTAGGATCAGAGGAAATAAGATCATTTTTACACTGACAGTCAGATCCGTAAGACTGACTACATGTATTCGTCATTATCCCACCAAGAGTAGCACAACGAGTAATGCATGAAGACAAGGCAGCAGAGCAAGAATCGCATGTATATGAACAGTCAGCAGCCATAACATAACCGGTGGAACATTTATTGGCAGCATCTTGCCTTTTATTCGCGCAAGGATCAGGACAAGTACCGTCAGTATTACGAGTTTGATCTGAAGGACATTTATCCTGACAAACTCCAAGCACAATTTCTTTCCCAGGAGGACAAGAAGCCGTACAATGGCCCTGCAAATCACGCTGAAATCCAGCATCACATCGATCAACGCATTTTCCTTCGAAAAGCTCTTGATACGATGGACAAGATCCTGAACAGGTACCATCCGGATTCAACTCCAATCCTTCCGGGCAGGACTTCGCACCACAGGAGCCATTAGTCATAACTTGTTCCATCAAGGTACAATCAGGAACGGTGCATCCCTCAGGAGGCGCCGAAGGAACTTCAGACTGACTTAAGTGAGATCCGACAGGAAAAGGCCAATAAGCACCAGGATCAGCTGATGGACATACAAAGGGTGTTGCAGGGGGACCAGAACAGGTATTATCAGCTAACAATGTTGAACCAGCAGGAAATCCACAATCTGTAGTAGTGCACCTTTCGTTTGCGACATATGCCTGCGTTACAGGAGCAGTATAACACGTACCATCTATTTTCTGAAATTTACCAAATCCCCGAACATCAACTAAATACGAAGTAGGGTATGAGCCCCCTTCATTTTTTGGAAAAGATTGAGGATCAGTAAATGATATATACATAGAAGGGTAAGTACCAGCTACAGTAGCACTATATGTATAACCATAATAATGATCACTCGGATCATATCCGCTTCTAACCCATCCAATAGCAGTACTGATCAAAGTATCTTCCGAATAACAAAAAGATGAAGATAAAAGAAGAAATAAAGAGAAAAAACATAATACCTTCCGCATCATATCCACCGAAGGAAAGCCTTGACGCTGAAGTATATCAAAGCAGAAGTTGCCCAAAAGGTTACAGAGGCCAAAATTGAACCGATCGGAAAAACCCAGGCAATTGCATTAAGAATATAAGAGTCCGGCAAACCTGGAAACGTCGGCATAATTGCCATCGATGGAAACAAAGAAATAATCCAACTGACAAAAAGATAGAGTGCATGGCTCAGCATGTTAATAAAACTTATAAAAACATCAGATAGCCAATTGAATAAATCTGACCAACTCGGCATTTTACTTACCTCCAATAGTGATTACTGATGGAGCTGAAGAAACTTCTGAAACACCCTTTTTCTGAATATAAAAAGGAACAAGAGGAAATACTTTGTTAGAGACAATATCAACAACATCCTCGTTTCCAGGAATGACAACAGGAGATTTTCCAGGACACGAATATGCGATAACCGTTTGAGATCGTCCGTTAAAATAGACAAAACAATATGCTTGATCAGCAGATGATAACGAAGAAAAGGAAATGAGAGTAACAGAAAAAACGGCAATAAAACCAAGAAGAAAACACAAATGATTTTTCATGATTATCACCAGTTACAAAAAGAAGAGTTAGAAAGAATCACTGGCCGGTTAATCTTAGCGGAACGCTGCCGACCAGTGACCCCGAATCACCCCAAGGGGCAAAACAGAACTACCGGGTAAAACGTTTGAAAAGCTTCCAAGCAACCCCAATTGCCAGAATTGTTCCGGCTATGGGAAGTACAGCGGTTACAGCGGGGCCAAGCAAGCCTGAAATGCCGCTTACAACTCCAGACCAGTCAATCGAAAAACCATCCATGTTAAATTCTCCTTTAAAAATTGAGCGTGGACTTGAACCACGTATACATTTTGCTCACTGTCCAAGCGAGCAACCAGGGCAGGAGACCCAATGTCATTCCTGCCAAAAAAAATTCAGTATTAAAATGATACGAAATCATCATACTTTGAACGATATAGAGACAATCACAGCCATCAGAATTCCTGCAATAAAACTGAATAAATCACCAATGCAATTAACGGTTTGTTGAAGTATGTTTGTAATTTCAGTAATTGTCATAATTTTGAAAACCTCAAATTCGGTCGTTCTCACCTTTGAATCCGGTCTCCTGCGAGCACTCGGAAACCGGTTTCAAAGCCATTCCGGCCCGAAAAGGGCCGAGCCGCAAAACGGCAAACAAAGAGAAATTAGATAGCCCACAAGTAGTGGGGATAATGCCAGCGGCCTTTCTGGTCTTTCCATGGGCGGCATTGAACTTCAACCTCGATTGTAATATCCTGGTTATTAGATCCAAATTTAGAACGGGCCATAACACAGTATTTTTGTGGATAGGAAAAAACATCAGCTGCAGGTGTCACAATGATGTTTTCAATAATCGGAAAATTTTCCTTATCCGTTCCAACCTGTTGAGTAGATAAAATACGGCCTGTTAGCCATAACGTACCTGGTTTTTGAGAAGCTGAAGTTTGCGTTTTGTTTTCATCCATGTTTTTTCTCCTGGTTTTTCTTTGAGTTTTTTAATTAATTCCTGCGGAATATTTCATGCACTCCAGTGTCATGTAATCATCTGCGGCCTTGATAATCCGCTTGGCGGTCGCGCTGATCTGCGCGCGGCGGTGGTTCGATTTGCCAATCATGCGCGTGGTAATTTTAAAAGCGATAGTCATCGCCCTGGTTGCTTGTCTTGTATTCGTAATCTCCACGGTTCGCTCCTTGCTCTTTTGATTCAACGGGCCATAACACAGTATTTTTGTGGATAGGAAAAAACATCAGCTGCTGGTGTCTTGATTATGTTTTCAATAATCGGAAAATTTTCCTTTTCCGTTTCGCCCTGTTGAGTTGATAGAATATGGACTGAAAGCCATAACGTGCCTGGTTTTTGAGAAACAGAAGTTTGCGTTTTGTTTTCATCCATGTTTTTTCTTTGAGTTTTTGTATCAAATTGTTTTATTGTTTAAGATGTGGTTTACAATTTTAATTTTTCAGTGTTACGGAGTCGTATGGTTAGGTTGTGATCTCGAAAACGGAATTTAGATTCAACCAACCTGACTAATGGAGATTGCAGAAAAGCTTTAGTTAAATTGGAAACTGTTGTTGGTTGGTCGTAGTTAAGGCATTCTTCAAAAGAAATAGACTGTGTTTTCTTACTTCGCATTTTGTCTCCTGGTTTTATTTCAGGTTTAAATATTTACATATAGCAAATTAAAACATAACACACGAAACCAGTCAAGTGAAAAATACATTAAAAACAAATAATGAAACGCTAAAAAGGCTTAAGAAGATTACCAATAGCAAATCAGATAAAGACTTAGCGATTCTTTTAGGTTTAAAACCTTCTAATTTTTCATTGAGAAAACAAAGAGGTACACTTCTAGCTGAATTAGTGAATTTTGCTATTCAAACAAATATTGATTTAAATTTGTTGCTCAGAGGACATATAGATGAAAAATCAAATTTATCAAAAAACCTGGCACAAAATTTTAGCAATGAAAATCCAACTCACCAAACAACCGAAACTCAAACAAACACATCTCGGTTTACAGATCCGATTATCGAAGATATTGAAATGTGGTTAAAGGAAATGAGAGGAGAAGAACCTGAAATAAGTTCATGGTTCAAAATTGAATTAAAAAAGAAATTTCCGGAATTCAAGGAATGGTGTGAAAGAAAGGAAAGAAAAGAAAACGAAGAAAATATTTTACCTGATGGACCATCATTAAATATAGCCTAACATTTACAAATATCAATCATACACGCATTTATATATGATATTGACCTGATTTGGAGGAATAATGAGTAGTGAAGAAAAACGAATTTCAACAACTGCTTTAGCAAAAAAATTCAGCGTTCCGGTAAGGGAAATGTTTGCTCAACTTTTGCAACGGGGACTTATTGAAAAGAAGGGGGATTTATGGAGCCTGACAAATCAAGGTGTAAGCGTTGGCGGTAAATTCGTCACCAGTCCGCAATATGGAAAATACATTACTTGGCCGGAAGATTTAAAATTGAATGATGTCGGAAAAATGAAGCTCATCACAGCAACTGGAATTGGTAAACAATTCAATCTTTCGGCAAATAAAGTCAATTATATTTTTTCTGAACTTGGATGGGCTCAAAAAGTATTGAAAGGATGGCGAGTCACCCTTCCAGGAGAAAAACATGGCGGACTTCAAGATGAAGATAAAAAATCTGGTATTCCATATATTCGATGGCCTGAATCAATAATTGATTCCAAGATATTCTTAAGATCAATTCACGATATTCAAGGGACAGGAAAAGATCAACAAGAGCCCTCAGCTCAGGTTGAAAATAATGAGGAGGAAGATTTCAGGCATAAATTCATAGCCAAGCATCGAGCAACTGATGGTCACTTTGTCCGATCTAAAGCAGAAATGATAATCGATAATTGGCTCTATATGGCTGAAATCGTCCATGCCTATGAAAGAAAATTACCTATCGAAGAAGATATGTACTGTGATTTTTATATTCCAACAGGGAAAGTTTATATAGAATTCTGGGGTCTCGAAAATAACGAAAAATATTTGATCCGGAAAAAAGCTAAACGAGAACTATACAATAAATATAATTTCAATCTAATAGACCTCGAAGAAAAAGATGTCTTGAATTTAGATGATATGTTGCCAAAATTATTACTTAAATTTAATGTTCAAGCTTATTGATAAACAATTTTTAAACTAAAAAAATGGCATGAACTAAAAGTTTCTCGATGCTTCGCCCTGGACAAATACTTGGTTACAGTCTTTTCGGCTTTCTGGTTAGCGTCGCACACCGATCAGGACGAAGCAGCCCTATCGGTTGATAGCAACATTTCTTTTACACATTGGCGAGAGATCTGGTACCGGAATTTCCGTTAAATATTTTCCTCAGATTCTAATTTTTTCGCTCTTGATGAGTAAAAGAATGACAGATTTTATATCAGTCAATCAAGTTTATTAGCCGGATTAGATCCGTGGGTTTCCTTGTGGGTTTTTACAAAGAATATTCGGATTTTTTTGATCAGGATAACCCCAAATACAAGCTAAAATGAATGTGATGGATTCATTCTGTATTATCCTCACCAGCCTCTCACGCCGGCAACAGGGGTTCGAGTCCCCTTGGGGTCACCATTTTGACACTCAACCCGCTGATATTACAAGTTAATATCAACGGGTTTTTTCAATTCTAGCGATAAAAATACCCTTTGATACAAACTCTTGATACAAAAGAGGTTGCAATGGGTGCTCCTTCCTATCTCATTAAAAAACAAGATACCTATTATTTTCGACAGGCATGGCCACAATCTATCAAGT
>TBL_comb47_HYPODRAFT_10007270_pt1 | contig 11690 bp, 7 predicted proteins | sample TroBogypolimnion_40_FD_10682 | JGI IMG/M metagenome (IMG submission 10682) | reverse complement strand
GCATATTCTCCGCCCAAATCGGCGGGAGGACAACCGCTTTAGCCGCGACAATTAAATCGCGCAGTTCTAGGCCTGACTTAAAGCCGACAAATTCCACGGGCGCTTCTAATTCCCGCGCCAGTTTTTTTAAGTTCCCTTCTTCCGGGCCTTCGCCGACAATTTTCACGGGCTGACCGGAAATTTTAGCGGCTTGAATTAAAGTTATCAACCCTTTCTCTTGACTGAGCCGACCGAAGTATAAAAGATAGTTTTCGCTTTTGCTCGTTTCAACTCCGGAAAAAGACGCGTCATAGGGATTGGGTAAAACAGAAATATTTTCGCCTGGCCAGCCGAAACTCATGACTTTGTCTTTCATGAACTGGCTGGGCGCGATAAAGCGATTAACATCGCGTTCATAGATTTTCCAGACACAATTATGAAGATACATTTCCAGGGCCGCCAAAGCGCTGCCGCGGAAAGAATTTTTGACGCAGCGTTTTTTTAGGCACTCATAATATTTATGACGCTTGCAACTTTCGCAGTAGGCGCCCTTCGTAAATAAGGCGTGGTTGGGGCAGATGAGCTTATAGTCCTGGAGATGTAGAACAACGGGGATTCCCTGCTCTTTGGCTACGTCTAAAATGGATGGTGATAAATGATGATAGATGTTATGGCCGTGGATAATGTCCGGTTTGAAGTCGCTAACGAGGCGCGCAAACTTTTGTTTGGCTTCCAAACTATATAAGACGCGGCCTGGTGTTTTGAGTTTATCCTTCAGACCGCCTTCATTGAAGCTCACACGGGAAACAAAATAGCGGCTCCAAGGCGTGGCTTCATTTTTGGGATGATTCATGGCGAAAACGGCCACCTCATGGCCGGCGTTCTCTAAAGCCGCGCTGAGCCACAAAAAATATTTGTCAGCGCCGCCGCGGGGATAGTAATATTGATTGACTTGGAGGATTTTCATAAGGGCTTTTTACTGGCTAAGAGCTCGCGGTAGAGAGATTGGTAGGCGAGGGCGATTATCTTAATATCAAAATTGGCGATGATTTTTTCGCGCAGAGTTTGGGTTTTAGCTTTGACGAGCGGGCTATGTAAATTAGCGGCCAGCCAGTCAATTTTTTCAGCCAGAGCCGAGGCGTTGCCCGCCGGCACAAGCCAGCCCGTTGTTTCATCAATGATTTCTTTAATGCCGTCCACGTCTGAGGCGATTATCGGCAAGCCGCTTAAACCCGCCTCTAAGAGCACATTGCCTAAGCCTTCCCAGATTGAGGGCAAGACAAAGACATCTAATGAATTGAAGTAGGCGCTCGTGTCCGCCACCGGTCCGATGAGCTTGACGCGATCCGTTAAAGCGGCCGCCTTGATTTGCTTATCCAAGGCCATAGCCAACTTCCCTTCGCCGCCAATTAAACAGCGCAGGCCAGGCCGGCTGATTTTTGACCAGGCCTCAATCAAAACGCTTTGGCCTTTTTGCGGCGCGAGGCGGCCGAGCGTGCCGAAAATAATTTCTGAATTATCGCGCAGAATGGTGCGGTCTTTGGCCGGATTTAAAAATTTATCAATTTCCAAGCCGTTGAAAATAAGTTTGATTTGCGCCGGATCAATATTATAGCGCTTAATGAGGTCATCTTTAACCGCGCCGGAAATGGCCACAATTTTATCTGCGCTCCGGCTCAAAACGCGTTTGAACAGATTATTCAAAAAGCTTTCATCCGGATTGACGTTTTGTTCGGTAGTCAAAATGATTGGCGAACGCAGAATTTCGCCGATCAAACGGCCATAGAGATCGCCGCCCAGCTCCGTATGGACAATGGTCGGTTGGAAGCGGCGCAAAGCGGAGTATAAGGCATAAAAATTGACGGGATCAAATTTAGCGCGTTTTTTTAAAATGGTCACCGGGATATTTTCCGCGGTCAGTTCCGCGGCCCAGCCCCCGCCCCGCTTGAAGAGGAATAAATGGGGCGCGAAAATTTCCCGGTCCAAGTTAAGGATCAGGTCCACTATAAAGCGCTCGGCGCCGCCCATGTCTAAAGACGGCAGGACGTAAGCGATTTTAATTTTGGCGCTCAGATGATCGTTCATATTTTATGGTCAGCAGGCGAATCGCGGCTAAGCCGAGGGCAATGGGCAGCCAGACTTTGCCTTGGTAATAAGAGGTGTTGAAAAATTGGAAAAACAAGCCGCCGCCGCCCGCGATAATTAGCGGCAAAAGCCAGGGATTAGCCGCGTGATATTTTTTCAAAGCGCGCGTCCAAGTTTGAATAAGATAAATAAGAATGAAAAGCCAAGCGGCTAAGCCGAAGGCCCCGGTTTCGGCAATGGTTTTTTGCAACATACCATGCGAATCTAAAGGCGCGCCGTATTTGGCGGTGAAGCGGATATTATTCGCCACTAAATTTACAAACTGCCCGCTGCCATAACCGAGATAAGGCCGATCAACAAAGGCCTGCCAGGCAATCGTGGTTAAGAGCCAGCGATTTTCCGTGGAGCTGGTGTTGTCTTTCTGAAGCTGGTCCATTTTCCAAAACAAGGGTGAGAGGATAATGAGCAGACCAAGAGTCGCAAAAATCAGCGTGGCGGGTTTCACCTTGTGCCTGAGGCGATAGCCGAAATAAATAATGAGTTGGAGAAGCAAAGTGATCCAGCCGGAACGGGAAAAGGTTAAAACAATGCCCATGGCCGTCAGAATAAATAGAATATCCCAGAGCCGGCGGTAGCGCGGATTTTTGGTCAGCTCTTTAATCGCTAAAATCATGAAAGCGCCGACGTTCAAGAATTCGGCCACTAAATTCTGATTTTCACCGAAGGGATAGACGCCGAAAATAGCGATGGACTTGAGGCGGTAGAAACTGTCGCGCCAATCTTGGCCGTAAAGCGATAAATAACCGCAGGCTAAAACAATTAAACTGCTTAGAGCGACGGCGGTAATGGTTTTCTTTAAAATTTTACCATTGGTAATAAGATTATAGGGCAGAAAAATATAGGCGAAATACAGGAGTAAAAGCCAGCGCGCGATGTACCAGAGGGACATGGGGATATTGCTGGAGAAAAGCGAGGCGAGGAGATTAATGAAAATAAAAATCGCGAAGGGTAAGAAAAGCGGCCACTTGAGTTTAATGGGCGTTTTGACCTGGAATAGGGCTTGGCCCAGCAAGCGGACGGCTAAAGCCAAAAGCGCCAAGACCGCGACTATGTCCACGATCGGCGTGACGAAATTATGGAAATATATTTGCCAGCCGCCAATGGGCAGAGCCAAGGCTAAGGCGTAAAGGCTGACTTCCGGCCAAGCCGTAAAAGCGGCCATGACCAGAATCAGCCCAAGGATAATAAAAATTGTCAGCATATTATGCTTTAATGATACCCTAAAAATATGAATAAAAAAAGGCCGGATTGGTACTACGCCGGCCTTTCACTTTTTGCTTTTCGCTTTGACTTTGGGAGCCATGGGAATCCATTCCCCTTTTTGGAGTTTTGGATTAACCTCAATTCGGCCATTTTTGAACTCGCGATAATAAATTTCGCCTTTTTTCTTGTAGCCGTCTTTGGGTTTGCCTAAATTCCAGTGGTAGAAGGGGTAGCTTTGAGTGTTATCCTGTCCAATCGCCACGCTGACCCCGAGCAAAGCGGCGCTCGCGGCCGTGAAATTTATGAAACCCGGACTGAGTGAACGGACGCCGGCTTGGAAAATCGTATATTTCCCGGTCTGCTTGGCATTAATCAAGCATTGATCCCAGCCGTTGTTTTTCTTGTCGCCTAACCAGGGGCAAGGAAAACTTTCATAGAAGCGCCCGTCTAAAACGTCCATAAATTCCACACTGCCTTTATTGGCCAAAAGAAGAAAATTCGGACCCAGGGCTGCGCGCAGCTTTTTCAAGAATGAATGAATGCCCTCGGTCCAGACTTTATCTAAGTGTTCGGGGTTGTCCGGACGGCCGTCGTTATTCGCGTCAATCTGATCGCCTTTGCCTTGATAAAGCCAGGCGATATGTCCGCCGCCATTATCCCGGAAGTAGCCATTCCAAATTGTGTCACGAAGGATGACTTTGAGGCTATCAACGAGCCAGTCGTCATAGTTTTCGCCTTTCTTATCGCGCGGACACTCCGTTGATTCGTTCATCATCTGCATGCCGGGCCAAAATACGGCCGGCTTCCCTTTGGCGGTTTTTAGAAACCAGTTGGGATGATTTTTATGCAGATAGTTCACCCAGGCCGTTTGCCTAGGCCGATGATTAGTCGGACCGGTAAAAAGTTCGGTCGGATTGGTGTAGGCGATGAGCTTTAAATTCGGATTTAGATTTTTTAAACGGCGCAGGCTGGCGTAGTTATTGCTGGCGTTTTCAAAGTCAGCGATCACTAGGTCATTTTTAGCCAAGCTGTCCGCTTCTCTTAGACTCATAACTGGACTCGTCCAGTAGGCGGATTTCAGGAAGTAATTTGGCGCCACGGACTGGGACGCCATAATCATAAGCATTATCAGCGTCTTCATGTCTTGTGGTTTTATGGGTTAATGAACAAAAATAATCAGGTTTAACTGATTATTTAGTATAGAATATTTTTTTAGTTGTGTCAAGCTATTTTCCCAGCCAAAACTCCTTATCCGTTTCTAAATCCGTGCTCCAAAATTGGCCCTTTTTAGCAATCGGGCTGAGATTGACGGAGAGCGTGTCAGTGCGGCGGCCCGCTTGTTTTTCCACGAGAAGTTGATAGCTATTCGTTTTGAACTCTTGATAGACGCTGTCCGGCAAGGCATACGTTAAAGTCAGGTCGCTTTCCGCGCCCGGTTCAACCGACAAGAAAAAGCCGAAAACCGTTTTGTTTAAAACCGGATCATCGGTGGAGCTGAAATCGGCTGTGTTCCAATCCAAGCCGCCTAAAGAAATGAAGCGGCTGCCGAGCGGCGCGTAGACGCGGGTATAAGAGCGATAGCGCGTGGTGCGCCAGTCAAAACCCCCGGTATGCTTATAACTTAAATTTAAAGTGGCTTTCAGCCCTCCATTCGCTTCCAGCACGTTATACTGAAGGGTTTTCTTAACCACGGCATCGCTTTTGAAGGCGGCCATATTGGCGTCCACGACCATTAAGAAATCGCTGGGCGAGGACTCAATTTTTCCGGCCGCGCCCAGGTCATCAGCCAGGGCTTCCTGAGTCGGATCAAAGAAATAGAGCTGGATATTTTTGGCGGCGATATTCTTTTGGACAGTGTCCAGGAGATTTTTCCATTGGCTGGACGGCAAGGCGAAAAGACGTGCTTTCAGTTGCGCTAAAAGTTCATTCACAATGTTCTTGCGATTCCAAGAAGAAATGTTTCGGTCTTTGTAGGCGACCTCAACATTATATTGCAAAAGATCTTGGAAGTTCTGGGGCTGATAGGTTTCGTCTTGAACGGTAATCGGTCCGACTAAAGAGATGAGATCGGCCACGAGGTCGGGCGTGATGGCGATGACGCCATTAAATTCCGGCGTGCTTGTGCCCGTCGCGGCCGCGATTTCCCCACGATAAATTTCCACGGTTTTGCGCGCGGACGTCGGCCAATCCGGTGACCAGTTCGCGTCGCGCAAATACCAATTCTCCACTTTCAGATAATTTTTAATTGGGGTGGGCGGTTCCATTTTCCATTTCCCCACGGCCGGCATATCAACGTGGTAGCTGTCATCGGTTTGCAGAAACACTAAGTCCCCGTTATCCACGGTCATGAGTCCATAAACGCCGATGAAGCCGCCGGTCGGGCGGAGTTCATCGTTATTCTGGAGCAGAACTAAATAATGGGCGGCATTCGGATAGCCGCTTAAAGCCGGCAGAAGCTTGGCGAGCGGCAAAAATTCCGTCAGGAGATTATCAGCGGTCTGAAGTTGGGATTTGAGATTGCTGATCTGAGTATAAATCGGCCACAGCACGCCGATATGATGAATCTTCTGTAAATTTAAAAGGGCGAGGTCCAGATTAGCCTTTAAGCCCGTCATTTCCGGCTCGGCCTCAAAGACATTTTTAAGAAAACGCGTCTTGTCCACGGAACTCAGCTGATTAAAGTTTGCGCCTTGCGCGCCGCTTAAGATTCCCTCTAAGTTTTGGGCTAAGGGTAAAACCGTGGTCAAGGAGCGGCTGATAATTTCCCCGCTTTGCAGCAGATAATCAAGATCATTAATCTGGGCGCGGACCGGAGCGATGTTTTTTATGACCCAATTCTGGCGGGCGCTTGTGAGCGCGGCGAGGCCGTCATTAAAATCGCTGTCCGCTGACTGGCTGGCGCTTAAGGCTGTGGCCAGGTCTTTACTATTTATCGCCTGTTCAGCGGCTAAGAGCTGGGCCTTGGCGTTCAAGCCGCTTTGCGCCGCGATTTTTAAATCTTTATAAACGCTAAATAAGGAAATCAAGCCGATGATTATTAAAATTAAGGCCGCCAGAAGCAGATACTTAAAAATTCGCCACAAGTTATATCGTATTTGGCGTTGGTTAGGCATAAATTATTTATGATTAGGCGTCCCGTTTAGTTCGTCAAATAGCACGACTGTTTTGCCGGTCAAGATATTATATAAGAAAATGTCCATGATATCGCGGCGATAGATAAATTCTTTTTCGTTCATGATAGTAAAGTTTATCTCCTGGCGCAAATCTTTTTCTAAATCCTTAATCAATTTCAAAAAAGCCGGGCGCCGGACCGAGCCGACGATTAAGAGGTCGGTGGGCGACTCCGGGCTATTAGTGAAGAGTCCGGTTAGAGCCAAAAATTTTATTTGGGAGATTTTCTGCAAACCGGTCAAGAACTTCTGGCTAGATAAAATCTGGGCTTTAATGAACAGCGCCTTAATTTCCGGATAAAGGACAAATTTTTGGTTGGCGCTATAGAGTATTTTGGGGGTATTTTTAGCTTTAGTCTCCTCAACCGCCGGGTTTTTGTCGGCGTTAAGAATGGCAAATTTAACCATATTGTCTAATTCGCGGCGCACGGAATTGACCGGCAGCTTTAAATCAGCCGTGATTTGGCGCGAAGAATATTTATTTTCCGGGTGGAGTAGGAGTAGGTTAAGAATCTTGGCTCTGGCCTCGGAACCGAAGAAAGCGTTAAGCATATTTATTTATTTATGGATTTATAGTATAATATCCTTCAGGAACAGTCAAACAAATTAAATCAACCTAAAGTTGATATTTTGCTTATGTATAATAAAATCGCTTCTCTGATTTTAAACTCCGGCCAAGGGTCCGGGGTGAGTGATGTTTATGTCGCTCAGCCTGATTCCCTGAAAGAAAGCCTGGCTGGCAAGATTTTTGTTTTGGGAGAAATTGGCGACCGCAAGAATGAGGCGCGCCGCGTTTTTGATTATTTAGTGGAAAGACTGAATGACAACTATTATAATGATGAAAAAATTCTGTTGCGCGGCAAAATTGAGGGCTTGAAAATTGAAAATATCTTTGAAGCCGCTCTAGCTAAAACCAATAAAGATCTAAATGAGTTTTTAACGGAACAGAAAATTAAGCTTAATCCGGCGGCCAGCCTCACTCTGGGCGTCATCTTTGAAAATAAATTGCATTTTTCCAGTTTTGGTAAAAATCGCGCTCTGCTTATTTACGCTAAGAATGATCAGTTTGAAATTATTAATGTGGAAACAAACGCCGAGAATGCGGCCACTAGCCGGTCGGATGCCGACAGGGTTGTGCCGAGCGCGCCGGCGCTTTTCTCCTCGGTGATTAGCGGTGAGATTCCTCTTAATTCTTACTTTATTTTTGCGAGTGAAGCCTTGCCGGAATATCTTTCGGCCAAAGAAATGCTGGCGATTGTCACTAAACTGCCGCCGATTGTCGCCGTGGAGCAGATTAAGAACACTCTATCTAAGATCAACGCCTATGTCCCCTTCCTGGCCGTGATTATAAAAAATACAATTGGCCAAAATTTGCCGGAACCGGACGAGGAAGAAGAAAATCCTTCCGCCCATAGTTCAATCTCTTCGTTGAATTACACGGAGCAGAAAACGGAAAGAATGTTGGCGCCGGCTGGACTCATCAGCTTATCTAAAATCGGCCGGCATTTTAAAGCGTTCATGAAAAAAGCCAGCTTCAAGACGAACGAAGCCCCAAAAAAGAAAAGTTATGCGCCGGAGCCGGAAAAAGAAGCGAGTCCGCTGATTCCGGAATTAGGTAAAATTAAGAGCCTAAATATGGCGCGCTCGGATTCCTTTATGCTTAAGGAAAAGATTTTCTTTAAGAAGCGTTCCTTCCCGCTTTGGCCGAAAATTCAGAGTTTTTTTGGCGTTCTGGCTTCCTTATTCCAAGCCAGCGCCTGGGCGGGGCTCAGGAATCAATTAAAAAATTTAAGTTTAAAAAATCGCTGGTTATTCAAAATTTTAACGGCCGTGGTTTTGATATTTATTGTGAGTTTGCTCATTACGCGCTGGCACCAGAAACAGCTGGCGGCGCAAACCGCGTTTAATAATCTGGCGGCGCAGATTGAGGATCAAGAAAATCAGATTGATTCGCACCTGCTCTATAATGATCAGGCCGGCGCTCAGTCCATTTTAATGAACACCCAAGCGCTCTTAGCCTCTATGGCGCGGAAAACTTTGGCCGAGCAGAATACCTATAATCGTCTGTCAACTAAGTTAGCCGATGAAACCGACAAGGTCCAGAAAATTGTTAAGCCGAACGCGGCGAATAAAGTGGCGGATCTCAGCGGGCTAGGCGCAAATAATTTGATATTCGCGAACGCCAAGCTTTACGCGGCTGGCGGCAATGAAATCTATAATCCGACTTTAAGCTCCAGCACCACGGCGCGCTGGGCGGTTAACGGGGCGACTTCTCTGACTAACCCGACGACCGACGCTAAGACCTTTATTTTCTATTGGGACGCGACGAAGGTTGCCCAGTTTAATTATAAGACCGCGAGCACGAGTGAACTTAGTATCGGCGGCTTGGATCCGAATGTCGGTTTAACTAGTTTCAAAATTTTCGGTTCTAATCTCTATGTCATTGCTAAGAGCCAGAATCAGATTTACCGTTACACCGGCAGTGCCAAAGGCTACGGCTCGCCCGCAACTTGGCTAAAGGAGACAGCCGATTTGAGCCAGGCCACGGATTTTGCCATTGACGGGAGTATTTATGTTTTGAAAGCGGACGGCGAGGTCTTGAAGTTCTATAAGGGCAAAGCGGCGGACTATAAGGCGGCGGCTCTCTCACCGGCCATGACCAGCGCCAACAAGGTCATTGCCGGCACGAATTATCTTTATATTTTTGAAGCCGCGTCCAAGCGCTTAGCCGTGCTATCTAAAAAAGATGGTACCCTGGTTAATCAATATCAGGTGACCTCGCTGGTTCAGCCGAAAGACGTGGCCATTGATGAGACCGGCAAGGCCGCTTATTTCTTAGACAATGACGCGGTGTATAAGATTAGTTTGAATCAGTAAAATAAATTTGGAGGATTATAAAAAAGGCCGGGGGAGAATTGAATTCCCTCGGCCTTTGCTTTAAAATATGTCCTCTCTATTTCTAAGAAATCTTTTCAGTGCGGAGTTATTTATTACCTGGGAAAGAAAACTCTCAAGATAATTCAAGGTCGCAACCTGCGCTTTAGTTATGGCTAAAAGCAGATCATCATTGTATGATTTGTCGTAGATTATAGACATTAGAGTGAACAACCTATCCAAATCACCACTCCAAATAGCTTCTTTTTTGACTTTGGAGAAATGGAATATACTGTCCGGTATGTTTTTCGGAGAGTAGTTTTGAAAATAACGAAGGAGAAGTCTTTGTAAGGTTTTGTCCTTAATGTTTCCATGGTCAATCGCCAGAAAAGCCGTTACATCACCACTAGTGAGATTCTTCTCCCATTCCTGCTTAGCCAGAATTCTTGCCGCGGTTTCGTTTAATTCCCTTGTCTTTAGCTCGATATCTCTATTTTGATGAGCGATCCAGAGAGGCTGCTTTTCAATGTTAGTCTTCTTGAATTTGATTCCATCAAAGGGACGGAGCATATCCATAATTTCATCACTGGTAGCTTCGGCAAAGGCCGTTAGAAGATTGTCTAAATAGTCCTCCCTGAATTCGCCTTTCTGCTTCATGATGCCGGCCAAATAAGCAAAGGCCTTAAGAGCCTTCGGGTTGTATACCTTCGTATATCGTTGCACAGCGTAGTTCACCTCATTAGTAACGGCGTCGCAACTCATTTGATATATGAAGCGGTAGATAGCTCGGTCCATAATCGTACACCACCGTTTACTATCCTTCCAGTTTTCTGCCAGAAAGTCCCCGACTAACTTAAAGTCCGCATAGCAAAGTTTACGGGCTAAGTGTTTGAACTGTCTGTCATCAGAGAGATCAAACAAATTAGTGATCTGTTTGGTATTTCTCAGCGAGACAAAGCGCCGTTTCAGCCAGCCTCGATTGAAATACATAAGGATGATGGCAACTACCCCGCCAATAACATATGGTAAATGTTTGGTTAAGAATAGCCAGATGACATTATAACCAATGGCTTCCTGAGGCAGGACATAAAGGACAGAAAATAGGACAAACAGCGTTTCCATAATGTTGATAATCAGGGCATGAATGTTGTCGTATTTACTGAATTTATACTTCATAAACCCACCGAATAACGTGTCGGCCAAACGGTTTCTCCTTTTTTTCCCTCTCCAGGTGTATTGTTTAGTTATAAACATAACTATATCTACGCCTGCCATAATGAAGATTGGCCAGTAGTGACCCGTCCGGAAATATAGTATTGTCGTGTAGATGTTCGCGGCCAGCAGAATGTCCAGGAGTAAAGTAAACATTACCCCTTTAAATAAACTTAGCCGTATCTCGCTCCATCGGTCACGATTAGAGGAATGTATAATATATTCAGCCTCAGAAATATCTATTTTATTCAGGCCAAATGACAGGAAAAAATAGATAAAGCGGCTGAATCCTAGGCCGATCGCCTGGTTTTTTATTAATCTGGGTAAAGTAATGAGTGCTATTCCACTCAAGACCCAAAGCCAATGCAGACCGATATACTGCCAAACATTGAAGTTCCAGGTATCATTGGTATATGCGCTGGCAACTGTTAGAAGTATAGTTATTCCGGCGCAAAGAGAGCTCCTCCACATAAACAGAGAGAACATAATATTCTCTTCCATGTACGCAGAGGCCGCATCCTGTTTTCTTTCCCATAGTTCCTTTTTTGAAATGGTATATGGAGTGAAGCGACAGATAAATCCGATAAGTGGCCATACTAAGGCTATTAAGGCGGAAATAGCAAATAAACCCCAGCGGTAGCTTATAAATGCATAAACCGCTCCTAAAAGTAGTGCCGCTAAAGATAAGGGCTCAATCATTATGACCAACAGCCCGAGCATTATCCTTTCGCAATTGTACGGTTTGTTTTCGTCATAGGGACGGATTTTAACCATCCCGACGGAGAAGATTGCAACCAGAATCCTTAAGATCCCGATAATCAGTGATTTCGGAGCCTTCTCGGTTCCGGTAATCGTTTTGTCAGTTGTTTCCAATTTTTTACGTTTAATTGGATTAATGGAACCTGCTACGTTTCAGGACCGGACAGGTCCTTTATCTATCTTCGGATTTCGTCCAAAGATAGCTTTCAAGAGCCGGCAGAAGCTCAACTAATTGTTAAACCCCCCTTCCTTTTTGAAGTGCACCACTCTGGGCGTATTAACAATCATGAAAAAGACAAACAAAAAGGCTCAAAAGGCCTATGCCCATTTGAGCCAAAGAGACAGAAT
>TBL_comb47_HYPODRAFT_10007267_pt1 | contig 11699 bp, 5 predicted proteins | sample TroBogypolimnion_40_FD_10682 | JGI IMG/M metagenome (IMG submission 10682) | reverse complement strand
GAAGTAAACAATGTAGTAGCGTTGACATAAACATAGGGTTGATTTGATGAGTTAATTGCCAAAGACACTCCGCTAGCCGATGTTCCAACTGCTCGTGTGTCAAACAAACACATGGCCTTACCTGCCACAGTGGGATACACCCACATTTCAACTGTGTAGTTGCTGGTGCCAAACGCAAATTGGCTACCCGGGGCCGCTGTCAAATAATCTGCTGTACCACTAAAGTAAGTTGCGCTAAGTTTAGATAAATTTGAAACTGTTGCTGTTGGTACAGTAAACGGATAAGTGTTGTTGACAACTTTGATGTTACCAGTAGGTGTTAATGTAAGTGCATTAGTACTTGCATCAACAATGGTGTTGCCTTGGCAAGTCAACAATGTGGTATTGGCAATTGCAGTCAATGATGTTGTACTTGGAGTAAAGTTACCTGTGTAGACTGCGGTGCCGTTAACTATTCTTAAATTAGAAATATAGCCATACATCCATTCATTGTAACTAGTAACCGAAATGTATCCAACATATAGTGTACTAACATCAGTCCATGTAGCAGAAGAAGTAGATGTGCCAATACTTGTTCCATTTACATAGAATGTATAAGAATTTCCACTTTTGACTACGGCCACATGATACCATGTATTCAATGAGAAATTATAATTTTGTGACACATTTATTGTAACTGTTCCACCACTTCTTGCTAAAAATCCCATGGCAGTAAAAGAAGTGGCACTACCAGCAATGTATACTTCAAACCCATTTGTTCCATTATCAGATCCAACTAACACGCACGCATAACTACTACCGCCATACGCAGGAGAATATTGAGTAAAGTTCACCCAACCTTCAATAGTAAATGTTGTTCCAGTAAATGCAGCAGTCACTGGACACGAAAAGTTCGATGACCCGTTGAAGTAAACGCTATAGCCAATATTTGCTGTGATGCTGGTTGGTGCGGCAAACGGTGTTGCTGGTGAAATGTTTACTGTACCAGACTTGGTTATTGTGATGTTGTTCGCACTTTTGTCAACAATACTAGTTGATTGGCTGGTCAATAGTGCTGTATTTGCCACTGAGGTCAGTGATGTTGTGCTTGGAGTAAAGTTTGCGGTGTATAGTGCTGCGCCGTTGACCAATCTCAAGTTAGAAAGGTACCCGTTGACATAATATGAACCAGCCACTGCGTATCCAATATAAAATGTGTTGGAATTGGAGTCTATTACTCTTGAACCAATGCTGGTGTTTGTTGCACCAACTTGCGCTCCATCTAAGAAGAAGTAAACATTGGATCCACTTCTAGACACTGCAACATGATGCCAAGTATATGTTGTCAGTGTGCCTGTTCCAACTTGAATGTTATAACCTGTACTACTAGAGTTGTATCCCAATTGAAATAGGCTACCACCGCTGAATGTTGAATTAACAATAAGCCAATAAGAACCAGTTCCACTACCGTTATTTAAGTTTCCCAGTATCAGCATTGGTCCAGTGCTCATAGGAAATATCCAAGCCTCAATGGTAAAGTTGTTGCTGCCTACTTGTAGTGCGCTGGGGGTACCTAAAGTTAAGTACCCACTAGAGCCGTCAAACAAGTTGCTGTAGTAACCATCACCCAAGTAGGGTGTAGTCAATGTTGGGCGTGTGTTGCCCACAATGGTCACTGCGGTGTTATTGCTGCTGGCATCTGCAATAAAACTTGTATTGGTAGTTTCGCCGTTGAGCAACATGGTGGTCGAAGTAAACTGCGGATCATATGCAGATAGTGTCAGTGCAATGTTGCCCGAAGTTGTGGTCTCGTTGTACAAGTCTGTGGCATTGACATAGAAATAGAAAGTTTGAACGCCGCCGCTGACAGCAACTGTGGTTCCAGTAAGTACACCGTTCGAATTCAGCGTCAAGCCACTGGGCAGTGTATTGCCCGCAGCCAGAGAAAATGTAATGGGTTGTACATTTGATACTGAAGTAACATATCCTGCTAATGGAATGTTAACAGTTATGTTTCCTGACGATAGAGAAGACGGAGTATTCCATAATGGGTACGGCTCAAAGTTTATACCTGAGTAGTAAATTGCTGCACTGCCGCTGCTGTTGAACACATATAACGTGTAACTACCAATACTGGTGTTGGGCAAGTTGGCGCGAATTTCACCGCTGTTGACAAAAGTAGTGTTGGCCGTAACATTGATCAGTGTATTGGTGTTGACCGTGTTGTTGCTTAAAAATATGTTGGCAGCGGCAGTAAAGCCTGATCCAAGAATTCTAGCGTAGCCAAATGTAGTTGCTGCTGCGTTGGCTGCTAGTGTGGCGTAAGCACTGTTGGTGTAAACAATGCTTGATATAGTAGTACCTGCACCGCCGCCGCCAGTAATAGTTGTTGTTCCAGTACCGGCATTGGCACCAGGAATGGTAGTAACTGTGGTAATAACACTGTTGGCTGTCAGACTGGTGCCTGTGATACTGGCGTTGCCTGTGGTAGCGTTGTTGAATGCCACAAGGTCACTACTCTGAGCACTACGGGCTTGAGTAAAACGTGCGCTGGCTGTTTTAAATCCCATTAGGTTATCTCGCTTCCAAATACGTTAAACGCCACGTTGCCACTAGCAGCATTGCCACTTAGCACATCAGTGTTGCCTAGGGTCATGCCCAGGGTCAATGTGATTGTATCATTAGCAGGCAATGGCGTGTTGAAGTTGATGTAGTTTTTAGTAGTCAATGCTGCGCCAGCTGGCTGTACTGCTAGGCTAAATGTGGTAGCCAAGCTGTTGGTATTACAAACGCTCACTGTGCTAACAATAGTGCTAGTAGCTGCTGGCACCGTATACATGGTAGTTTGTGTGTTTGCTGCGGGGTTGATCTGCCCCAATACTCGATATGTTATTGCCATTGTGTTTCCTTATGCTGCACCCATCAACATGAATGGATGCGGTATGTTGTATTCTACTCTAGTAGTTGTTCCGCTAGTTGTGTTGCTGGTCACATAAACGTTACCACCAATAAACACGTTGCCAGCTATGCCAGCACCGCCAGACACAATCATTGCTCCGCTGGTTGTGCTGGTACTTACGTTACCGGCCGTTACAAATACACAGCTTGAAAACTGTGTGGTTGTGCCCACGTTACCAATAAAAATTTTGTTGGATAAATTACCAAAGTTGATCTGTATACCAGTAGTTGCATTAAATAGGCCAACTGTGGCACTACCTGTATTGATGTTAGTTGCCGACAACGATGGTACCGCCAATTGCCCGCCGTTCAGGCTGGCATTCCACAACATACCATTACTGGCACCAATTTGTGTTGTAGCGTTGGTGGAGTTTACGTTACCAAATAACAAATAGTAAACACCTGAATCACCACCGTAGCTGCGACCATACACGTTTACTAAATCTGAGGTGATTGAAGTACTGGCAAGAGCGTTGGTTCCGTTGGCATAAAAGAATCCACTTGATACCACATTTCCTGCCCATAGGTTACCAGCTATGCCTGCACCGCCAGACACAATCAGTGCACCAGATGTGGTACTAGTTGCTGTTGTGGTATTAGATGTATTAATAACACCAGTGGTTGCTGCCACAGTACCAGGTGGTCCGTAATTGTTGATATAACCTGTTGGAGTAGCACTTCCCAACACATGGCGTTCAAAACTGATGTTAACACTGGAACTATCACCCACAGCATACAAGTTGATGTTACTGCCTGTAACGTTGCTGGTAAATGTGGCCACGTTGAAGCTGTTGTTGCTTCTGATTGTGCCGTACTGTGTATAGTAGACGTTGCCAGCACCGTCATTGATGCTGTCAATGGTTGTTCTAGCAAATCTGTTGTTGACGTTGTCTTTGGAGGTAATTGTCCAGCTCACCATGACGTTACCGGTATAGGGCAAGCTGTCAACCAGTGTAGGTGCAGTATTGGCTAGGGTAAAGGCAGTATAGATACTGGGATTGGTATTACCTGCAATTGGCTGGTATGTATTAACCGCACCAACATAGGGCAATCCATTGCCTGTATAGTAAAGTCCATTGGTGTAAACTTTGTCAGCAGTCATGCTGGCATAGTTAGTGACTGCTACGTTTGAATCGCTTGATATACCGCTGTTGCTGGTAAAAGCGTAGGTGAAACTTTGGCTGGTTTCGTTCCAGTATAGGGCAACGTTTGAGACTAGTCCGTTGGCTCGATTAAACAAAAAACCAACGTCGATGTTGGCTGAAGTTGCACCTTGGTGCAACACCGTCAAAGGGTCATTGAACGCGGTAACGGTTGTATCAATATCCCATATCTTCGGTCTGGTTAATGCCATCTTTTTCTCACTCTATCACGTATTTATCCAAAACAAAAGGGGCCGCGGCCCCTTTGTGAGTCAAGATAGATTAAACCCTGCCTACAACTACTTCAATCACAGCCTTGCCTGCAAAAGCTACAGACTGAAGTGCTTTGCCAATGATTTGCCCTGCTTGTGCATCGTTATTTACTTTGGCAAAACCAAAACCTGCACTCACCATCAAGTCGCCCTGTGCAACCGGACCAATAACTTTACATGGTACACGTCCTTGTAGAGCCAATGCTACCACGTTGGGGCCACTCAATCCGCCATTCATCAGGTGAGCTGGATTAGTAGAAACTACCCCGGCAACACGTTTGCTGTCTGCTGTGCCCACTGTGACTTCTTTTGCTCCACCAAATTCAACTACTGTACCGGGCTCGTAATAGGCATCGGCTTGATAGTTCTCTGCCAAGTCAGCGTATTTGGCCGTAGTACTTGTTCCAACAAATGTAATACCGTAAATATTGTTCCAATATGCTGTAGTTGATCCAATGTTGTATGTTATGTTGGCACTGGGAATGATACTACCAGTGGTTGTTTCGTTCTGTACTGTTGTTGTTACACCCTGTACAGTCAAGTTACCTGAAATTGTCAAGTTACCTTGGCTGTTGAATGTGGCCACGTTGGCGCCACCAACTGCGACTGTGACCGCTGTTGTACTGACGTTTACATTGCTAGTGCTTTGATAAATTTGGTTGCTGCTGAGGCCGCCAAAGCTGCCGCCGCCGGTGACGCTTATGTTACCGCTTGTGATAACGTCGCCGTTACCAGCAAAAATTGTTGTTGGTCCTACTGTTAGACCGTTTTGTACTATGAAGTTTGTGTTTACGCTTGCTACCATTTTGTTTCCTTGGTTCCATATTCCCCAAAAGGATTAGAAGTTGGGGTAGACCATCTACCCTAACCAATTAGATTGCCATGTAATCTCGTTTGATTCTCAAGATTGTGTTGGCGTTTGTTGTAGTAGCCTGCAATTGAGCAATGTTACCACTTGTTGTACCACTGAAGGTTACTAGTGTGTTACCCGCAGTGTTGACTCTACCATAGCTGGACATGTATACAGATCCTGCGCCTGCACTGTTGCCAGTGTGTACCATTAACACTTCAGTGACTTCACGAATCGTTGTACCAGCCAGTGTTGCTGTGATAGTGTATTTTGCACTGCTGTAGCTGTTGGCGTACAGGTTGTCAATCACACTAGTACCAGCACTTGCAATGGTCACGTTGCTACCGTTAGTTACAAAGCCACCGTTGGTATCAATAGTGTACTGTGTAGTCAGTGATGATGTACCAGTTGTAAATGTTACACCAGTACCAGTGATCACGTTGACTGTGTTGTAACCGCTTGTGTCTGCTAGGCCAGTAACACTGCTGGTTGTGGTCAACATGCGAACGTCAATTACATCACCGTTAGCTGGGTTTTCAGTAAATGACAGTGTTGTACCACTTACCGAGTAAGCCAAAGTTGGAATCTGTAACACACCGTTAATGCTTACAATACAACTGTTGGTGGTTTGACTGCTAGGCAATGTAAATGTTGATGTAGAGCCTGTGCCGTTAAACTGTGCATCAGCAATAACTGTGAAGCTGGTAGATGCTGAAGCCCAGCTTGTGCCGTTGTACCATTCAATAGCATTGGCAGTTGAACTGTAGCGCAACATACCAGCCACATCTGAGTAGCCTGCGCTGCCCGGACGTTGTGCGTTGGTACCAACAGGCAGCAAAATACTGTCTGTGGTGTTAATATTGAGTTTGGCACCGTTGACCACTGAGCTTGCTGTTGCGCTATTACCAACGATTACAGTATCATATGTGGCATTTGGACGTGCCCAAATCAATGTATTATCGTTAGCACCTTTAACAATCGTGTCGTAGCCTGCGGTTTTGCTGCCGTTCAATACTGCGGCACCACCAACATATACGTTGCTTGAGAAACTTGCACCGCCCCAAACTTGCAGCGCACCTGTGTTGGCTGCTGGGCTTGCGTTGGTTGGCAATTTGATTACAAATGTACCGCTGTTGCTGCTATTACCATGGAAACGTGCAACTTCACTGTTGGCATAGAAGCTGCCAACACCAATTACAACATCGTTATAGTTACCTGTCCAGTCTGTTGCCAATACCAAGTTACCACCAACTGTGGCGTTGGCAGCACTTGCAAAGAAGTAGCCGTCGTTGGCTTTGGTAATATTGTATACTGGATCGCTGAAAGCATCACCAGTAAAGCCCAAATCACTCCAACCATGGTCGTTGCTTGGACCAGGATAGTTGTTGGCGTAAGCAATAAAGTCACTAGAACCAGTATTGGTAGCGTTAATCAACGCATCCTGTGTGTACTGTACACCAGGGCCTGTTGTACTTGTGCCGCGTTTGACTGCTAATGCACTGGTCAATGTGGTTGCTTGACTACCAGATCCAACAAACAACTGTCCACCAATGTTGATGTTACCAGTAATTGCCGTACCGCCCGAGACTTGCAGCGCACCAGTAGAGTTGTTAGTGGTAGCTACACCGCTGCCAGCGATGATTGCACCACTTGCGCTCAACTGTCCGTTGACTTGTAGTGTTTGGATATAAGAAGTACCTGAGCCGTTGAATGCTGTTGCACTCAATGTACCAGTGTTGGGCACATAGCTCAAGCTGCCGTTGACTTGTGTCAAAGTGTTGCCAGTAGTTGACTGCACACTCATCATTGGGTAGTATGTGCCACCGCTGGTGTTGTTGGTTACACCAACATAAATTGCAGCGTTGGCTGTTGATACTGTACTAATACTACCTGGGTTGAGGTTGGTCAAGTACGCACCAGATCCTACAAATGCTGTTGCTGCTAGGTTACCTGTACTTGGGTTAAAGTTTAACGAGCTATTTGTATATGCTGCTACGTTACCCGATGTAGCGTTTACAAATTCAACATAGTATGTTGCGTTAGTAGAACTTGATGCTACGTTGTCGTAGTAAGCAACGTTGGCTGTTGCCACATTACCATTGACGTTTGCACCGTTCAATGCTGTCAAGTAAGTACCAGTACCAACAACGTTAGCGTTGACGTTACCAATTGTAGCAGCGTTAACTGTAGTTGCTGTCAACGTAGTGAACGAGCCTGTACCTGACGTTACGTTACCAATTGCCACTGCTTGCAATCCACCAGTGCTTGCTGTAGTAAACACCGCAGTTCCTGGTGTTACGTTACCAATTGCTGCTGCTTGCAAGCCACCAGTGGTTACAGTAGTAAATGCACCTGTACTGGCTGCTGCGTTACCAATTGGGGTAGCTTGCACACCACCACCAATGTATGCTGCACCAGTAACACCTGCACCGCCTGCTACTTGTAGAGCACCTGTTGTTGTGCTGGTACTTGCTGTACCACTATTGGCTGTCAAAGTACCTGCAACAACTTCAGTACCACTTATCAAAGTAGTAGTAGTGTTCAAGTAAGTCAATGTACCGTCAACTTCCAAGTTGCCAGTGACTTTTACGTTGCCACCAACATACAAGTTGGCTTGTGTACTAATACCACCAGTGACTTGTAGCGCACCTGTTGTTGTGCTAGTGGCTTGTGTGGCATTGGTTACTTGTGTAATACCACTGGCTGTTAGTGTTGTAAATGCACCAGTGCCTGCAGTGACGTTACCAATTGCCACAGCTTGTAGTCCACCAGTGCTTGCTGTAGTAAACACCGCAGTACCTGGGGTCACGTTACCAATTGCTACCGCTTGCAATCCACCAACTGTTTCAGTATTGGCAGTCACTGATGTAAATGTACCTGCTGCGGGAGTTACGTTACCAATAATACCTTGGAAACTACCGCCAGTTACGGTTGTAAATGCCGCTGTACCTGGTGTCACGTTACCAATAGCAACTGCTTGTAGTCCACCAGTGCTTGCTGTTGTGAACACCGCAGTTCCTGGAGTTACGTTACCAATTGCCACAGCTTGTAGTCCACCTGTGCTTGCTGTTGTGAATGTTGCTGCGGCAGGAGTTACGTTGCCAATTACTGTGTTGTTGAGTGATGGTGTTGTAAAGCTGGTAGTTGCACTCAATGTAGTAAATGCACCAGTACCCGGTGTCACGTTACCAATTGCCACAGCTTGTAAACCGCCAGTTGAGGCTGTGGTTAGTGTTGTAGCACCGGTTACGTTCAATGTTGATTGTAGTGTTGCTGCACCAGCTGCATTAATTAATCCGCCAATGTAAGTTGCCCCTGTAATACCAACGCCGCCAGCTACAGTCAATGCACCACTAGTAGTATTAGATGCTGCATTAGTGGATTTGATTGCTACCACGTTGCCACTGGTGATACGCATCACAGTGTTGTTTTGGTTGATGCCGCCTGTGGCAAATACAATATCGTTTACAGCACCAGTACCAACAATCAAGTTGCCGCCACCTGTTGTGGCATTGCCCCAGTTAAACAAATAAGCATCGTTGGGCAAAATCAAACCAAAGCCAGGATAGTTGTAGGTGCTGCTGGCAATACCCAAGTCAAGGTAGCCGTCGTTATAAGTTCCGTTGTCTGGACTCAAGAAAATGTCTGTACTTGCCAATGCACCTTTGTTGATGTTTTGTCCATTGACCACACCAGCGTATTGGTTGACGTTGGCAGTAGTTTGGAATGTGGCCATGGGCTCTGTCAAATAGCCACTGCTGATACCAGCAAACAATGCACCTTGACCGCCAGCATTACCATAAAAGTTACTGCTTGCGCCACTGACGTTGGCATTAATGTTACCGCCAACATATAAATTACCAGCAACATAAGCGCCGCCTGACACTTGTAAAGCACCAGTGCTGGCTCCTGTGTTGACTGTTGTATTTGTGATTGTTACAATGCCACTGGCACCCAGTGTTGTGAATGCGCCAGTTCCAGCTGTTACGTTACCAATTGCAGATGCTTGCAAACTGGCTGCGGTCACTGTATTCAATGAAGCAGCGCCAGATACAGTCAATGCACCACTAATAGTGGCTGTAACTGCTGTGGTATTGCCCAGTTTGACGTTGGCATAACCGCTGTTGTTGATACTGGTTGTACCTGATCCTGTGTCTGTTGTGACCAAAGATTCAAATGCTTGATCATTTTCTACCCAGACCCAAGCTGCGTTAACTGAGCCGTAAGGTGCCAATGATGTCAAGTTACGGTTGACCAAAATACCAATGTCATATCCGCTCAAGCTGCCCGAATAACCGTTGTTAAACACGACCAAGGGATCGTTAACATAAGTGTTGGTAGCGTTAATAGTAGTAGTATTACCAGTATTAGCTAAAAACAAATTACCATTAATGGTAACGTTACTGTTAAGTGTAACTGTTGGGGCAAACAAATTCCCTGTCAGCGAACCAGCTTGTAGTTTTGAGTAGCCTACAATGGTGCTGTCTGTAATCTGATTGTTCTGAATGCGGGTAATAGACATTGAATCGTCCTTAAATTTTTGTTATAGTGTATTTAGTACAGCCGTGACGAAAGATCCCAGGTAGGATAAAAATACTTAGATATTGAAGTAGGTGCGTTGAATTCGCAGCTGATTTAAAGGAATAGTGCCCTGTGCCAGTAGATTTACAGTAGATCCATTGATGTTTGCAGTAAAAGTCACTGTGTTTGCACCTGTGTTTAGCAGTGCATAGGCTGTTGTGACCACTGTGGATCCAAACTGAGTCAACCCCACTTCTGCATATTGACTGTCGTAAGGCGTAGTACTTGATATCAAGTATTTAGCACCGCGATAAAGGCTGCTATTGAAGCTGTCAATAATGGTGGGTGCGGTGTTTACAGTGACATTGCCTGTGTCAACAATCTCGTAGTCAAGGCTTGACGATGCTGCTGATGCAATATAGCGAATGTCAATAATGTCAGTTGACGCTGGAGTTTCAGCAAAAGTAATAGTAGTATTCGAAACAGTATAAGCTGATCCAGGATTTTGCATGGTACCGTTAATACTGACCAATAAGCCTGCCGCGGTTGCTGTTTTGTTCAGTGTAAAACTGGCAGTACTGCCGCTTGGAGTAATCTGCTGATCTGTGATGCTGTTGGTAACTGGAATCCAAGCAGCACCGTTATAGTATTCAATTGTAGATATAGTACTGTTGTATCTAAAGTAACCGGCTACGTTTGCAGCAGGATATTGCAAACTGGTTCCTACAGGTAATCCCACTGCTGCGGAGTTATTGAATACTGTGACTGTGGTTTGATACGGGGTAATAGTATCGGCAAAAACATTACCGTATGTACCACCCACTAGAACCACATTGCCCAATGTAATATTGCCCGACACTGCCAAGTTGCCAGCTGCAATATTGCCTGTATTTGTAAGCAAATAGGTAGCTACGTTGGCATTTGAAAAAGAGTTTGTAATTGGGACACTGGTAAGATAAGCAGCATTACCAATCAAATAGCCCGCTGACACATTACCAGTCACTGTCAAGTTGCCCAGTGTGCCCACATTTGTGATGTAGGGCTGATTGGCTGTTACTACGTTACCATATATATTTGCCAGTACATTACCGGCTGAAACGTTACCGCCAAACGATAACCCGGTATTTCCAGTTATAGTATTTCCTGCAATTGAAATATTACCAATTGTCAAGTTACCAAACGCGGTAATGCCCAGAGTTCCAGTATAAACTGCACCCATGGCATACACTACATTTGACACGTTGGCTGCGGCAGCAGGTACACTGGTATCAGCAAAGTTTACAATACCAGCTTGATAGTCAAAGAACCAACTGTCATTGGCACCTGATCCTGCTACAGGCAATTGTGTGAAGTTTGCAGCACTGGCCGCACTTGCACCAGGCGGACCTGCAAATAGTTTCAGCTGATACCCTGATCCAAAGCTGGGCGGAATCCAGTTTGTAATACCAGTACTCCAAGTTTCTTGGCTAATACTTTCACTTAGTGCAGTGGTTTGAACTACTGCACTGGTTGATGTATTGTACACCGTGACAATGGTACTGCCGTTAACGACTGTGTTACTAGTTGGTGCAGATGTAACTGTTGGAATATAGTAGTCTTGTTGCCAAACATATCTACCCGGTGTCAATAACGGGCTGGCTATACTCTCGTTGAACGGATACTTGGCGGTGGATGTATCAGTTTTGGCTACACTGTAGCCAACCTTTTTAAACAAGTAATCTGTAATCTGTGTTGATGAAATCGCCATTTTGTAATTCTCTTATTATGTTGCGATGCTTAACGCAGTTAAAGATTGACCACTTGTTAGTTTAACTCTAACGTAAATTTCGTTACTCTTGTTGCCAGCACTGGATGTATTTACTGAGCCCAATGTAACCTGTATGCTGTAAGTGCCAGCCGAGTTCAATGTTGCATTACCACCAACAGCACAGCCGTTAGTGCCGTTACCACCTGTACCCGTACCAGGTACCCCAGCGC
>TBL_comb47_HYPODRAFT_10007266_pt1 | contig 11700 bp, 11 predicted proteins | sample TroBogypolimnion_40_FD_10682 | JGI IMG/M metagenome (IMG submission 10682) | reverse complement strand
GTGATGGCCGGGTTGTTGCGCTGCGCCAGGTAGGCGATGTAGTCGGCCTCGGTGAATCCGGCGTTGAAACGGTCGGCAGTCGGGTACGAGGTGTACCGCGGGCCGAGCTTGTCAAAGCGGCGGATCAGTTCTTCGGAAAATTCAATGTCTGGCAAGGTGTTCATGAAATAAGGCGCTTTGAGAAAAGGCTGAAAAATGGGGCTTGGCAGTGGAGCGTCGCTAGCGTTGCATGGTGCATCAAGTGTAGAGCGTGTGAAGCACCAGTCGAAGGTCCAGGCTCCAAGGCAGCTGGGGCCGACGCTGCCACGCCCCGGCAGCTCCGAGCCGGCGCCAACCCTTGCGCTGCCCTATAGTGTCAACCATGGGCGCAACACAGAGGATACTGCCATGAAATTTTTGCTGACCGGTCTGCTGGCCTTCGGTTTGTTTTCTGCTGCACAGGCCGCCGATGAGGCTCTGCAGCAGGCCATTGCCAGCCCGACGCGCACGACGGCCTTTGTCGCACGCGATCCCTGGCGCCACCCTTCGGAGACGCTGGGCTTCTTTGGCATACGCGCAGACAGCACCGTCGTGGAGATCAGCCCGGGCGGCAGCTGGTACACGGAAATCCTGGCCCCCTATCTGCGCGCCAACGGTCGGCTGATACTGGCAGCGGATGACCCGGATTCACCCAAGCCGGAAACCGTGAAGAGCCTGGAGCGGCTCAAGGCCAAGCTGGCCGCAAACCCGGAGCGCTATGACAAGGTGACGCTGGCGGTGTTTGCCCCGCCCGCCAAGCTGGACTACGCCGCCCCCGGCAGCGCCGATCTGGTGCTGACCTTTCGCAATGTGCACAACTGGATGGCCAAGGGCGATGACGCGGTACGCGGCGTCTTTGCCAGCGCCTATCGCAGCCTGAAGCCGGGCGGCGTGTTTGGTGTGGTGGAGCACCGGCTGCCGGCCAGCCGCGTGCAGGATGCTGGCAGCAGCACCGGTTATGTGCACCAGGCCTATGTCACCCGTCTGGCGCAGGAGGTGGGCTTTCGGCTGGAGGCGAGCTCCGAGATCAATGCCAACCCGCTGGACCATGCCGACCACGTGGGCGGGGTCTGGGCGCTGCCGCCGGCCTATGCAAACAAGGAGGTGGACCGGGACAAGTACCAGGCCATTGGCGAAAGCGATCGCATGACGCTGAAGTTTGTGAAGCCCTGAGGGGTTCTTGTGATGCCCGCCCGGTGTCTGCTTATTTGTAGATCTTTTTGAGCAGACTGATCATGGACTTGCGTTCTTCGGGTGTGAGCTTTTCCGCCACACGCACCTCCAGGCTGGACGCAGTCTTTTCGGCCTTGGCCATCAGTGCTTGACCGTCTGCGGTCAGCATCAGGCCAAAGGCCCGGCCATCGCGCGGATGGGCGTGGCGCTCGATCAGGCCGCGCTTCTCGAAGCCGTTGACCATGGCCACGATATTGGGCGCCTGAATGCCCAGCGTCGTGCAGAGCTGGCGCGAGGTGATGCCCGGGTTGTGGGTGATCAGCGAGAGGGCAGAGAAGTCCACCGGCCGCAAGTCATACACCGCCATCTCTTCCAGAAAATGGCTGATCACCGCCAGCGCGGCCCGGCGGGCGTTGTAGCCCACCAGGGTTTCGAGGTAGCGGGTGTTGACCTTTTCTACAAAGGGCTTTTCGGTCTGGGCTGTCATGTGCCTGGATGATAAGGCGACCGGTCCGTCAGCCTACTGCTGCAATCCGGCGAGCGTGGACGTGGCGGAAACGGCTGGCTTTGCCTCCAGTGCCGCTTCGACGATGGACAGGCGCATGGCGAATTCCGGCAGCACCCAGCGCTTGAGCGCGGCCTGCGGCTGTACCCAGCGCTGTGCATCGGCATCCGATGCGGCCGCCGCCTCGATGCGCGCACCGGCCCAGCCCAGCAGGGCCATGGCCACCAAGCGCAGGTAGTCGTCGGCCACCCAGAAGGCCAGCGTGGCGTTGTCCTTGCCGGCCAGCACCAGCGCTTCGGTCACGGCGCGCAGTTGTGCAAAGCGCTGTTGCACGGCGGCGCTGGCTGGCAGACCAACGGGCAATTGTGTTGTCAACTCCTCCAGCAATGCGAACAGGCTGGCGCCGCCATCGGTCAGCACCTTGCGCACCAGCAGGTCTATGGCCTGGATCTCGTTGGTGCCTTCGTAAATCATGGCCACGCGGGAATCGCGCACGATCTGCTCAATGCCCCACTCGCGCACATAGCCGTGGCCGCCAAACACCTGCAGGCATTCGCTGCCGCCGTAAAAGGCTTGATGCGTAAACGCGGCCTTGATCACTGGCGTGACCAGCGCACACCAGCGTTGCGCCTGCGCGCGTCGACCGGCTTCGGCGTGGTGCTTGATGACGTCCAGTTCCACGGCGGTGGTGTAAGCCAGCACACGGCCGCAATCGACCCAGGCGCGCTGGCTGTCTAGGATGCGGCGCATGGCCGGGTGCTCACTGATCAGGTCGGCCTCGGCAGCACTCTTGCCACGCCCCGGCGCGCGCATCTGGCGCCGCTCCTGCGAGTAGGCGTCGGCCTTTTGCCAGGCCGCGTCCAGCAGGCCAATGCCTTGCAGCGCCACATGCAGACGCGCGGCATTCATCATCACGAACATGGCGTTCAGGCCCTTGCCCACCTCGCCGACGATCCAACCCTTGGCTTCTTCAAAGCGCATGACGCAGGTGGGACTGCCGTGCAAGCCCATCTTCTCCTCGATGCGATCGCAATGCGCAGCACTGCGCGTGCCGTCAACATAGAACTTAGGCACCAAGAACAGCGACAGCCCCTTGGGTCCGGGCGGCGCATCGGGCAGACGCGCCAGCACCAGGTGCACGATGTTGTCGGACAGGTCGTGCTCACCACCGGAGATAAAAATCTTGGTGCCGCTGATGGCATAACTGCCGTCTGCCTGCGGCACGGCGCGGGTGCGCGCCAGGCCCAGATCGCTGCCGGCGTGTGCCTCGGTCAGGCACATGGTGGCCAGCCATTCGCCGGTGGCCACCTTTTCCAGATACTGCACTTTGAGAGCATCGCTGGCATGGTGCTTGATGCATTCATAGGCGCCATGCAGCAGACCCGGCGCCATGGTCCAGCCGTGGTTGGCGGCGCTCAGCATTTCGTACAGCGTGGCTTCCAGCACGGCCGGCAGGCCCTGGCCACCGTCTTCTACTGAGCAGGCCAGCGCAGGCCAGCCGCTTTGCCAAAAGCTCTGGTACGCATCCCTAAAGCCCGGCGCCATGGTGACGGTACCGTTCTCCTTTGAATGCTGCGCGCCCACCTCGTCACCAATGCGCTGCAGGGGTGCGACGACCTCGCCGACAAACTTGGCGGATTCTTCCAGCACCTGTTGCATCAACTCGGCGTCCACCTCGGCGTAGGCCTGCAGGCTTTGCAAATAAGCCGGTGCGCCCAGCACGTTCTTCAGGATGAACTGGATGTCTGCGGGGCGGGGTTGGTAGTCGCTCATGCTGCTTGGCTTTCGGTGGTGGCGGCGGGCTTGCGCGCTGCGCCCAGATAGGTGTCGATCACGCGGGCGTCTTTGGCTAGGTCTTGTGCCGGGCCATGCAGGGCGATTTCGCCCATCTCCAGCACATAGCCGTAGTCGGCGGTTTCTAGCGCGGCGCGGGCATTTTGTTCCACCAGCAGGGTGGTAACGCCGGTCTTGCGCAGCGCGTCTATGGTCTTGAAGATTTCACGCACCACCAGTGGCGCCAGGCCCAGGCTGGGTTCGTCCAGCATCAAGAGCGTGGGGCGCGACATCATGGCGCGGCCCACGGCCAGCATCTGGCGCTCACCGCCCGACAGGGTGCCGGCCAGTTGCAGGCGCCGCTCTTTGAGGCGCGGAAAAATTTGGTAGACCACCTCGATCTGTTCGCGCCACTGTTTGTTGTTCAGCCGCACCTGGCGGAACGCGCCCAGCAGCAGGTTGTCTTCCACCGGCATGGTGCCAAACAGTTCGCGCTTTTCCGGCACCAGGGCGATGCCGAGCATGACGCGTTCTTCGAGCGACAGTTGGCTGATGTCGCGGCCTTCAAAGTGGATGCTGCCTTTGGAAGGCAGCACGCCCATCAGTGCATTTAAAAACGTGGACTTGCCCGCGCCATTGGGCCCGATGACGGTGATGATGCTGCCCTTGGGTGCGCTCAGGTCAATGCCGCTGAGCACCTCGGCGCGGCCGTAGCCGGCGTGCAGGCCCTGTATGGATAAAACGGTTTCGCTCATGTTGTTGCTTTCAAGCTATTCGACAATTTGTTTGCGCGGGTTTGTTTGGGGCCGCTTGTGCGCATAGGTTTGTGTGCGCAAAGGTCACTGGGGTCATTGGTACGCAGCGCCTTGTGTACGCCGGGGGCAGTGGGGTAGATGTTTCCGTCCGTGTCCCCCGCCCGCTTAAGCGGGCTCCTCCTTTACCTACCGGAAACATCCACCCCACTGCCCCCGGCAAGCTGCACGGTTGGCGCGAAATGGCTGAATACCCAAGTCGGGCCCAGCGTGTGAATTTCTTGCTGAGTAAACGCTGGCCTGCAATGTCTGAACACCTTCGCGCACCAACCGTGCTGGCGGACTCAGGACGGCGTGGCGCTCCGTTCCTGTAGGTAAAGGAGGAGGCCGAAGGCCGGGGGACACGGAAGGAACGGAGTGCCACGTTGGCCAGAGGCCCACGTGCCTGCAATGACTTAAAGCCCAGGCACACCAACAGCGCTGGCCGACTCAGGACGGCGTGGCGCTCCGCTCCGGTAGGTAGAGGAGGAGCCCGCAGGGCGGGGGACACGGACGGAGCGGAGTGCCACGTCGGCCTGAGTCCGAAGTAGCGCTGCCCCGACGTGTCTGCGGTGTACATGGACATCTTCTGCGACATGTAGACAGCCAATGACTTCAATGTTCCATACCGAGATACGCCGCCCGCACTTGCGGACTCTGCTGCACCTCGGCAGGTGTGCCATCCATCAACTTGGTGCCGAACTCCATCACCACAATGTGGTCCGTCACATCCATCACCAAATCCATATCGTGCTCCACCAGCAGAATACTCATCCCCTCGGAACGCAACTGCCGCAACACACCCGCCAGCGCCTGCTTCTCCTTGTGGCGCAAACCGGCAGCCGGCTCGTCCAGCAACAACAAGGCCGGATCACTACACAAAGCCCGTGCAATTTCCATCAGCCGCTGCGGCCCCATGGCCAAGTTGCCGGCCTGCTCATGCAGGGCGTGGCCCATGCCGATGCGCTCCAGCTGGCGGGCCGCTTCGCGCAGCAGGCTTTGCTCTTCCGCGCGGTCCAGCCGCAACATCGACGACAGAGCGCTCTTGCTGCCACGCAGCTGTGCACCCAAAGCCACGTTCTCCAGCACCGTCATTTCCGGAATCATCTTCACGTGCTGGAAGGTGCGGCTCATGCCGCGGTTGGCTATGTCTCTGGATGGCAGGCCGCTGATGGTCTCGCCACGGAACTTCACCGTGCCCGAGGTCAGACCCAGCACGCCGCTGACCAGGTTGAAGGTGGTGGACTTGCCGGCGCCATTCGGGCCGATCAGACCGACGATCTGCCCGGCCTTGATGGAGAAGGTGATGTCCTTCACGGCAGTCAGACCACCGAACTGTTTGCGGATGTCGGTGACTTCCAGCACGGTCTCGCCCAGAGCGGGTTTGGTACGCTCGGGCAGCACGGCGGCGCGCTGCCAGTCGTCCACGCGCTCGGGCTTGGGCAACCAGCGGCCGACCAGCGACCACATGCCGTCGGGCAGGTACTTCAGCACCAGCACCAGCACAATGCCAAACACAATCACCTCGTAGCTGCCGCTGGTGCCCAGCAACTTGGGCAGGAGCACCTGCAACTGGTCTTCCAGCAGCTTGGTCAGCACCGCGCCACCTATGGCGCCCCAGACATAACCGACACCGCCGAGAACTGCCATGAACAGGTATTCAATACCCATCTTCAGGCCGAAGGGCGAAGGGTTCACCGTGCGCTGAAAGTGCGCGAACAACCAGCCCGACACGCTGGCGAAGAGTGCTGCGATCAGGAAGATACCGACCTTGTGGCGCAGCGTGTCCACGCCCATGGCCTCGGCCATCAAGACGCTTGCGCGCATGGCGCGGATGGCGCGGCCGGTGCGCGAGTCCAGCAGGTTCAAGAGGCCGAACACGCCCAGCAACACCAGGCTCCAGGCCAGCACAAAGAAGCTGCGGCCCTGGCTGACGTCCCAGCTGCCGATCAGGAGGGCCGGCACGCCCTGGATGCCGTCGTACTTGCCCAGCGCGTCCAGATTGCCCATCAGGTAGTACAGCGACAGGCCCCAGGCGATGGTTGCCAGCGGCAGGTAATGGCCCGACATGCGCAGCGTGATCCAGCCCACCACCAGCGCGCTGATGGCGGTGATAAACAGACCGGCAAACACCGTGAGCCAGGGCGACCAGCCCATGCTGGTGGTGAGGTAGGCGCTGGTGTAGGCACCGATGCCGACAAAGGCGGCCTGGCCGAAAGACGTGAGCCCGCCGATGCCGGTGAGCAGCACCAGGCCCAGAATCACCAGGCTGTAGAGTGCGATGTAGTTGAGCTGGGTGATCCAGAAATCCGGCACGGGCGACACCGCGTACAGGAGCATGCAGGCAAACACGGTGACGCGTTGCACCCGGGCGTTGTGCAGCCAATGCTGCAGAGTGGAGACAAGCGTCATATCAATGTTCCTCGTCGTGGCCACCGGCCATCGAACGCCAAAGCAATATCGGCAGCACCAGCGTGAACACAATCACTTCCTTGAAGGCGCTGGCCCAAAACGAACCAAAGGCTTCCACCAGGCCCACAAAAATGGCGCCGACTGCGGCCAGCGGATAGCTTTGCAAGCCCCCCATCACGGCCGCCACAAAGCCCTTGAGGCCGATCAGAAAACCGGAGTCATAAAACACGGTGGTGGTCGGGCCGATCAGCAGGCCCGACAACGCACCGATCAATGCCGCCATGGCAAAGGTGGCCTGGCCGGCACCGATGGTGGAGATGCCCATCAGGCGCGCGCCGAGCCGGTTCACGGCCGTGGCCTGCAGCGCCTTGCCATACAGGGTGCGCGAGAAGAACTGCCACAGCAGCACGATCAGCGCCAGCGACACCATGAAGATGATGATGGCCTGGCCCTTGATGGCGAGGCCACCCAGGCTTACGCGCATGTCCCAGAACGACGGGTTGCGAAAGCCCTCGGCACCGAAGAACAGCAGGCCCAGGCCGGTCATGGCAAAGTGCACGCCCACCGACACAATCAACAGCACCAGCGAGCTGGCATCGGCCAGCGACTGGTAGGCCAGGCGGTACACCAGCGGGCCAAACGAGGTGACGATGGCCACCGTCAATGCGGCCTGCACCAAGAGCGGAAAGTTCTGCGGCGCCGCCCACAGCGACACCAGCGCAATCACCGCCGGGATGAGCAGGGTGCGCAGTCCGGCCTTGGCCGCCTTGGCGGCGTTGCCGCTGTGCAGCCAGCTCAGCCGCGCATCCAGCACGGCAGCCAGCACCGCCATGATCAGCAGCAGCCAGACCGTGCCGGGCACCTGGCCGGTTTGAAAAATCGCCAGGGTGAGCGCGCCATAGGCGACAAACTCTCCCTGGGGAATGAAGATGACCCGGGTTACCGAGAACACCAGTACCGTGGCAAGCCCCAGCAACGCGTACACGGCACCATTGGTCATGCCGTCGAGCAGCAGGATGCTGAAGATTGTCGAATCCATAAAAATTACTCGACCTTCCAGTCGCCATTGACCACCTTGAGCATCACGCCGGTTTCGGGTGTGTAGCCCCAATGGTCTTCCTTGGTCCAGTTCAGCACGCCGTGGGCCACCACGGTGCGGCCCATGCCTTCAAGCGCGTCGCGCAAGGCGGCACGGAATTCCTTGGTGCCGGGCTTGGCTTTTTTCAGCGCAACCGGCACGGCCTTTTCCAGCACCAGGAATGCGTCATAACCGTGGGCGGCAAACTGGTTGCGTGAGCCCGCGCCATAGGCCTTTTCATACTGGGCGACATAGCTCAGGGCGATCTTCTTGGAGGGATGGCTGTCGGGCAGCTGCTCGGCCACCACGGCCGGGCCGGACACCACATAGGCACCTTCCACATCCTTGCCGCCGACCCGCATCAGGTCGCGCGAAGCGGCCGCGTGGGTCTGGTAAATCTTGCCCTTGAAGTCGCGTTCCACAATCGCCTTGTGCGGCATGGCGGCACCACTGCCGGAGGCCACGATCAGCATGGCGTCCGGGTTGGCTGCCACCAGTTTGAGGGCCTGTGCCGTGACGCTGGTATCCGAGCGGGCAAAGCGCTCGGCGGCGATGATCTTGATGCCGTTCTTCTCGGCGATGGGTGTGAAGTCACGCAGCCAGCTTTCGCCATAGGCATCGGTGTAACCGAGGAAGCCGACGGTCTTGACGCCCTGCTTCTTCATATGGCCGACCACCGCCGTGGCCATGACGGTGTTGCTTTGTGGCATGCGGAAGGTCCACATGTCCTTGCCCGGTGGCAGTTCGGCGGGCGACAGCATGATCTGCACGGTTTCGGCTTCGGCGGCAATGCCGGCCACCGGGATGGCAACCGGCGTGGCGACCGAGCCGACGATCACGTCGACCTTGTCTTCGGTGACAAAGCGCTTGGCATCCTTGATGCCGGTGGTGGGATCGGTGCCATCGTCGAGCACGATGACCTTGACCTTCTCGCCACCAATGCTGGTGGGCCAGAGCTTGATCTGGTTGTTGACCGGAATGCCCAAGCCAGAGGCCGGGCCGGTCAGCGGCAGGATCACGCCGATGGTGATGTCGGCCAGGGCGGCACCCGACAGCGCCAGGGTGGCCGCGGTGGCGATAAGGGATTTGACGAGTTTCATGGGTTTGTCTCCTGCAATGGTTTTGGTCTAACGGGAACGGGTTGGGAACTCAGCGGACTTCAAGAGCACAGGGCCTTGATGTCTTCGGGAACGGGAATGGCCTTGATGCGGTCTGGCGCCTCGGGTGGGTGGATCACAAAGGCGCGCGTCTCGGTGCCTTCGCACAGCACCACATCGCCGCGCATCACCACATGCTTTTGAATAAACACCTTGGCGCGCCACTCTACGATGCTGGTGTGGATGTGCAGCGTCTCGCCATAGGTGGCGGGCTGGCGGAATTGGGTGTTGATCTCCAACAGCGGTGTGCCGACGATGCCGCGCGTCTTGAGCAGTTCGCGCCAGGGTGGCACGCCGCACTCCATGAAGAAATGCAGCGAGGACGCATCCATCCACTTGGAAAAGTTGGGGAAGAAAACAATGCCTGCCGGGTCGCAGTCGCCAAACTGCACCTTGATGTCGTAAACCGTGGTTTTGCTCATGGGTCTCTTTAATAAACGGGGCTTAACGCGGCGCCATGCGCAGCGCACCGTCCAGACGAATCACTTCGCCGTTCAGGTGGGTGTTGGTCACGATATGGGCCGCCAGTTGGGCGAACTCTTCGGGCTTGCCCAAGCGTGAGGGAAAAGGAATGCTGGCCGCCAGCGACGCCTGCACGGCTTCGGGAAGCGTGCGCATCAGCGGTGTGGAAAACAGGCCCGGTGCAATGGTGCAGACACGGATACCGTGCTGCGCCAGATCGCGCGCCATCGGCAGGGTCATGCCCACCAGGCCGGCCTTGGAGGCGCTGTAGGCCTGTTGCCCGACCTGGCCGTCATAGGCGGCCACGGAAGCGGTGAACAGCATCACGCCGCGCTCTCCGTCTTCCAAGGGCTCGAGCTTGGCGCAGGCCGCAGCAAACAGGCGGCTGGCGTTGTATGTGCCCAGCAGATTGACTGTGATGACGCGGCTGAAGTCTTCCAGCGGCGCGGGGCTGCCGTCCTTGCCAACCACGCGCTTGGCAGAGCCAATGCCTGCGATGTTCATCAGCATGCGCGCAGCGCCCAGAGCCTGGGTGGAGGCCTCCATGGCGGCCTGCAGGCTGTCGGTATTGGTGATGTCGCACTGGGCGGCAAAGGCTTTGCCAGCGCCCTGTTCGGTGTTGATGGCATCGGCCACGCTCTGCGCATTGGCCAGGTTGATGTCCAACACGGCTACGTGGGCGCCCAGACGGGCCAGCTCACGTGCCGTGGCTTCGCCCAGACCGGAGCCGCCTCCGGTAACCAACGCCACTTGTCCTTGAATTTGCATGGTGCAGTGTCTCTTGCTTCTTAGGCGGTGGCGTTGGGGTTTTCCAGCAGCAGGGCAATGCCCTGGCCGCCGCCTATGCAGGCCGACGACACGCCATAGCGCACGCCGCTGCGTTGCATTTCACGCGCCAGGGTGATCGTCAGGCGCACGCCGGTGGTGGCCAGCGGATGGCCCAGCGCAATGGCGCCGCCGTTGACGTTCAGCTTGGAGAGGTCCAGACCCAGTTCGCGGCCCACCGACAGGGTTTGCGCGCCCTGGGCTTCGTTGATTTCAAAACGGCCGATCTGGTCCAGCGTCAACCCGGCACGCTCCAGCAGCAGCTTGATGGCCGGTGCCGGGCCAATGCCCATGATTTCGGGTGGCACACCCACCACGGCAGCCGCAACCACGCGGGCCAGCGGCTTCTTGCCTTCGGCTTTCACATAGTCGCCGGAGGCGACCACGGCAGCCGCGGCGGCATCCACCAGCGCGGCGCTGTTGCCACCGGTTTGCACACCGCCCTCGTACACCGGGCGCAGCTTGGCCAGCACCTCGGGTGGCGAGATGCGCGCATGGCTGTCCACCGCAACTTCGGTGGTCTTGCCCTGCAGCTTGATGCCGCGGGTTTTGTAACCGGCCAGTTCAAACTTCTCGGTGACCACGGGCACGATTTCACCGGCCAGAAAACCGGACTCTTGTGCGGCTACAGCCTTGGCGAAGGAGTCGGAGGCAAACTGGTCCACCTCGACGCGGGTGATGCCGTATTTCACCGCCAGGTTCTCGGCCGTCTGGATCATGTTGATGCCGGCGGCGGAGTCCTTCAGCGCCTCCCACATATAGTCCTTGAAGCCGACTTCGGCACCCAGCTTGAAGCCGGTGCGGTGCTCAAAGGCGCAGATCGGGTTGCGCGTCATGCTCTCGGTGCCCACCACCAGGGCCGCGTCACAGGCCCCGCCTTGAATCTGTTCGGCCGCCTGGCGGAACAGCTCAAAGCCGGTGCCGCAAATGCGCTGGGCCATCAGGGCCGGCACTTCGATGGGCACGCCGGCATACAGGGCGATGTGGCGCGGTAGCATGAACTGCTCGAAGTCGCCGGGCGCCATATTGCCGGTGATGACCGAGCCGATGTGCGCGCCGGGCACGGCTGCGCGTTGCAGCGCGGCGCGTGCCGCCTTGATGCCCAGATCGGTGGGCGAGATGTGGCCGAGTGCGCCGCAGTAATCGACCATGGGGGTGCGCGCACCGTCCAGAATCCAGATGTCCTGGAAGGCGTTGAAAAATCCTTTGGATGCCATTGCGTTGTTCCTGTTCGGCCTTCAGACCGTGGGTTGGATGATGAGGGGCAGCGTGTCTGCGTGCAGGGCTTCGACCGTGGTCGCGCGATGCGTGAGCACGGCGCGCTGGTTGATGGAACCCTTGTCGGTGATCTCGCTGCGGTCTATGGTGGGCGGCTCGGCCAGCAGGCACAGGCGCGCAATGCGGTTGGCACTGCCGGTGGAGTTTTTGGACAGCGCGTCCACCACCGTCTGGAAGTGCGCAACCACCGGCGCACTGGCCAGCACATCGACCATGGAAGCATCGGCG